>Ga0209542_10015706_pt1 | contig 12662 bp, 12 predicted proteins | sample RifCSPhighO2_01_FD_184028 | JGI IMG/M metagenome (GOLD analysis project Ga0209542, IMG submission 184028) | Soil microbial communities from Rifle, Colorado - Rifle CSP2_plank highO2_0.1 (SPAdes) (version 2) | ecosystem: Environmental > Terrestrial > Deep subsurface > Rock core/Sediment ...
ATCTTGCACTCGCCTTTATACTGAACTCCGGCTTTCGCCAATTTCGCAAAACATTCGTTTGAATAGGTGTGGTTATCCGTGCCGCAAACCGGATTATATGAAGTGACGCAAAAACCTTCGGCTGGCGGCTGGATTGACGTTGGGGGGGCGGCAGGCGGTTTAACGCCCGGAATTTGAGTGGGAATTTCGTGCGGCGGCGCGGTTATGGTTCCTTCGCCTTCCGAAGCACAGCGATAATAAGTACCGCATTCACGGGAACTGAAAGCAACAATCTTTTTCTGCCCCTTCGGACATTCCGCGACTGTCGGCATTGCCGGACAAACGGTTCTTTCACCCGGTCGAGGACCTGTTCCCGGTACTTCCAAAGATGGCGCTTCTTTTGGCTCAATCGGTTCTTTTCGCTCGCCCGGCTCTCCGGGAAATCCGCCGCGCAGTTTCTCGGCGCATTCTTTCGCGGCCTCAGCTTTTTTATGCGCGTATTCTTCCGGATTGGCCTGCAAAAGCGTTTTGTCAAACGTACTCACAATTCCTGAAACACAGTGGCCGAATTCGTCCGCGGACGCGCCGGGAGGAATCTGCACCGGCTTTACAAAATCCGTTCTCAAACGCGGCGTTTCGTGTCCGGGAGGAATGCCGCCTTCTCCTGGCCGCGCTTGGGGTTGTCCCGGAGCGCCAAAACTAAAGCATTCTTCTCTGTGTTCTTTGCAATATTTAATACATTCATCGGGAGAAGCACAACCGCCCGGGCCGATAAATTGGGCCTTTTTTACGCCTTCTTCTTTTATGCCAACGGAAGGCGGGGCTCCGAAAACCTCCGATTTGCCGCGAAATTCCCGCTCCAATTGCCTAAATTCTTCAAATTTTCTGAATTGCTCACCCTCCATTTGTTCAAACTCTTTCTCCGGCCTGAATTCGCGACCGCTCAACTCCCGATTAAATTCCCTCATCATCCGCATAGCTTCTTCCTGAGAGATATTGGCGTGAGCCGAACCAAAAGCGATGCATTCTTCAACGTTTCCCGTGTCGCCGCAGTACGACCGGCATTCTTCCTCGGATTTGCACCCTCCGGGCCCGCCACTCTCTTTTACCTTTTGACCCAACTCCATGCCGCGTTTAAAACGCTCCTGTTCCTTTTCGGAAATTAAATTATGTTCTTTCGCGAACGCGAAACATTCTTCCTGATGAACCGGATCTTCGCAATATGTCCGACATTCGGCCCCTTTGCATCCGCCGGGACCCGGCTCTTGAGCGAGTTTAATGAAATTTTTTGCCCGCTCAATTTCTTCCTTCGGCATCATATCCTCCTGTTCGGCAAAAGTAAGGCAGGCCTCCTGATTTTCCGGCTTTTCGCAATAATCGCGGCATTCCGGCCCGCGACAGCCGCCGGGACCGACTTTTCCCATCATTTTTTTCGCGCGTTCCAGTTCCTCTTTTGGAATAAGATTATGTTCTTCGGCAAAAGTAAAGCAGGCCTCCTGATTTTCCGGCTTTTCGCAATAATCGCGGCATTCCGGCCCGCGACAGCCGCCGGGACCGCCCTGAGCCATTAGCTCCGCCCGTTTGGCGTCTTCTTCGCTGATTAAGCCGTGCTTTTTCCCGAAATCAACGCATTCTTTGATGTGCGCGGGATCTTGACAATATTTCCGACACTCCTCGCCCCGACATCCGCCGGGACCGCCTTGTTTCAAAACCTCGCGGGCAATTTTAAGCTCTTTTGGCGACACCAGCCCTTCTTTCTCGGCAAAAGCCAAACATGCATCGGCATTACCCGGGTTATCGCAATATGTCCGACATTCCTTTTCTCCCCGACACCCTCCGGGTCCGCCTTCGCGGCTGATTTTAATAAATTTCTTTGCTCTTTCAAGCTCTTCTTTCGGCATAAATCCTTCTTTCTCGGCAAAAGCCAAACATGCATCGGCATTACCCGGGTTATCGCAGTAGGTCCGACAATCCTTTTCGTTCCGACAGCCGCCCGGCCCTCCCTCTTTCAGGACTTTTTTCGCGGCTTTAATTTGTTCTTTCGGAATAAGATTATGCTTTTCGGCAAAATCAAGACAAACTTCTTTGTTGGCCGGATCTTCGCAATATGTCCGGCATTCGTCTTTATTGGCGCAGTTTCCCAGCTCCGAAACCGGAAAAACAACGTCCGTCGGTTCTTGGGCCGCGCTTAAACCGATAAAACCGAAAAACATGAATCCAAAAATCAGAATAAATAGAAAATATTTTTTATGAGGCATGCTTTTAACGCGTTTTAACGCTTATTAATTTATTTAAAAGGATTAACCGTAGTTTCCTCAAACGGATTTTTGTAGCCCTCGCCCAAAGGATTGACTGTTCCCTCGCCGAAAGGATTAACCGTTTCGGCGGCTTTTTTTGCTTCTTCTTCGGCTTTTTTATCGGCTTCCGCGGCCGCTTGGGCCAAACCGTCCTGCTTGCCGCTCTCATATCCGGCGGCATTTCCCAATCTCAGTCCCCGGGTTTGGCCGGTGTAAAACCCGGCTGCCGCGCCAAAAAGAAGACCGACAATGACGGCGCCCGCTAACATAAAGTTTCTTGTCTGATCCATAAAACCACAAACGAAAACTCGTGGCCGATAACCAAAACTTTCAAAAATATTTTAGTTGTCGGCGCGCGATTATCGCGCATTTTTAAAAGATAATAATTCATTATATCATTTTTTGAAAAGCAAGAGTAGTGCCACTAATCGGCAAATGAAAAATCCGCCTTCGCATTTAGCGAACGGCGGATTTTAATTTTAATTAAAATATTTAATCAAATCTGAAATGTTGAGAGGTGAAAACGCGACATATTGGCTCATTAAGTTCAGAAAGTAAAAATAAACCCCAATAATCAAAACAAAACTTCCAAGGCCGATCAGAATTTCCCCGCCGGTCATCAATATCGGATAAGCCACTTTTTTCGCGATCTCTTTTTGGGACGCCAATTCCGATTCTTTTGCGTCTAACTTCTCTTTTAACCGCGACATTTCATCCTTGTCATCCCTTAACAGCCCCCTCATCTCTTCGGAAATTCCTTCGCCGCCGATCAGCGTTTCAGCCATTTTTAATCGTTCTACCGTGATTTCTCGGCTGTCTTTTAACATTTGTAATTCTGCGTTAATAATTTCAACGTCTTTTCGAGCGCCGGAAACGTTCTTTATTTCCCGCCAAACGCCGTAAGCAATCAGAAATCCGATCGGTGAAACATAAATGCCTAACGCAACGCTCGCCGCAAGGCCGAAAACCGCGAAAGCCATTCCAAGGTAATAATTCAAAGAAAAAAGAGTTGATTTAATCACCCGGCCGCCGTCTAAAACCGAGATTGGAATTATCAGATTCAAAAGGTTAATATAAGCCGTAATAACAACAGCCGCGGCCCACATTGACTGACCGGTTACGCTTAAAAGAAAGTAAAAACCGAATAGAGCGGCCAATCCAATGCCCGGGCCGGCCAGAGCAATCCTGTTTTCAGCCGCGTAACCGGGAAACGGATCTTGGGCCATAGCTATCGCGCCGAATGGCGGAATCATCATCATCTTTCGCTTTTTGATTCCCTCCCGCCCCATCCAGTAATAATGGCCGTATTCGTGGACTAAAATTGAAACCACGAGCACTATGGCCATTTTATAATTAAACAGCCATCCCCAGATAAGAATAGACGCCAAAACGCTTACGGCAAGCCAAAAATAAGAAAGGCCCGCCTTGACTCGTCGGCGAGGCAGGCCGCTATTCCGAGTCTCAGATGATTTTTCTGTCATCCATTGTCTCCTTTTGTTAATTTCTTGTTAAAGGTCTTTTTTAGAATAACGCAATCTTAAAATAAGTCAATTCAACAAAATGCCGCATGCTGTGTTTTTACAGTATACGGCATTTAATATCACCATTTTGAGGCATTAGCCAATTGCGCGCAGTAAAATGACTAGAATTAGAATTACCAATGCAAGTATGCTGGCCCCAAGCGCCGCCACAAACATTTTCCTGTTCATTTTTACCTCCTGTTTACCCCGTTAGAAATCCGATCCGCCAAGAGCGGGTCGGCAGTCGCCATTGGCGACTTATTTCTAACGGGGTTTGGGTTGCTCTTTTTACAATAACTCTGCCGTCGCGCGCAGATACGCTCTTACTTTTTCCAAATCTAAATCATCATCCTTGGTGCGAAGCCTACCTTCAGCGTCAATATTAAGCATAAGATCAGGAAATCCGCCACTTAAAAGCGGCCCGATCATCCAGAGATTTTCAGCAGACAAGCCGCCGGCCAGCCCGACGGTAAAAGGTAAATTTGCTTCCAAAACAGCCCTAAAGATTTCGAGTATTTCTGCAATTTCAAGGAAAGTCAAAGACTTTCCTCTTCCGCCGCTTCTGTCCAACAATATGTCGGTCGCGATGTTCCGATATTCCCGCAATCGCTCTATTAAAAGATGTGAGCTAATTTTTCTCGGAGAACCGGCTCCTGTCGGCGCCCAGTAGCTGACCAAATCCAGCGCTATGCTTCCGATTTGCAAAACTAGCCGGCTTTCCGGAAACTTATTTCTCCACTTTTCCAACTCCCTTGCGGATGGCCAGACCATGTTCAGTTGGAAACCATGGCAATTCTCTCCGGCCGCTTCCGAAAGCTTCATAAGCTGATCCGCGAGGTTCGGCTCCCTTGAATTGTAATGAACGAGATTCAAGGCCAGCGGATGTTTTTGAAAAATACTTTTGACCGCGCCAATTGACGGACATCTCTTCGGATTTGGCGGTTCAAGGCCGTTCAAGGTCTTCCAGCTTGCCAAGACCCCGCACATTATCAGGCGTTGCCCAGAATCAAATGTTTCCGGCAATGCGCCCAGCACAGCACGAACCTCATCAGGACTCATAAAACCCGTGATACCAATATATGGCTTTAATATTGACATTTTACCCCCTTCTGACGTCAGGCTTAATCCTTCAGTTTAATAAGGATCTGTGTGAGTTGCTTTTTGGAAAGGTTGTATTTTTCCACAAGCTCTATACTCGACTCCACGATTTTCGGCGCGTTCTCGTAGCTTTCACTAACACAGCCGAATGTGTGGTCAATGCAAGTGCATCGACCACTATACCCACTCTTCTCAACCAATCCTTCTTTTTTGAGCCAGAGCTCGCTCCAACTTCCATATGCCCGCCCGCAAGGAAACTCTCCAAGTTTAATTTTCGTGATCATATCCTTTACTTCGGGGGCGAACGTAAGCGTTTTCAAGGCCGCAAGTGCCTCATTGTTGAGACGCACTTTCCGTTCTTCAAAACGTCTAAGCTGTTTATTGGTTAGCACATCTTTTGGCTTCCGCAGATTCATACAGGACCTCCTTTTTTTGTTAAAGATAAAAAATCTTAGCATTAAATTAGCCATTTGTCAAGAATTGCGGAAAATAAATAAATTTGATAAGCTTATTACAAAGTCGCGCCAATTCAAACGTCGCACAATATTATGCAAGTTATAATTCTTGCCGGCGGAAAAGGAACCCGCCTGCCGAGCTCGGCCAAAGACAAACCAAAATGCCTGGTTGAAGTTAACGGAAAGCCGATTCTCCGGCATCAGCTTGATTTTTTAGCCATGCACGGCCTAACTGACATCCGTTTGAGTTTGGGTTTCAGGGCCGAACAGGTAATTGAGCATTTGAAAATGTTTCACGTGAAACATCCGGGTCGGAATATTGATTATGTTATAGAAGATAAACCACTCGGCACCGGCGGCGCCATAAAATTCGCCTCTCATGACCTGAAAGACGGCTTTATGGTTCTTAATGGAGATATTTTTGCAAACGCCGATCTTAAAGGTTTCATCCGTCGCCACAAAGAATTAACACGGCAAAAAAAGATTCTCGGCAGTATTTTAGCCGTTCATATGCCTGACGCGCGCGATTTTGGCTTAATTAAGCATAAAAATGGTTTAATTGAGGAATTTTTGGAGAAGCCGGAGAAAAAACAACCGGGACATATTAATGCGGGCGTCTACATTCTCAACAAAAGGGCATTTCACAATGTTTCACGTGAAACATTTTCCATTGAGCATGACGTTTTTCCTGATTTAGCAAAGCAAGGCCTGCTTGGTGTTTATTTGTACAGCGGGGACTGGACTGATTTAGGAACAGAGGAACGGTTGCTAAATGTTTCACCCCGCTTAGAAAATTTATTTGACCTTTGATTTTTAACCAAAAGCCAGTTTTTCTCTCTAAATCCGAGCTGCCCTTGACCGCCTTGTGAATTTTCTAACGGGGTTTCACGTGAAACAATGTTCTGTCATTCTGAGGGAGTGAAGCGACCGAAGAATCTCGCGCATTCGCGCGGTTTCCGGCCATACGAGCGAGATCCTTCTCCGCGCTCAGGATAACGAAATGAGATTCTTCCCCCGCCAAGGCGGGGTCAGAATGACGGAAAACGTTTATCATGACAGAGGGGGCGATATTTCGTAATTCAAAGTAAAATCTAAAATGATTACAGAAAGACGAAAATTAGGAGATTTGGGCGAAGAAATAGCCGCCAACTATCTGAAAAGCAAAGGTTACCGGATTTTGGCGAGAAATTACCAAAAACCATGGGGGGAGATTGATATTGTGGCTAAATTACCCACTGTTTCACGCGAAACATTTGCTAATCGGGGTGAAACACTTGCGTTTATTGAGGTAAAAAGCCAAAAAGTGGCCGTGGAAGCGCTTTTACCGGAAGAAAATGTCCACTATTTTAAGAAAAAACGGCTTGAAAAGGCCGTTTTGAGCTATCTGGCGGAAAATAAGTATCCGGAAGAAACCGACTGGCAAATTGACGTTATTGCGGTAGAAATTGATTTAAAAACCAGAAAAGCCAATGTCAGACACATTCCAAATGCTTTTTAAAAATGTTTCACGTGAAACATTTTTAAAAAAATAGCCCGGATTTAATTTCCGGGCCGTTTTGCTTTTGCGGCTTACTTATTTTTATTTTTTAAAATCACCCAGTACCCTACAGTATTCCCCTCATTAGTAACTGGCGTTATTGAGCTGATTTCCCGATAAACTTGTTTCAATTTCATAAAATCAGCCAGTAATTTGCCAAATTTCTCAGGCGAGGGATATTTACAAATCAGGCCACAGTCATTTACGCTGCTAAAATAGTAGATATCTTCAGTGTATTTTATCGGATTCTTCTTCATGTTATCTTCAATGTATATCGGATTCTCCTCCATGTAATACCTCCTTTTTCAACTTTTGTTAATTCTCGCTAATGTAGTAGGTCTGAACCGGCCGGCCAAGCAAGCTGTCCCAGAAAATCCGCGCTTTTATCAGCATTGGCTCCTGCTTTGCCTTATAGAAGAAATGCTGGGCCTCGTTCTCAAAAGACATTTCGGCATATTCAAGTCCCATTGTCAGCCAGCGCTCTCTGAAAAGCGGGCTTTGGCGGTAGAGAAACTCGGCTTGCACCAACAGGCCTTTGTAATAGTTTCCCAATATCCGCCATTTGGTCAGAACATAAAATTCAATTATTTTTCTCAAAATTCTTTCCATCAGAACCACCTCCTTTGATTTGCGGGTTTAGGTAATTTAAATTGTTAAAGATACCCATATTATACACCTTTAAACAGGCTTTGTCAAGAACAAGAGAGTAAACAAAAACGGCCCAAGAGAATTTTTCCTCTTGAGCCGTATTTTGATATTTTTACTTTTTTAGAATATCAATGATTTTTCTTCGTAACTCTTCGCTGTTCCAAACTGCTTCAATCGGGCAATAAAACTTTCCGTTTTTAAAAATTATGTGTGGAATAAGATCGCCTTCGTAGTCAAGCTGAATCCATAAAATTTGCGCATATTCTCCATCTGTAAGTTTGTCTTTTAAAAAACGGAACGCATTCGCAGGAATCTGCAAATAATATTTGTTGCTCACTTTCTCCTCCTTTTTTATTCAATTTTTGCTGTTAACGGCGGCTTTGATCGGCTTTTAAGAAATCTTTCCGTTCTTTACAAGCCACTGTTCCGCCGCCTCAACCGGATCCTGATAATGATCTTCTTTGCCCTTACAGCTTTTAACTACGCAATTGTCGTGCGTGGAACCGTGACCGGGTTTGATTTCCGGAAAATATGGAATGGCCTTGAAAATTTTATTCTTCTCCACTATAGACCTGAATGCAATTCTTTTTCTGGCTTCCTTGTTAATCATGATTTACCCTCCCTTTCAAAAAAGTGTGAATTAAGTTGTTAAAGATAATCATATTATACGCCTTTAAATAAGTTTTGTCAAGACCAAAAACAAAACCGCTAAATCAGTTAGCGGTTCGCTATATTTTTGCGGTTAATTCGGGGCATCGGGCTCGCCCTGCTTTGGTGAGGGATGCCCGTCTGTCGGCGGAACAGGCCTAAATCGTTCCGGTAGTTCGTCTATGATTCCCAAGGACATCAGCTTGCCGTAATCCATCGGCAATAAACGGCGCTCGTAAGGATCGAGAAACGTGATAAGAACGTTATCTTCGCCGTTTCGCGAAGAGCTTGTTGAATCCTCCTTTGCGGGCTGTGATTTGGTTATGACGCATGATCCCCAGTCAAAAATGGCCGAATACCGCTTGCCGCTCAATCTTCGCCAGAAGCTGTTTTTCCGCAACTCTTTTATCAAAAAACCTCTTAATTCCGGACGAATTCCCGACGGCGGCTCTTCAATCAATAACTCAACCTCGTCTTCGGTAACGATTGAATCCTCGTCATTTTCACCCAAAAAGCGGTAAAAAATGCCTTTATCCCGCCGAATGTCGTGGTACTGCAGATTTATCGTCTTCGCCAAATTGACCAGCGAAACGAACTCGTCGTCTTTAATCTTGTATTTTTGAGTGAAACGGCCGGCAATTTCAAAAATGTTGCCATAATCAATCCCGCTGATCTTGCGAAGTTTTTTCTCAATAACGGCTTTTTTTGTTATCCAGTCAATCTTGCCGACCAGCAGTCCCGGCTCGGCCTGATCTTTGGAAAGAGCGTCCAAAACCTCTTGCCAGCGGGAAACGACCTCTTTGTCTTCCTCGCTGCCGTTTTGTTCAACGTATCTTGCGCTTATTTCGCAGAACATCTTCTGGATTTCTAAGGCCGTGTACATTGAGCCGCTCAAACACTTGAACTGCTTCCTTAAATTCGCGTCCCAGGAAATATTGGACAAGGCGTGAATCGGATCCTTTAAAATCCATTCTTCTTTGAATAAATGTGGCGCCGATTCCAAAATGTCAAGAATTATCGAGCAGGTGCCGAATTTCAAATAAGTGGCGAGCGGACTCATGTTTGAATCCCTGCCGATCAAATGGAGCCGGCGCCACGTAGATTTGTTGGCGTGCGGTTCGTCCTTTGTGCAAATAATCGGCCGATTGCTCGTCGTCAAATTATTTACAACGCACATTATATGCTCGGCGCGTTGAGACATGCAAAAGTGAAGTCGATTATCAAAACCCATTCTGACATGGCCATTTCCGGTGTAAATAATGCTGGTGATGAAATAAGTGATAAAATAGGCCATTAAAGCGTTAACGTCAACCGGTTTAATCAGTTCCGTAAAAAGATCCGGTTTAACAAGATAATTCTCGTGGCATCCCCATGTCTGACCGGTTTCGTCGTTGTTGTTTTTATACAAGCAAATCCGATATTTCAGCGTTTCTCTCGCGTCAATCAATTCGTTGGCCCGTTTTTGCAGGCGTTCCAAAAAACGATCTCCGGCTTGAGCCGCGCAGACCAGCTGTTTCGGACCGAGACACTCCGGCGTCGCGTATTCCGGGTGGCCGCCGGTGTCAAAGTAAAATCTCGCGCCGTTGGGCAAAAACTGGCCCCAAAGGTGCGTCGGTTCCCTGATGACCGAACAATTAATCGAATTTAAAAGGTATCTGATTATATTGTCTTGCCTGATGCTGTCGGTGAGAAACTCTTCCTTGCCGTGCGGCACTATTAAAATCGCGTATTCAACCTCCTGCCCCAGCAGTCTTTGTCTTTTCATTTTTTCTCTTTACCCGTTTTTAAGGAACTTGCTTCTAAAATAGCATAACAGGAAAAATTAACAACCCCGCACATAAGGTGCGGGGTAAATTTTGGTTCGTTAAGTCAGGCGTCTGAGCGGCAATAAGCGTTCGGGTATCTCTTCTTTTTTTAAGAGACCCGCGAGAGTTAATTTGAGGCAGGCCTCTTCCGAAAGTCGGTAGTCGTAAGGGTTATCAAGAAAAATATTTATCTTAATTGAGTCAATTTCCTGATTGTTTCTGATTCGCTGATTCGCTATTTCCTGTTTCATGAAAGCGCATAAATTCCAGTCAAAACTTAAATAGTACCTGTTTTCATTATTTTTTTCGCACTCCCGAATCAGAAATCCGCGCAGTTCGGCCCGGGCGCCCTCAGGCGGCCGGTCAATCAATTCTTCAATCTCTTCGTCAGTCAAGAGCGGTCGGTTATTTTTGCCCGCGAAAAGGTAAAATAAGCCCTTATCGCGGCGGATGTCGTGATACTGAACATTGATTGTTTTCGCGATATCGGCCAAAGAACAAAGCCGACCCTTAAATTCATATTTTTTGTTGCTTTTTAAAGCAAGATCAAACGCGCGTTCCTCGGAATATCCGCTCAATTGGCGGATTTTCTTTTCAATAACGGCTTTTTTGGTGAGCCAGTCAATTTCACCGATCAACAATCCCGGACGGCTTTTAAGATTGGATAGAGCGTCTAAAACTCGTTCCCATTCAACAACAACCTTCTTGTCTTCCTCACTGCCGTAACCCTGAACAAATTTGGCGGCTTGCTCAAAAAAAATCTTCTGAAGCTCCAAAGCCGTGTACCGCTTGCCGTTTTCGCACTCGGCTTTATGTTCCAAAGTCGGGTCCGCGGCGAATTGATGCAGGGCGATGACGGGATCCGTCAAAACCAGTTTCGGATTAAGCCATACACGGCTCGCCTCAAGAATATCCAGAATAATGGAACAGGTGCCGAATTTAAGATAGGTCTGCAGAGGGGACATGTTTGAATCGCGGCTGGTTATATGAAGCCGGCGCCACCCTTGGCAAAGCGGCTCATTCCTGGCGTTTACTATGGGCCGGTTGCCGGTGGTTGAATTAACTATCTGATACCAGATATTATCGGCGCGTTGGGAGACGTGAAAATGAAACGAGCCGTCCAAATAGTTGCAAATACTGCCGTTGCCCGTGTAGATAACGCCGCTGACAAGATACGTCATCAGAATTTTTAACGGATTGGAAGGCGACGCCATGTTGGTAAGTTCATCAAAAAAACGCGGTTCAACAAGGTAGTTTTCGTGGCAGCCCCATGTTTCTTTGCCATCGCTGTTGTTTTTATAGAGATAAATCTGATGTTGGTAACCCCGCTCCTTCAATCTTTGATTGGCCCTGTTCTGAACCCGCTCAAGAAAGCGATCGCCCGCCTGATCCGCGCAAACAAGCTGTCTCGCGCCGAGGCACTCCGGCGTCGCGTATTCCGGATGGCCGCCGGTATCGCTGTAAAACTTTGCCCCATTCGCCAAAAAACTGGACCATGCGCGGTTTCCGTTTGAGAAAGAAAAACGAGAATCCGGGGTATAAAGATGTCCGACAACGTCGTAATACGTTGTCCCTTGAGCAATTATCTGTTCGTTGTTGGGCAACATCAAAATGCCGTATTCAACCTCTTGGCCGACAATCCTTTGATTTCTCATCGCCTGATTTTACCTGACTTTTTTAAAGAACTTGCTTCTAAAATAGCACGGCGCGAAAAATTGTCAAAACAAAAAGAGAGCTTTAACGGCTCTCTTTAATAATTTAATTTGTTTTTTCTTATTTGGCGGCGGGTCTGAATTGCTCGGGAATTTCGTCAATAATCTTATGAAATTTGAGTACCTCGTCGTATCCGGGCGGCAAGCGGCGCTCGTAGGGATTCGGAAATTCAAATGTTAGGTTTAAAAAACGGTTGGCATATTTCTCCACGTCGGAAAGCTGTTCGATTTTCATTAAATTATCCTGTAGACAACAATAATTCCAGTTAAAAGTCATGTCATAGATTTCCCCGTATTGTTTGAATTCCTTGACCAAAAAGCCGCGGAGTTCGGCCCGGGCGCCTTTGGGCGCGTCATCTATCATTGAATCAACGTCTTCTTTTGAAACAAGCGTTTCGTCGTTTTTGGAAACCAGATAAAACAGGCCTTTGTCCTGGCGAATGTCGTGATATTGATAATGCATCGCCATCGCCAAATCCGCCGGGGAAACAAACTGGTTCGGTTTAATCTCAACGCGTTTCCCGCAATAATCGAAAAAAGGGTCCAAAAAAACGTCACCTTCAAAATACTTGCAGATTTTCCGGATTTTTTCCGAAATTAGATATTTTTTCGTAATCCAGTCAATCTTTCCGACCAATAATTCCGGTTCGGTCGCGTATCTGGAAAGAGCGTCCAAAACCTCCTGCCAGCGGGAAACGACTTCTTTGTCTTCCTTACTGCCGTTTTGCTCAACGTATCTTGCCGCTGTCTCACAAAACATCTTCTGAAATTCAAGGGCCGTGTACTCCAAATAATCGGAACAAACGGAAACTGCTTTCAGTTTTGAGTCCCCGGAAATGTAACGCAATGACTCAATCGGATCTCTTAAAACCATGTTTCGGCCGAACAAGCGCGGGTTCGTTTCAAGCATCTCAAGGATTATTGAAGCTGTGCCGAATTTCAGATAAACGGCCAAGGGACTCA
>Ga0209542_10015708_pt1 | contig 12662 bp, 16 predicted proteins | sample RifCSPhighO2_01_FD_184028 | JGI IMG/M metagenome (GOLD analysis project Ga0209542, IMG submission 184028) | Soil microbial communities from Rifle, Colorado - Rifle CSP2_plank highO2_0.1 (SPAdes) (version 2) | ecosystem: Environmental > Terrestrial > Deep subsurface > Rock core/Sediment ...
AACTTTCGCCATAGAAACCGGTAAAACCGTCATCTTTAAATGGCTAGTGATTGTACAGAGCTGCATGAAAAAGCTCCGAGGAAAAGGTTCTTACAAAGAATATATTTTCCTGGTCATCTGGCTAGTTCTAGTGGATCAACTCTCAAAGTACCTCATCCGCACATACAATCCGCAGGTAGATCTGGGCTTTCTATCACTCTACTTAACGACCAACACCGGTGCAATCTTCGGCTATTTCAAGGGCATGAACAGCATATTTATTGTGCTCTCCTTTGTTGCCATCGCCTTGTTGCTCTATTATTTCAAAGAATTAGGCCCACAGCATGCAGCTCCTCTGGCCCTGGTGCTGACAGGCGTTTTAGGCAATCTCATCGACCGTCTCTGGCTCGGTCATGTCGTGGACTTCATCGACTTCTTGATCTGGCCTTCATTTAACTTGGCGGACAGCTGTATCACGATAGGAGTGATTTGGCTGTTGTATAATGAGTGGAATGGTAAAGGTAAAAAATGCAACTAAGCAGGTGCATCGCCTTTTCTGGAGGGTTTAAAAAGCAATAGCAAGGTTTAAAAACTAGCTACTCCAGAATGGATAATATGCCGGATCCGTTTAAAGCACAAGAGGCAACAAACAAGTATTTTTGGACTGCGATTGCTTGTTTGGTTATACTCAATTTGGGCATGTTCGCTTATTTCTTTCATCTGAATGGAGTCACCAAGGATGAGTTGACTCAAAAAGCATCTGAAATTCAAGGAGCAGTCACGGCAACCGATGAAATCGCAAAGCTCACTGCGAAAGAATTGGACAGCGCAAAAGATAAATTAGCCAGCACCAACAAGCGGGTGGAAAGCGTCCAAGATTCATTGATACAGCAGACGAAGAGTTTACAGTCACAATTAGAAAAACAGGGAATCCAGTTCCAGAACACCATCCAGGTTTTCAAAGCGGAAAGTGAGGAAAAGATCAGCACGTTAAAGGATACCGTGGATAAGAGCACGGCAGAATTGCAGCAAAAACTAGCAGACATCAAATTGGAAAGTGCAGATTTCAGTGAAATCATCCAGGACGTTGTTAAGAGCGTGGTAAGTGTTCAATCAGCCGGAGACAGTGGTAGCGGGGTGGTATTGGACGACAATGGCTATATAATCACCAATAATCACGTAGTGGGAAGTGGGATCACCGCAAAAGTGATTGATTACAATGGTAAAGCATACACGGCAAATGTGATCAGGAGAGATGTAGAGAGAGACCTGCTCATCTTGAAGTTGGATAACAGCGGTCTTCCTAAGCTTACGATGGGAGATTCGACGTTAGTCAGAGTGGGAGAAAAAGTCTTGGCCGTAGGCAATCCCGCTGGCTTAAAGTTCAGTGTGAGTGAGGGAATTGTCAGCGCAATTAACCGAAAGATCGATAACAGCGGAGTCAGCTTCATCCAGACCGATACCCCAATCAATCCAGGGAGTTCAGGCGGGCCATTGCTCAATAAGAAGGGCGAAGTGATTGGTATTAACGCAAAAAAATACCAAGGTTATGAAGGCTTGGGCTTTGTGATTCCAATCAACATGGCTAAGGATTTCTTAGAAAAGATAAAGAATGGTGAATAGTTAAAGTTCTAGTTTCATTCGGAGGAAAGTAGCGAAAAGTTCAGCTTCTATATCTTTAGGGCCTTGTTTGTACCAAATTACGCGATCAGGTTGACCTTTAGGAGGGGTAGTTCTTAAGTAAATCCCACTTTTAGTTGAGTCTTGAGGGTGTCGAAGGACTCCAGTAAATTCTGCGTGACAATCAGGGGTTAAAATAGGTTTTAATACATCCCCGTCAAGCTTTACGTGTTTCCCACTGAGGTAATAAAGGTGATCGCCAATCCTAAGTTCAAGGCAACAGTAAGGAATGCGTCCAATACTGCAGAACTCGTCGCGCATATCAGGATTGGGTTCCTCTCTGGGGTCTATTTTTTCAACCAATTCTTTCTGTTCAAATTTTTCTTTAGAGATCCGATAACATTCAAGGTAGGCAACATCTTTAAACCCCAGCGCAACAAGAGGAATGGCCAGGACAGGAGTCATTTGGTGGCAGTGTCCGCTAAATGCAACATGATGAGTGTCCCAAAACCCATAAGTATCCAAAACATAGTCATAACCTCCTTCCCACATGTGACGAATCACGTTCAAAACAGTTTGGTGGGGGTTGTCTGCAGCTAAATGAGAGAAGTGGCATCTTGCATCTTCAGGGTCAAACCGATGGAAGAGTTCTCGGAATGGCATGGTTTCAGTACGATAATAAAAATTCATTAAGTCCATAAGAAGATTAAAAAGAGGTTTCTTATAAATAATTTGATAAACTCTTTAAAGAGAGCTAAACTCGCTAAAGAAATGAAAGGGCAGGCTTTAGCCATCTTGAAGCTTTTAAAAAAACACTATCCTGGTCTAAAGTGTTTTTTAACCCATCAAGACCCTTTTCAGCTCCTCGTCGCTGTCATCCTCTCCGCCCAATGCACCGACGAGCGGGTGAACAAAGTCACGCCGATTTTGTTCAAGCGCTTTAAAACAGCCAAGGATTTTGCAGAGTGCGATATCCAAGAGTTAGAGGAGCTCATTCACAGCACCGGTTTCTACAAGAACAAGGCTAAGAACATCCAGGCCATGGCACGTATGGTAGTGAAAGACTTCCAGGGCAAAGTGCCCAAAACAATGGAAGAGTTGATCAAACTGCCGGGTGTCGGCCGTAAAACAGCCAATGTCATCCTGGCTGAAGCCTTCGGCATCAACGAGGGCGTTTGTGTAGATACGCACGTCATGCGTCTTTCGCAGCGCCTAGGCCTCAGCAAGCACCAAGATCCTGTTAAGATCGAACAAGACTTAATGCATCAAATTCCAAAAAAGGACTGGGAAACCATCAGCCTCACTCTCATCACACACGGAAGGAAAGTCTGCGGTGCAAGAAAGCCTAACTGCAAAGAATGTTTTCTAAACAAGTTATGTCCGAGTGCGTTTAAAGTGTAAGAACAGAAACGTTTAAATATACACGTACGTGTACACGGACCATGACGACCAAAACCTTAACGATTATGGAAGATGTATACGAAAAATTAGTAACTCTAAAAAAGCCTAATGAAAGTTTTTCTGAGGAGATACGGCGCCTTGTCGCCCAAAAAATAAAAATATTCGACTTTTTCGGTGCCTGGAAAGACGTAGACGAAGCAGAAGCAAAGCGAATGAAAAAAATGATCAAAGAGATGAGAAAAGAAGGGTATAAATCTCTGATGAGGAAGCTTAGATGATTATTCTTGATACAACGTTTCTAATAGATCTGCTTAGGGGCCAAAGAAGTCTTTTGGGAAAAAGAGCTCAGCTAGAAGAAGAAAAGCTGGTAACATCTGAGATAAATGTTTTTGAAGTAATGACGGGAATTCATGGTTCTACTAAGCAGGACATACAAAAGGACCTGACAAAAGCCATCGAACTTTTCTCTTTTCTTCCTGTGCTTCCATTGGACAGAGCAAGTTCGCTCAAAGCAGCCGAAATAGCGGGGAAGTTGAAAAAAGCAGGACAAAAAATAGGAGAATTGGACTGCCTCACGGCGGGAATTGCCCTATCGCATGGCATCACAAAAGTGATCACTGAGAACAAGTCGCATTTCGAGCGGATTCCAGGAATTAAAGTGTTGACTTATTAAGTCTCACAAGGAATGCTTTCTGAACAAATTATGTCCGAGTGCGTTTAGAGTTGATAAATAGATCGGAGAGTTCCCTTCGCTCACCGCGCATCTCTCCTTTTCGAATGCCTACAGCTCCGATCATGTCAGACCATACAATATAAAGAGGGTGTTCTTGCCATTTCTCACTCCTAGCCTTTTTTGATAAGCCTTCAACCGCTAAAGCAAAACGATTATGGAAAGATATCCAAGATTGGACTTCTAAGAAGGCCTCCTTAAAACCCTCCAAAACATATCTTTCTTCAGGGTTTAACACAGACAAGTCATATTCAATGCCTTCTCGGGTTCGATAAATCATTCTCTCCCTCCTTTCTTGATTTCATAAAATTCAACTTGAATCGATCCAGGCTGGATTCGACACAATCGCTTCATATAATCATCCTGTTCCAGATTAATATAATAGGCCCGAACACGTTTCACAAAGTCCTTAGCATGCCGCCATCCAAAATAAAAGCAATGATTCAAGTTCTTGCCCGCTGCAATTCCGATGCGATGAAAATGCTCTCGCTCTGCCGCTTCGAGCTCTTGAAGGACGAGTCTTTCAATGCCAGAGATAGTTACGAGGTTGATTTGAAAACTTTTAGAGGTCATTTTTTCACCTCAACACACCCAATCCAGTAAGACGAGTCAGGTCAACAGGCCATTGAGAAAAAACCTCTCTATATCGCGCTTTGCCGTCATCGGTCTTACGCCAGCCACTATAATCATGCCAAGATAGATAGCCGGGAGTTCGTTCCACACGTTCATTCCACAGAAATTCTTCAATGTTCGAATGACTCTTTCTTCGAAGAAAGTCTCCCAGTGTAGGTGCTTCTCGAAACGTAGTTTCAGTGATCTTATCAGAACTCCAAACGTTCGTCTCTAAGGATCGGTCCAAAAGCAAGTAAAGAATAGAGGTCTCTGCTTGTCTGAGTAATTCCGAAGGTTGAATGTGAATGGTTAGGTAAATCGTATTGGCAGGTTCTGGTTTAAAATAGATGCGGCTTCTAGTTCCTCGGCTTCGGCTTCTATCGCCGACATGTACAGGAACGATCTTGTCGTGTAAGGTCATTTTAACAAAGAGATAAAGAAAATAGTTAAACTATTACACTAAATATTTTGTATATTAGTAACATTTATAATATATAAAGAACTATTTTACAAACTTTATGGACAAAATAGACCAAAAGCTCCTCACCGAGCTGGATAAAGATCCTAAAATCCCTCTCACTCAATTAGCTAAAAAGCTTCTCATCTCACAGCAAGTCGCGGATTACCGAATGAAGCGACTCATCAAGCAAGGCGTTATCGTTAAGTTCGCAGCGATCATCAACTTAAAATCCTTGCGGCAAGAACATTACCGCATTTTCTTCCGCTTCAACGCAAAATTTGATATAAACGAAGTCTTTAGCTATCTAAAAAATCAAAAAGAAGTGTATTGGACAGCGCGAATTGGGGGCAGGTACGATCTTCTCTTAACGTTGTTCGTTTTCGATTTCGCAGCCTTCGATCAATTCATAGGCCGTTTCAATCAAGAATTTCCAGGTTTAATCAGAGACATCACCAGCTGCTATGTACTGAATCATTGCTTTTATAATCATAAGTTTCTAAGCAAAGAATTTATCCAAATAGAGTATGGCTACAATGATCCAAGCATTGAATTAGATGAATTAGATCAATACATCCTAAGAAAAATAAAAGACAACTGTCGTGTAGCGGCATTGGAATTGGCAAGAGAAAGAGGCACAACGTACAAAACGATCTTAAACCGAATAAAGGCGTTAGAAAAAAATAAGGTCATCTTAGGCTACCGTTTGTTCATAAAGTCCAAAGATCACCTCCCTTTCATCGTTCTTTTTTCTTTCAAGGAATATGCAACAAACAAGGAAAAAGAGCTAATCAATTATCTAGCAAGAAAGGAGGAAGTAACCCAATCATTGAGGATATTTGGAGTTTGGAATCTCTTAATCCACGTACGCATGGGAGACAACGAAAAACTGCAACGTTTTATTGCAGAGGTAAGAGAAAAGTTCGACATCATCAGTGATTACGAAATCATCCCCATATTCGAAGATATAGCAATCAATTTAATGCCAATATAAGAGAGTCCAAACCAATTCAATCCTCTAAATCTTATGAAATCTTTATAAACTGTAAAGTTCTTGAAAGGATATGCTGTTGAGTATTGAAGAGTCTCAAAAGTTGTTAAGCCAATACGGTCTTCTTTTTCCAAAGACAGCGGTTTATGGGCAGCATCAAGGAGTGTCATTCCCAGTAGCATTGAAGGTAGATAGCTCTAAAATTGTACATAAAACAGACCGAGGTTGGGTGCGGTTGAATCTGAATAGCGAGGCTGAGCTGACGCACACTGTAATGCAACTGGAGAGCAATTTAAAAGGTGTCAAGCATCAGTGGGTGGTTCAAGAAATGGTAAAAGGAGTTGAGGTAATCATCGGCATGAAGCGGGATCCAACCTTTGGTCCGGTGATTGTTTTTGGTTTGGGGGGAATTCTAGTAGAGATCTTAAAAGACGTCTCCATGCAGCTCATCCCTCTATCCAGAAAGGAGGCTTTGCGCATGATCAACTCGATCAAGGGCAAGAAACTGTTGGAGGGTTTTCGAGGCTCATCTTCCATCAACAAAGAGACATTGGTTCAGGCCCTCATCCAAGCTTCAAAGTTAGCCGAACAGGAAAAATCCATTGTGGAGTTTGACTTCAATCCAGTCATAGTTAACCAACAGGGTGCGTACGTAGTAGATGCAAGGGTGATCTTATGCTAGAGATTTTTTTCAGTCCGAAGAGCATTGCCGTAGTCGGTGCTTCGTCCAAACCCAAGACAGTAGGAAATGGTCTAGTGCGCAGTCTTTTGAAAGGGGGGGTATTCAGCGCAGCTACCAACAAGCCGTTTAAGGGTAAGGTTTTTGCCATTAATCCTTTCTTAAAGAAGGTACTCAGCTTGAAATGTTACCCTTCCATTCTAGATGTAAAGAGCACCATCGACTTGGTAGTCATCGCAGTTCAATCAAAGCTCGTCCCAAAGATCATGGAGGAGTGTATAAAAAAGAGGGTGAGAGGAGTGGTTATCGTAGCCGCGGGCTTCTCTGAGTTGGGGGTGGAAGGGAAAAAGTTGGAAGAGGAAGTGTTGCGTCTGGCAAAGAAGGGTAAGATCCGAGTGTTAGGTCCAAATTGTTTGGGAATCATGCGTCCATCCTCGCGTCTAAACGCAACCTTTGGCCCATGCATGGCACTGGAGGGGAATGTGGCTTTCTTCTCACAGAGTGGAGCGTTGATTGATAGTTTGATTGATTGGTCGATAGACAAACAGTATGGGTTCAGTGCGTTGGTCAGTCTAGGCAACCAAGCAGACTTAGAAGTCTCAGATTTTCTGGAATGGGCAGCTAAAGACAAAAAAACAAAATCCATCGCTTTATACATCGAGGGCATAAAGAACGGCCAGAGGTTCTTAAAGGCAGCAAAAAAGGTGTCTAAGAAAAAACCTATTGTGGCATTAAAGGCTGGAAGGTCCAACATGGGGATGCAAGCAGTGAGTAGTCATACCGGGAGCCTAGCAGGTAATTATGAAGTGTACCAAGCTGCTTTTAGAAAGGCAGGGGTTCATGCCGCAGATACTTGGGAGGACCTGTTGAACGCAGCGAAAACATTGGCGTGGTCGAAGAGAACAAAAAAAGGAGTGGTCATCATCACGAATGGAGGAGGTGCGGGGGTTTTATGCGCAGATCACTGCGAATCGTTAGGAATCCCTTTGGTTCCGTTAAAAGAATCAACGGTAAAAGCATTGGATCGTTCAAAAAAAATGCATCCGGCGTATTCGAGGAGAAATCCATTGGACTTAGTGGGAGATGCGTTGCACGACCGCTATGAAGTAGCGTTAAGCACGGTTCTAAAGCAAAGCGATGTGGGTGGAGTGATCGTCATTCAAACCTTACAAACCATGACAGAGGGCATAGAAAACGCAAAGGCAATCATAGCAGCCAGAAAAAGGTTTGGAAAGCCCATCACCGTATGCATCATGGGAGGAAAGTTTTCTCATCCTGCTGTAAGCCTATTGTTAAAGGAACAAGTGCCTGTTTTTGATTCTCCTTCTTCTTGTGCACGGGCCATGAGGTTCTTAGTAGACAATGATTGAAAAGCGTTATAAGGTTCCGAATGGAAAGTTAGTCGTAGTAAAAAAGGTAGGGGATCATATCAAGATCGGTGGGGATTTTTTCTTGCATCCAGAAGAATCGTTAGAAGACATCGAAAACGTCATAAATACTTCAGCACCGACTGATTTAAAAGAAAAATTGGATCGGTTGATAGAAGAAAAAAAGATAACGCTCGTAGGATTTACAGCAGAGGTCTTGTGCAACCTGGTAAAAGAGGTACGAAAGTGAAGTGGCGCTTGATTCCGTTCGAGTATGAAAAGCCAACATGGAATACGGCTTGGGATGAAAGCATCTTGGAGCATGTGCAGAAGGGTTTAAGTCCGCCAACGGTTCGTTTCTATGGGTGGAATCCCAGCGCTGTAATCATCGGCTATTTTCAGTGTCTTGAAGACGAGGTAGATCTCGTTCGAGCAAAGGAAAGGGGAGTAGATGTGGTGCGGAGGATCACGGGGGGTGGAGCATGTTTTCTCGAACATGACCTCACCTACTCAGTGATCGCTCCTGAATCTTGTTTCAGCAGGGATATCTTAAAGTCGTATGAAGAAATTTGTGGTTGTTTGGTGAAAGCCTTAAGAAACTTAGGTATGGAGGCTGTTTTTCGTCCGATCAATGATGTCTGGGTAGGGCAGAAAAAGATCTCAGGCAGTGCTCAGACGCGAAAGAAGGGGGCGATCTTGCATCATGGAACCCTTCTTTGGAAGGTGGATCCGGAAAGGATGTTTTCATTCTTAAAAGTGGACAAGGCGAAGTTATCGGATAAATTCGTCCGATCCGTAAAAAAGAGTGTGACCAGCATTTGGGATGAGAAGCCGGACATAAAGAAAGAGGAAGTGTTGGAGGAGATGAAACGAGCATTTTTGGAAGGCAAACAGTTTGAGTCAGGCACCTTTAGCGAGAGTGAAAAAAAAAGAGCAGAAGAGTTGGTCAAGCTAAAATACGAGCAGCATGCGTGGAATCATTTAAGGGTTTAAAGACTATTAATGGGGAAGCCTAAAACAGCCTGAGCCAATTCAGCGTAACCTTCAACCAAAGTGGGGTGGGGGTGAATGAGCAGGCTTAAGTCTTCTAGGGTGGCACCCATTTCCATGGCCAGTTCTCCTACCCCGATCAGGTCGCTAGCGCGTGGACCCACAATATGTAAGCCTAAAATATTTTTCTCATCATCAAACAGCACTTTATAGAATCCGTCACCGTTGAGAATTAAGCTTTTGCTGATGGCATGGTAGCTAAGCTTGTGGATTTTATAGGGAATCTTTTTTTGGAGGGCTTCTGTTTCGGTGAGGCCGACACCGGCAATTTCAGGGTCTGAGAAAATGGCGTATGGGATGAGGTTGTCAAACGCAGCAGGTTTGCCGAGGATGGCGTCCACAGCAACTTTAGCTTCTGCCATGGCCTTGTTCGCTAACATCACCCCACCGACCACGTCTCCAATGGCATAAATGTGTGGATCGTCTGTGGCATAGTTGGACTTCACGCGGATAAAGCCTCTATCATCGGTTTTTACATGCGTATTTTGGAGTCGGAGTTCTTCCGTATGGGGCACGCGTCCAATGGCTACGAGGACTTTATCGGTTTCAACTTCATGAGTCTTAGCATTATATTGAAAGGTAGTTTTAACCTTTTCTCCAACCGCAACTTGTTGAATCTGGACGTTGGTATAGACCTTGACCTTATGTGCTTCAAGTTTTTGTTGTACAATTTGGTTGATATCATGATCTAGGAGGTTAAGAATGTTGGGGAGGGATTCTAACAAAGTGACTTGTACACCAAATTTAGAGAGCATTTGGCTCAGCTCAATGCCAATATAGCCTCCGCCAATGACGAGAACGCTGGAGGGGAGTTGGGTAAACTCGATGGCTTCAGAGGAAGTAATGATCTTATTGCGATCAATGGAGATGCCGGGAACTTCTCGTTCACGACTTCCAGTGGCAAGGATGCAATGACGGAATTCGAGCGCGTTGATCTCAAGATGTTCATTTTCGTTAACGGGTGTAAGCATGAGTTTATTGTTTTCTTCAAAAAAAGCATTGGCGTGGATGAGCTGGACGTTGCGTTTTTCAAGAAGGGCTCGGATGCTTTGGTCTAGTTTTTGTACAACAGTGCGTTTCCAGTTCTGAACTTGGTTAAAATCATATCGGGGGTTGTCGCAGTAAATGCCCATTTCTTTTCCTTGAGAGAGGCTTTCGTACATTTCCGCTGCCCGAATCAAGGTCTTGGTGGGTATGCAGCCGTGGTGCAAGCAAACCCCTCCAACGCTTTCTCGGTCGATGAGGGTAACTTTTTTTCCATGTTGCGCCAGTAGCAGTGCAGCAACATATCCGCCAGGTCCAGCGCCAATAATCGCAACGTCCGTAGTGCCAATCGCTTCTCCGATTACCATGTTTTCACATCCACGGGCATCTGGGGGTCTTCGAGGATCTGTCGGATGAAGTGCAGGAATCGGGCAGCGTCTCCTCCATCTAGGATGCGATGATCAAAGGTAAGGGTAAGGGGTAAATAAGTGCGGAGTCCTTCTTTCTCAGTTTGTTCGTACATTTTTCCGATGGCAAGGATGGCCAATTCAGGTAAATGAATGATACTGGAAGCAGCACTGATACCCAGGCTTCCGAGGTTGTTGACCGTAAAGGTGCCTCCGGTTATTTCAATAGGGTTCAGTTTTTTCGTTCGCGCTTTTTCAGCCAGCTCTTGGACCTCGCTGGCAAGTTGCAAGATCGTTTTTTGGTTGGCGTTTTTAATGTTAGGTACCATAAGACCGTATTCCGTATCGACAGCGATACCGATGTGGATGGCTTTCTTGAGGATGATCTCTTGGGTGGTATCATCAAAGGAGGCGTTAAAGGTGGGAAAGTTTTCGAGGGCATTCGCAGCGGCTTTTACTAGATAAGAGAGAAGAGTCAGTTTAACTTCAGGGCGAGCAACTTTGGCTCGTTGCAGGTGTTGAATAAGTCGATCGGCCAAAATAGGCACGGTAACGCTGGCGTGGGGTATTTTCCAAGCTTCTTCCATGTGTTTTTTGATGGCAGCACGGACTCCTCCAATTTTGATGCGTTGCGTATCTTGAGTGGACATTGGGCGAATCAAACTAGATGCAGGGGCTAGAGTTAGAGAAGGAGGAGGAATGAGTTCAGTGGTTCCGAGTTCACGTCTTCTTTTGCGTTGGGAGGGGCTGAGTTTACGGTTGGAGGGAACAGCCAGGGCAGGTCGCGATGGAGGATGCTCCACAACAATCGGTCGAGCACTAGGAGTTTGTCCAACAGCTTGACGCAGGTCTTGTTCCGTAATTCTACCATTCTTTCCAGTGCCTTGAACTTGAGTCAGGTCGATGCCGAGTTGACGGGCAAGTTTGCGATCTTTAGGCAGTATGCGAGGAGAGGACTTAGAAAGCGAAGAGGGAATAGAAGAGACAACAGAAGTTGGAGAAGATAAGTGAGTAGCAGTAGGTTTTTCTTCAGAAGGTCGAGAAGCCGTTTCGTTTCCAGCAAAGGTCACAAGCACTTCACCGACCGGCACCATTTGGCCAGGAAAATAATGAAGTTTCTGTATCACTCCTTTTTGAGGGCTGGGGATTTCAAGGACTGATTTGTCAGTTTCCATCTCACAAAGGGCCTGGTCTTCTTCAACAAGATCGCCTTCTTTCACTTTCCAAGAAATAAGTTTACCTTCTTTAATGCCTTCTGCTACGTCCGGAAATCTGAATTCAGTCATGTTAGTAGGTGAGGGTTTGTTTTATTTTTTCGATGAGCATGTCGGCATTGGGTCGGTAAAAATGTTCAGAGCGATAGTAAGGGACAATCACATCCGGTGCCGTAACCCGAACGATGGGTGCTTGAAGGTAGTCGAGGCATTCTTCTTGGATGGTGGCAGCCAGTTCAGCTCCAAAGCCACAGGTATGAATGGCTTCATGGATGATGACCACCCGGCCTGTTTTTTTAGCACTTTCAAGGATGGTTTTTTTGTCCCAGGGCATGATGGTGCGTAAGTCAATGATTTCGCAGGAGGCCTGAACTTGGCTGGCGGCATCTTGCGCAACCAATACCATGGCCCCCCAAGCGAGGATAGTGATGTCTTTTCCGGCTTGAACAATCTGAGCAAGTCCGATAGGAACTTCGTAGTATGCATCTGGGACTTCTTGTTTAAAGGCTCTATAGAGTTTGATGGGTTCTAAGAGTAATACAGGGTCGGGGTCGTTGATGGCAGCAAGGAGAAGTCCTTTGCCGTCATAAGGATTGCTGGGCATCACAACTTTAAGGCCTGGAATGTGAGCATAGACAGCTTCTAGGCTTTCGCTATGGTGTTCCAGGGCATTCACACCGCCTCCATTCGGGGATCGAATGACGATAGGGACACCAAAGACACCACGGGTTCGGTTTCGCATTCGGGAAACATGACTGATGAGTTGTTGAAAGGCAGGGTAAATAAAGCCGCTGAATTGGATTTCGGCAATGGGTTTAAGGCCGTTAATCGCCATACCCAGGGCGCTTCCTACAATGGTACTTTCGCCGATGCTCGTATCAATGACACGTTTCTCGCCAAATTTAGCAAGGAGTCCGTCTGTTACGCGAAACACGCCCCCATCTACGCCGACATCCTCTCCTAAGACAACCACATGAGGGTCTTTTTCAAAGGCCAAGAAAAGGGCTTGGTTAAGAGCCTGCACCAAATTGCGTTCAGCCATGTTGCCTCCAAAAGCGAACCCATTGTTCTTTTTGTTCTTGAATAAGCGGAGGGAGTTTGGCATAAAGGGAATCAAAGATACATTCAACTTGGGAAGGAGAAGTGGCTTCGTATTTTTTTATGCCAAACT
>Ga0209542_10015709_pt1 | contig 12662 bp, 13 predicted proteins | sample RifCSPhighO2_01_FD_184028 | JGI IMG/M metagenome (GOLD analysis project Ga0209542, IMG submission 184028) | Soil microbial communities from Rifle, Colorado - Rifle CSP2_plank highO2_0.1 (SPAdes) (version 2) | ecosystem: Environmental > Terrestrial > Deep subsurface > Rock core/Sediment ...
ATCAGCCCCAGCGCAGTGACCTTGTCACTAAAAGTGCTTTCCGCTATCCTCGGCAAATCATCCTTATCCACACTTTCATCAGTTTTACTGGAAGATATTTTCAAGGTCACGGAAAATAAGACTTATGATCGTATCATCTGCGGCCTCTTGCTAGATAATGTAGAAGATCCTCACCAGCTGCTGCAAAAATTGAGCCAGCTGCTTGCTCCTGGAGGGAAAATATTTCTTACCACTAATGCCTGGGCTTCTACCATCGATCATCTCTACCTCTTCAGATCAGTCCAGGAAATAAAACAGCTCTTAGAGCAATATTTCTCTATCGAACAGGATCTGGCTCTCAGTATTCTAGCATCTAAAAAACCAGAGGAAGAGAAGACGCCGGTCAATTACGCCTGTATTCTTACCAGAAAAAGCTAAATCTCCACTCTAAATGCCTTGACTAGAATAAAAAAGCATAACATTTAAAAGATGCTTCTTTGGATTGATGTCATAAGATAAGGTTTAGACCATGGTGAAGTTGATACAAGAATATTTTCTTCTTTCTGCGCAAAAATTCCCAGAAAAGATCGCGGTAAGCTTTCTCGATCAGAATATTACCTATCAAGAATTAGATGTCTGGAGTACCAAACTGGCTCATCTCTTACGCTCCCTAGGCTTGCAACGAAATGATCGGGTCGCCTTTAATCTCCATAAATCCATCAGATCTGTCGTTTCAATCCTCGGCATTTTGAAAGCCGATGCTGGTTATGTGCCTTTAGATGCCCGTTCGCCGGTAGCCAGGCTACGACAGATCGTAGATGATTGTAAACCAGCGGTGATCATCTGTGACCAGCAGACCCTGGCTGAAACTACACAGCTAATAGAGCAGACCACAACTACACAGTATCAGCCTAAAATAATTGTCTTAGATAAAGCAGGAATATCGGAGCCGCTCGCTCCAGATCAAAAACAACACTATTACGGAGAAGATGATATTTCCCGGCAACCTTTAAATCCTATGCAATCTGCAAATAGCAGCAATGATCTCGCCTACATCTTTTACACTTCCGGTTCGACCGGAAAACCGAAAGGAGTGATGATCACCCATGCTAATGTAGCTCATTTTACCGAATGGGCAGTATCGCGCTTCGGAATCACTGCTGAAGATAGGCTTTCCAATCACGCGCCAATGCATTTTGATCTTTCTACCTTTGACATCTATTGCACTTTCAAAACCGGTGCAACTTTATTTATCATCCCTTACGAGCTCAATCTCTTTCCGGAAAAACTGGTGCGTTACATCGAAGAAAAAGATCTGACCATCTGGCTTTCCGTGCCTAGTATCTTAGTCTATATGCTGCGCATGAACGCTCTTCATCGGGAAAGGATTCCTTCCCTCAGGATGATCTTTTCCACCGGCGAGGTTCTTCCTACTCCTTATCTGCGGGAATTGATGGAAATGTTTCCCAGCAAGAAATTTGTAAATATGTTCGGGCCTACTGAAACTACCGTGGAATGCACTTATCACATTATTGAAAATATTCCTGAAGATATCAGCAAAAACATCCCTATCGGCAAGGGCTGCGATCATCTGGAAGTCTTTGCCTTAGACGAGCAGCAGCAGCGTATCAAAACAGGAGAGATCGGCGAGTTTTATGTCCGCGGCCCCAGCGTCAGTCCCGGTTATTGGAATAATCCGGAAAAAACGAAAGAAGCCTTTGTGCAGAATCCACTCTTTCCCCAGCTTGGCGACAAAGTCTATAAGACCGGCGACTTGGTAGAATTGACTGCGGATGGAAATTACATCTTTCGGGGAAGAAAAGATAACCAGATCAAATTCATGGGATACCGCATCGAATTGGGAGAGATCCAAGCCGCGGTCTATTCCCTATCTTATATCCAAGAAGCGACAGTCATCTTCATCGAAGATCAGGATAAAAGCGAGATCATCAGTTTCGTCACCCTACGGCAAGAGGCAAGCATCGATACCATCAAAAAAGATCTGGGCAATCTCATCCCTAAATACATGATCCCTCGCACCCTGCGCATCGTTGCTGATCTTCCTCGCACCAGTACCGGAAAAATTGATAATGTCAGCCTGAAACAAGCCTATCTGGAAGAGAAAAAAGCTTCTAATTAACATGGATTCAACAACCGCAGCGGAGATTGAACAGATCATCAAGGAACTGAAACAGACCCAGCAGCTCTTGCCGGAGCAAAAATTAGTCAGTACCGGTTTCTTAGATTCATTCGACGTCATCAATCTGATCGACCGCCTGGAAAAAAGATTCCAGATCACCATCGGCGGAGAAGATTTTAACCTGACTAACTTTGATGATGTTCAAGCGATCACTTTGTTGGTTCAAAAATTGCAAGAAATAAAATGAAAATCCTAAAATCGCCTACCCATCGTTCGCTTCGCTCACTCCGCAGCAAGCTGCGGGGTATTCGGCGATTTTCGAGACGGATTTTCAGTCATTCCTCGCTGATCGCTGCTGAGCAGCGGGGTATTAGACCCAGCGAGGAATAAAAACAAACAGCCCTTCTAACTAACCTTCTGATTAATCTACATCTACTGCATGTTCCAGACTCTCTAAGCGCTGCTGGATCTCTTTTAAGAAAGAAGCCACCCGCTGGCAATCGGCAACCCGTACGTCAAACGATAAGCTCAGATTTAGTTTGCGGTCAGGCGAAACATACCCATTTACTATTTCTACCGCATCATATTCTGCGCCAAGCGAAACCATGATAGACTGGTGAGTAAAGACCGGACTAAGCAGAGAAGGCACTCCAGAAAAATTAAGATTGGTGACGGCAAAAGTACATTCTTCTGCTTTATTGTCTTTAAGCGTTCCCCGTACATATTGCAAAGCAAGATTTTTTATTTCCTTAGAGAAAGAAGAAAGAGATAGAGTATCTGCATTTTTAACAATTCCTAGTTTTACTCCGTTTCCAAGATTAAGAAAATATCCCATATTTATTTCTGGATAGAGGTATAGTTTTTCTGTATACACTGAATTTAGCTCTTGATATTCTTTTAATTTTTTACTGATTACCCAAGAAACCAGATCGGCAATACTAATGGTGATATTTTTCTCCCTCTGAAATCGTTGTATGAATCGCTGCAACTTTTGTACTGAGATTGAGAGAGTGAGGTAAGCTAAAGTTTTGTCGGATGAAAATGGAAACAAACCAGTTGGAGATTCAACAGAGCTAAAAGAGGGATTATCTATCTGTACAACCGCCGCCGCATATTCTCCCGTATGTGAAATGCTGCAAGTAATAGATTCTTCTTTCTGCCCTCTAATATAAACTGAAAGTTTTCCAGAATCTTCTCTGATGATCTCGATCTCTTTCATGCCCAAAGAGAAGGAAGATGCCTTGATCACCGCTTCTTTGGCGCAGAACTTGCCGGCAAAACTGGCCGCGGGATCTTGCTTCTGGCGGCAATACTGCATCTCTCTTTCTGTAAAAAGCAATCCTAGAAAATGGTTATCATTCAATTTTTCCCTAAATCGAGATACTTCTTCGATGTCTATACCTATCCCTTTACTCATGTTAACCACGCCCTTCGTTACTTAAAGATTTTTCCAGATGTTGAGACAATTCTCCAAAGGTAGTGATGGTATGGACCTCTTCTAACTGCACCTTGAACTTTTTTTCCACCGCGGCCATGAACAGATAAAAGCGGATCGAGCTGTTGTTAGGCAACCGCGCATCATCCAAAGCCATGGCTTCGGTAATCAAGCTAGGATCAACCTTCCAAAATTCCCCGAAAAAGGAAAATAGTTCTTGAACATTCATAGATAGAAATAAAAAGAGCTATTTAAAAATCTTATTTAAGAATGATCTTCGTTTGAAGACATTAAAAGGATTTTGAAGCATGATGGCTCCGCACTTTCATGACCTTAAATACTAAAACTATTTAAAGGGATGATTAATTGGAAATTCATGCAACGGAATGCATGGTATTTTGTTCTTCCAGTGGTAGCTTTCATAATCAGTACCCTAGGCTACATTGTATTTGTAGATTCCTTTCACCATCTAGGAATAGAAGCAAATCGCCTGGAAGCGATACTTGACTTTTACCCTTCCTTGCCGCAAGGAAGCACTTTATTTTTAGGCGAGAGCCAGGTGCGCGAAGATATAGATTGTACCAAAATTGATGAATTATCGCATACCTCCTCTTGTTTTAATCTCGGCTTGGCGGGAATATTGCCCTTGCAACTAGCTTTGCAAAAAGATCTGATCATCCAAACAAAACCGAAAATCGTGGTTATCGGAGTCTCTTCCGTTTTTTTCGATGAGACTACCAATAAGAATGATGATCTCTTCCTGCTGCTGGGACAGGATAAGCAGGTTACTAAAGATGATTTCGTGATGGGCTTGCTCTCTGAAGAAGAAAAGAAATTAGTATCAATGAACTTTTATGAAAGAGCAGTATACAAAAGAAAATTTATCCTGCCTTTCTTTGTTTCATTTTTCCAAAATCTCTTCTCCGGTTCCAGCTCAGGTCAAGAAGGCCAAGCAGATAAGGTCAACCTCGGAGCCATCTACGATTTTAAGAATCCTCATTTCTTTAATAGCACTCAGAACCAGGCAGAGTTAGAACAGAAAATAACTGATCCAAAATTTAAGAAAATTTTTGAGATCGAAAATAGCTCTGCCCGCGAAAGAGCAGCCTTCTTATACTTCGTGAAGGGGCTTCAGCAAGAGGGGATAAAAGTTATCATCATCAAGATGCCTGTCCATCCTTTAGTCTGGCAAAACGTGCCTCTTTCTTCCCAGAAAGCTTTTGATATTTTTATTTCCAAGACTGCGGAAACTTTTGGAGCAGAGACACTGGATTATGAGCATAGTTATGGTGCTGAATATTTCAATGATCTCACTCATCTCAATTCTGCAGGAGAAGAACAATTTACCAATGAAATTGCTCAACATCTAGTGGCTGATAATTCAACCCGGGGTGATTCTTATTCTATTCAATAGTTTCAGTTTTCTTTTCTTTGGTATCGCCGTTCTTCTAGGACTGGTCATCATTAAAAGTAGAGATTACCAATACTTATTCCTGCTGCTGGCAAGTTATTTTTTCTACTATGTTTCCAGCGGTTCTTTTTTTGTATTGGTCATTTACATCACCTTGCTCAATTTTTATTGCGCAAAATGGATCAAGTCTTCTGCCAAGCCCGGCTGGCGCAAAACTTATTTCATCCTTTCCATCCTGGGAAGCTTGAGCATTTTAGCTTTCTTCAAATATACTGATTTTGCTCTTAAGACCGTTAACACCATCGGTACTTGGATGGGATACCAAGCTAATCTCTCCTTATTACAATTGATTCTTCCTATCGGCATATCATTCTATGCCTTTCAGGCGGTAAGTTATGTTACTGACGTCTATCGAAAGAAGATCGAACCGGAACCGTCTTTATTGCGCTTCGCGCTGTACATGACTTTCTTCCCTCACTTATTAGCTGGCCCTATTGTTCGGGCTACTGATTTTTTGCCTCAGCTGCGTTCGGAAGGAATAAAAATAACTCCCGAAAATTTTAAGCAAGGGATGACCCGTATCGTCTGGGGTTTAGTTAAAAAAATGGTGGTCGCCGATACCATCGCCAAGTTTGTGATGGTTTTTTTTCAGGATCCGACTCGTTTTCCGGGAAGTTTGCCGGTCATTTTAGGCGCGATTGCTTTTGCCATTCAAGTCTATTGCGACTTTTCCGGATATACCGATATCGCCATCGGGCTGGCTCGGATCATGGGAATTATTTTCCCTATCAACTTTGATAAGCCCTTTTTTTCCAAATCCATCGCTGAATTCTGGAAACGCTGGCATATCTCCCTTTCTAACTGGTTCAGGGATTATTTGTTCATGCCCTTGATGAAACGAAAACTCAATCTGGCCTGGCTATGTTTCAGTGTTTTTGTAGTCTATGCCGTGAGCGGATTATGGCATGGGGCAGGCTGGAATTTTGTGATCTGGGGCGCGTTGCATGGATTCTTCCTCATTTTTTCCATGCTTACCGAATCCTGGAGAGCAAAAGTTAATACCTTCCTAAGATTAGACAAAGTGCCTAGACTGCATAATGCTCTTCGGGTGTTTATCACTTTGTATCTAGTGGTATTTTCGTTGTTACTATTCCGCCTCTATAATGCCAAGAACATCTTTTACGCTGCTCACAAGTTTTTATGGTTAGACTTATCGCATCTTAATGTTCAGTGGCAAAGCGTCTTCCCTGCTTTCCAGATTCCCCTGTTGATGATGCTTATCTTTATTGTCGTGCACGCTATCACCTACTTTAAGTCTGGAATGCTGGACCGCCTGCAAGAGAAAGGATTTTTTGAATGGACTATGTTTTTGATTGGAATGATCTTGATCTTGTACTTCTTTACACCGTCTGAATCAGTACCGTTTGTCTATTTTCAATTTTGAGAAGAAGAAAATTAAGAAAATAAGTTATTCTACAACAATGTACAAACTAGTGTGTACCTAAACGATCATATATTTTTTCTATTTCCTGGATTGCTTTGTGCCAAGAATAAATTGCAGGTGCAACAGTTGTTTTTGCAAAATCATGCTGATTTATTTTTTCGGCTAATTCTTCCGCAGTAATGTTTTCTAGCAAGACAGTATGAGAAGGAACAACTTCTTTTATTCCTCCAACATTGGTGGCGATTAATGGTTTTCCTTGTGCAGATACTTCCAATACCGTTAATGGCGGTTCCAGAGTGTTATGGATAAACGGCAGCACCACCAGATCAGAGGATTGGATGATCTCTTCGGTAGAGCAAGGATACTCTGGCACAAAAAGGATTTTGCTATTTTTTCGTTCGCTTACCTTTTGCTGAATTTTTTCTAATTGGAATGGCTTATGTACATTACGCAAACACAACAGCACAAAAATATCCTCTTTGATCAGTGGAAGAGCTTTCAGAAGGACTTGGAAGCCGCGTTCTAGGCGAGCATCGCCATAATAGAGCACTATTTTTGATCCTAAATTTCTGATCAGGGCATTTTCTTTTATCGGCTGCGAAGGTTTTCCTATCCCGTACAACAACACATTTATCTTTTCTGCTTTGACTCCTTTATGAATTAATTTTTCCTTGGCAAAGTTGCTCTGCACGATAATAGAATCAATGCCATTCAAAATATTATAATTGTTAGTGACATTGCTTTTAAAATCTGTAAAGGTAAGTACCGCTTTCCTGCTAGAGATTTTTGCCAGCAGCAGCAATAACAAACCGGTATTCAATGAACCATGCCCATGGATAATAGCAGGTTTTATCTTTCGCAGCGCCGCCAGCGTTCGGAAAAAAAGGAAACCGTCCTTCTTCAGAAAAATTTCATTTCCGAGTAAAGAAGTTGGCTTATTCTTAGCAATGATCAAGGAAATAGCATGATAATTACTGGGAAGATGTTCTACTAAGTCAGCAACTAGTCGTTGAGGGCCGCATAATCTCCCGGCATGATCTTCCGGAGTATATGGCCGAAGAAAACATACTGTTGTCGGAAGAGGTGATCCTTTCATTTTCTCATCATGTCCGCAAGAAATCCAAACATGACCGTCTGCAAACCAAAGACCAGTAGTATCATCATCAAGAAAAGCAATCCTAGATGCCCCTTGATTCCGCTGGTAAAATGGAGATAGACAAAATACAGCCCTATCAAGATTCCCAGAGAAAGTCCGAAGATCCCTATCCGGCCGAAGAAAGCTAATGGTTCATAGTCACGATAGATTCTCAGGATATTGACCCAGGCGCGCAGGGCATATTGAAATGGGTTTTTGAACAATCTGCTTTTTCTGGTCTTTCGAGCGATGATAGGAACTTCAGTGATCCTAAATCCTTGCTTGGCTGCTTTGATGATCTGTTCTTGGGTATAGGTAAAGGTATTGATATAATTTATCTCCTTAGCTACCGTGGAAGTGAAAGCTCTAAAGCCGGTCGTAGAATCAGTGATCCTTACCCCCGTTAGTGAAGTCAGCACCGTCGAGAAAGCGACATTGCCCGCTCTTTTCAGCCAAGGCATGGATTCTATTCTTCCCCGAAACCGGCTGCCTAAGACTAGATCATATCCTTCTTCCACTTTTTTGATCAATTCAGGGATGTGTTTAGAATGGTACTGCCCGTCTGCATCGGTATGCACGATGATATCTGCTTTTCTTTTTACGCACTCTTCCATCTCGGCGCGGAAGGTCTGGGCCAATCCTTGATGTTTTTTGGTGACAACCATCGCTCCGTACTGTTTGGCCACGGCGCTGGTTCTGTCTCTTGAGCCATCGTCGACTACCATGATTTCATAATTGTAAGGGGTGAGATCCATCACCTGCCTGATTTCAGTCAAAATAAAAGGGAGAGTCCTTTCTTCGTTATACGCGGGAATAGTAATGATGACTTTCAGATTTTTTTTGAGAGGTTTCATGGTTTTGATCAAAGATTGATTATTTTTTTATCTTTAGCGGAGTGGAAGAGCAGCTGGGCTAACTTTAAGATCTGTAACCCTTGCTCGCCGCTGACCGGCGGCTCAGTATCCTTAAGTATGCACTGGACAAATTCTTCTATCTCTACCTGCAGCGGTTCTTTCTTGGGAAGATTGATCAAAGTCATATCACCTTGAGAGACGCTTTTCCAATCCTCGCTGCCGAAGGCTTTGTTTTCATAGAAATAAAGATCCTGGGTCAGATAATTCACTTCAAACATGCCCCGCTTGCCGAATACTTTCAATTGCCTGGTCTTGGTAGGAGAAAGATAATTGATGTTTAAGACTGCCAACGCATCATTGCGATAGGAGATCAAGGCAGTCACTGAATCTTCATGATGAGGATGTAAGCGTTGCTGTGTCTCTGCATATATTCTGATCGGATCATGGCCGAAGAGATAGCTGATGATGTCTAAGTCATGGACGGATAAATCAGTGATGACTCCAACATCAGTGATGCGTACCGGAAAAGGACCGATGCGCTGCACGTCAATCTTATAGATCTGTCCTAAGTCGCCGCGATGCAGCCTTTGCTTCAATTCCCGTATGGCCGGGTTGAATCGCTCGATATGCCCGATCATCAATTTTACTTTATTTTTCTTGCTGCAGTCAATGATCTCTTGCGCTTCCTCTTCGGTCAAGGCGATCGGTTTTTCCAACAGGACATGCTTGCCTTTCTGCAGCGCCGCCATGGCTACCTGCTTATGCATGCTGGTAGGGACAGCGATCGAGACCGCATCAATCGCTTCATCATCTAGCAGCTGGGTAAAATCAGTATAGGCCTTAGCATTACACTTTCGCGCTACTTTTTGGACTGCTTCGGCGTTGCTGTCAGCTACTGCCACTAACTGGACCCTATCCAGGTCAGCATATACTCGTGCATGGTTCATGCCCATAGAACCTACCCTCAGAAAATCCATAACATTTTGTGTTCCTACTTCGTTTTATAAATTTTTAGGTTCTTTGATTCTGTTCTAAGACGGCTCGATAAGGCTAAACATTTATATATCTCATTTTCTTCTTTTAATCTGTGCCCGCAAAAGTAGCTAATCCTTATGGAAGAGATAAAAAGAAGTTCATCTCTATTTTTCCAGAGTTCAGTCCGCTCAAAGTTAAGTTCAAAGATGTCTTTGAGTTTAAGTCATTTTACGAAGAGTTATGGGAATGGTGCAAAGAGCATGGCTGGAAAGACTGGGAAACTGACCTTGATAATTTTGAACGTTTCTATGGTGAACGGGTCACTACCGGAGGGATAAAAGAGATCTGGATCCGCTGGAGGCCGTATAAAGTTGCGGAAGGAAGCCCCAGCGTAAAGCAAAATGGCAAAGAATTAGCTTACCTCACTTATTATTTAGACATTGATTTCCATCTCCTGGGCCTAGGTTCGGCAGAGATCGTCAAAGACGGCAAGAAGATCAAGACTGACAAGGGAGAGATAGAGATCTCCATCAAAGCTTTTATCGAAAAAAACTATGAATACGAATTTGAAAAACATTCTATCCTCAAAAGTGTCCTTGACATCTTCAGTTCTCGGATCTATAAGAAAAAACTAGAAGAGCGCCAGCGGGAACTGTACCGGGAAGCTTATGTGATGCAGACTTTTATCAAGCAATGGTTCAAGATGAAAACTTACCTACCATATGCGCAGGGCGAGAACTTCTTCCCTTCCAAAGCCTGGCCTTCGCATCAGTAACGAAATTAATATAAACTCCTTTTAGTATGATTTAGGTATGGGAATTTTTAGTTTCTTAAAAAGAAAAGAAGTACTAAAGGAAATTTCTGAAGAAGAAAAGTTGGTGCTTGATTTAAGCCAAGCAATTAAAAATTTAGAAGATTTTGATAAATTCATCAAAAGAGACCAAATTCTCAGTCATACATCTATTTCTTTAGTATATGGTGGTCCTGCTTTTGTTGAGGAATATGAAGATAAATTTAGAAACGCAATAAATTGGTTAAAAGAAGCAAAGAAGAGAATTTACTTAATTGAGGATATAGCAAAAAGAAGAATCAAAGAAAAACCCGAAAGTTATAGAAGATCTCCCTCACCTGAAGAAAAAGCAAAAAGGGAAATGAAAGAGGCAGAACCTCTCTTGGAAGAAGTAATAGAATTCATTATCCCTAAAATAAAAGATGTAGGGGATTGGTTTAATGATGTTAATGAGTTTAAGAAAAGGTTTGATGGTCTTGAAGATAAGATTTCGTACTTAAAAAAACTGAAAGAAAATATAATAATATTGATTGACCTCGAAAAGAAAGCTCAAGAGGAAATAAAGGTAAAGTAGAACAAAAGCTTAATAAAGAAACATTTCCGAGTATGAGCTGTTGCCCCCGTGGCTCAGCGGTACTTTGCGTATCTTATTACCCAAAGCGAAAAAGAGCACCTGACTTGTATCTGCTATGTTTGCAACGGAAAAAAAGCATAGAAAGATATCAGGAGATCCCGAGTTCAAATCTGAATACTGGCTCAGTATTCGGTGATTGTCTCGGCGGGGGCTCTTTTTACTATGACCGATAAAGACAAAAATCTCAGCAAGAACCGGTATTTCTTTAACCGCTGGGCTAAAAATTATGACCGAGCATCGAACCAATTGTGGATGAAGAGATTTCAGGTTCCAGCCTTGAAGGAATTATTGCTCAACCAAAAGAGTAAAGTTCTCGATCTCAGCTGCGGAACCGGGGAATTGCTCAAAAAATTAGAAGGAAAAGCTACCTTGTATGGTGTAGATATTTCGGAAGAAATGCTCGCCAAAGCACGTATTAAATTATCTCCAAAAGTAAAGCTGCGAAAAGCAGACGTGCACACCTTACCATTCAAAGACAAGTATTTTGATTACGTTATCAGCACCGAAGCGTTTCATCATTACTACGACCAGCAGAAAGCGGTGCAGGAGATGCAGAGAGTTACCAAAGAAGGCGGAAAAGTGATCATTGTCGATATCAATTTCTTCCTGAAACCGATCCATTGGCTTTTCAAAAGATATGAGCCCGGCCATGTCAAGATCAATAGCAAAAAAGAGATGAAGCAGCTCTTTACGCAGGCTGGATTAAAAAATATCAAACAGCAACGAAATTTTATCTTTGCGATCATGACGGTTGGCGAGAAATGATCCAGCCCGCTCAGCCTCAACCGAAATATTTAAAAATAACAAGCATTTCTCCTACCTAGACAAATGATAGATGTTAATCATTCTTGGTGTTAATTGATGGAAGAAACGACCCTCAAGACAGGAACAACTACGGTGGGAATGGTCTGCAAAGACGGTATCGTCCTTGCAGCAGATAAAAGAGCTACCGCCGGACATATGATCGTCGATAAGAGAGCCGATAAGGTCCATATTATCTCAGATGATTTCGCGGTCACTATCGCGGGAAATGTTTCTGATGCTCAACTTATGATCAAATTGACCCGAGCAGAATTAAAATTAAAAGAAGTCCGCACCTATAAAAAGCCTTCCGCCAAAGAAGCAGCTAATCTGTTGGGAGGAATCTTATATTCCAGCATCCGCCGGCCCAGCATGTTGCCAGGCATAGCCCATTTCCTTTTAGGAGGAAAAGACGTGCATGGATTGCATCTATACGATTTATTCCCTGATGGAAGCATCACCAGGATAACTGACTTCATCTCATCTGGTTCAGGTTCAGTTTTCGCCTATGGCGTTTTAGAAACTCAGTGGAAGAAAGACATGAGCACCGACGATGCAGTAGCGCTTGCCGTAAAAGCGGTCAACACTGCCTTGCAGCGGGACAGCGCTTCAGGAAACGGTATCGACGTAGTAGTAATTAACGAGAAAGAAATCAAGAAAGTGTTGCATAAGGAAGTAGCGTACAACTTATAGGTTTTCTTTCCAAACTCGTTTTTAATTACCAAATTAGGATCATCATTTGAAGATAACATAAGGAGAAACTACAACATGGTAGACATTTTAAAAGAAATCATTAAGGTCTTGCCGGAAGGCAAGATCTCGGACGCTGCTTTTGAAGGAGCAAATATCGTACTTTATACTAAAGATAAGAATTATTTTTTTAACAACGAAGGGACTATTCGTGAGGCGGTAAAAGAATTCCGCAAAAGGATAGAGCTGCGCGCTGATCCTTCTCTCTGCGTGGAGCCGGACAAAGCAAAAAAGCTGATCCAAGGGATCATTCCGGCGGAAGCCGGAGCGAATGAGTTTATTTTCGATCCTCCACGTTCTATGGTCATCGTCCA
>Ga0209542_10015711_pt1 | contig 12660 bp, 8 predicted proteins | sample RifCSPhighO2_01_FD_184028 | JGI IMG/M metagenome (GOLD analysis project Ga0209542, IMG submission 184028) | Soil microbial communities from Rifle, Colorado - Rifle CSP2_plank highO2_0.1 (SPAdes) (version 2) | ecosystem: Environmental > Terrestrial > Deep subsurface > Rock core/Sediment ...
CCTCGCGATGAAACAGAAGGAGAGCGCGTTTCTTGTCCCCGCGGCCGAGCGCGTCGAGCGCTTCAAAAATAACCTGCTCCTTGGTAGTTCCGACGAGCAACCGCACATCCTCCGGTTCGAATACTCCTCCCGGCTTATACATGGCCAGTTTTTCCAGCTCCGTCCGGATACGTTCTGTCGCCGTTCCGAGCGAGAGGATGAAAAGCTGAAGAGCTTCACGAGAGAAGCTGGCCTTCTCATCGATGGCCGCCAATTCCTTCTTGACGTGCGCGGAAACATTTTTTTCTTCCAGTTTTCCGATGGTTTCTTCCTTATCGGCATGCTTTACGAGAAACTTCGCCAGCGGATGCGTCTTTTTTATTTTCCCCGGGTTGACGAAAAGAAGCGTTGTCTCGGCATCCGTTTTTTTCACGAAGCGTTCCAAAAAATTGAGCAGGAGTTTTTCTTGGGTTTCTCCCAACGCAAAGGGGTGAAGAAACATCACCATCTTCTGGGTGGCAAAAAAGCCCTCTTCACAAGCAGACGTGGCTCGCTTCACATCATCAGGCGTCCCTTGATCCTCGAAATCAAAGACGAAAAACTCCGCTCCCGGGTATTTTTTGTCAAAGGTTTTCTGGAAGACGCTCCGGCGTTCATTGACACGAAAACCGTCTTCACCGTGGAGAAAAAATATCATACGTTTATGTGATATATACCAGTATAGCGGATAGAAGAGAAGAGGTGAAACTCCTAGAGAAGAATCAGCTTGCCTACCGGCAGGCAGGGAATATCGAATAAAGAATAAGGATTCAAATGAAAAAGAGAGGGAGGCCTCTCTTTTTATTAATTCATGATTCGTGATTCGTGATTCTGTTCTTACAAAACGGGTTCCCACCGGAGGGTCTGCCCCGGTTCCAGCACTTCCACCCACATCTGCCCCGGAACGAACGCCACCTCGTTGCCGGACTCGTCAAAAAAGTTGAGTTTGCTGTTGATATCCGATTTATCCTTTTTCCACGTCCCGCGTTTCTGCTCCCCGTTCATATAGTAGAAGGCATCGCCGCTGTCTTGCGTATCGTACCACGGGTCGCCGAGCTGGACATTGTTGTACTGGCCCTCGATCTGCTCGGACTGCGCCATCACCACGATGACATTCTTTGGGGCGTTGCGATTTTTGTTGTTGCGATCGACATCGGGAACATTGCCCCAGGTGCGCAGGTAGCTGTTGGTGTCGCGGTCATAATCATATTCAGCCGCAAATGGCCCGGCGAATGCCACTCGCAGATGTCCGCCCTTGGGCCGATTCTCCAGCGCCGCTTCGGAGACATGTTTGTAGCCGGAAAATTTATTTTCCAAACGATACCCGAACTCTTGGGCACATATGAAAAGCTCTGCCGGTTTGGCATAGCCGCTATCCACCCCGCGCGCCATCCCTTCTTTCCTGAAACACGGATTTTTGGAACAGAGGGTGGCTGACTTTCCGGCGTCTTGATTGCAATTGATATTGTCGATCTCATTGCGGTTCAGAATGCCTTGCGCCAGGCCCACGCTATCAGATCCTGAATGCGACTCTGATCTCCCCCATGGGACAAAGATAGCGTCCAGGCCTTTGGCCAGAGAAATGAAATCGTGGCGGGCGCTACGCATCGATCCGACTTCCGTCGGCGTATTGCACACATAGATCGCCATAAGACGGGTGACGCTCGAGGTGACCACCGGCATCTCGATCACCATATCGGCCTCAGAAAATCCGGCTGCCGGACGAGCCGTGACATCCCCCGGCTGCATCACCGCCAACGGACGCCTATTCCAGTTTTCACACGGCAATCCGGAAATCGGGCTGACTTCTCCGATATTCAGAGGTTCAGTCGAAATGGTCAGTGATTGATTCCTGTTATTGAGCTCGATGGGTTTGCGTGCTACCTTGTTCCCGAATACGAAATAGCTGCCGATACCCACAATCGCGATGACAATGAGAAAGATCACGATTTTTTGACGATTTTGCATAAAAAATATTAATAAATAAATTTTCTTTGCCATTCCGAACGTAGTTGAAGAATCTAAAAATCTTTCTTAGTTATAGATCCTTGCACCACCGCTAAAGCTTTGGCGGCACGCGGTCGACTTCGCTCAGGATGACACTTCGTGTCACTTCTGACAACGCGGGCAATAAAAAACGCTGCGCTGTCCGATTTTTTTACGCAGTATTATTGTATCACATTTCTTACAAGATTTTCCTGTCCGCCCGTATACGTGCAGCATACGTTGGAAGCGCCCTTCCAAACCATCCGTATCACGGAAGTCTCCGTCACTCGTCCCGCGGAGCTTTACCGCCCTCTGCAAAACTTTTTTGATGGCTGGCAGAATTTTCAGCCATTCCTTTTTTGTGAGTGTTTCGATGCGCCGTGTCGGAAGAACCCCAGCCAGAAACAAGGCTTCGCTCCGGTAGATGTTGCCGATACCGGCGATGAGATCCTGCTCGAGGAGTACCACTCCGATCGGCCGTTTCTTTTTCTCTGAGAGCAACCCTTGGAAATGTTTTTGCGTCAATTTGGGCGAAAGCGCATCGATGCCGAGGGATGCGATACTCGGGAGCGTCTCCACTTCTCCTGTCCTCATCACGCGCAGCCAGCCGAATTTGCGCATATCGGAGAACTCGAGCGTCGTCTTGTCGGTAAAAGTGAAAATGTGATGGATGTACCCGTTGACCGGATCTTTCGTAAATGCCGACGATAAACGATTGCCCTTATCCTTCACCAGAAAGTGCCCCGTCATCTTGAGATGGGCAACAACCGAGTAACCGTCATCCAAATCAATCACTATATGTTTGCCAAAGCGCCGCGTCCCAAGGATAATAGCGCCCCTCACCTGCTTCGCAAACACGGCAAAAGAGGGAAAGATTCTTTTTTTCCAATCGCTCCAAAAACTCTTGATAGTTTTCCCGACGATCTTCCGCTCCAGTTGCGTTACGACCGTCTGGACTTCTGGCAGTTCTGGCATAGACGATAATTTTGATTACTCTTCATTATAAGGCTTTTTCATAATCGAAGCGAGAATGTGATTGATCACGTCGCTCGCGAACGACGGTGATTGACTTCGACCGTTTTTTCTGCTATACTAGGAGGGCAAAGAAGCGGGTGTAGCCCCGCTTTTAATTTTTAACAAAACAAATATGGGAGAGATGCAAGAGGGCGTGCAATACGATTCAGCTGCAAACCCTAGACAAGAAGCTTTGGCAAAACACGAGGCTATGACAAGGGCGGCGGAAGACCAGATTTTGCGAGCCGATTTGGATCAGCTCTCTGACATGTTGGATAAATTCGCTGAAAAATATGTAAGTGATCCACATATTCTGGAAAAAATACCAGGCGCGGCCGAAAGCCTAGAAGCAATAAAGAAGAGATTTAGAGAGCTCACGGGGGGAAAGACCACTCATTAATAAATACTAAAAAACTGGCTTCAGCCAGTTTTTTGTTTGCTCTCTTTTAAATCTTTATGAATTTATTTAGAGATTGGGGATTAGATATTAGAACATTGAGCGAAGCTTCAAATTTCTCCCCAGTTTTTTCCGATGAGCACTTCGGCCGTGAGCGGCACACTGAGCGGATAGGCGCTCTCCATAACCGTTTTTATCTTCTTGGCAAATTCCGGCGCGCAGTCTTCTCGCACCTCGAAAATAAGCTCATCGTGAATCTGGAGCACCATCCTTGCCCGAGAGGCTTCTCGCTCTAAGCGGGATATGGACGGACTTGCTTCATTATTGAAATCATTAACAAGCTCTTGAGCCTTGAGCATCGAAAATTTCATAATATCCGCCGCCAGCCCTTGGATGGGCATATTGATCGCCATCCGCTCGGCGGCTCGCGCCACCTGCACATTGCCGCTCTCGATTTCCGGGGTGTAGCGCCGCCGCCCCAGTTCCGTTTCCACATAATGATTTTTGCGGGCGCCTTCTTTCATTTTTTCAATGAACCTCGCCACACCGGAGAATTTTTTGAAATAGGCGGCAATAAATTGGGTAGCTATTTTCTGATCAATCTCGGCCGCCTGGGAAAGCCCAAACGACCCCATGCCATACATAATGCCAAAATTGAATACTTTGGCCTGACGCCGCATATCTGGCGTTACTTCTTCCGGCTTGACTTTGTATACTACCGCCGCCGTCGTAGAGTGGACATCCTCACCTTTTCGGAATGCTTCTATCAAAGCTGTGTCTCCGCTCAAATGCGCCATTACCCGAAGTTCAATCTGGGAATAATCCGCTCCGATGAACACATATCCTTTCTCTGCTTCGAAGGCTCCGCGGATGCGCTCGCCCCAAGAACTGCGTATCGGAATATTCTGCAGGTTCGGATCGGACGATGACAAGCGTCCTGTCGCCGCTACGGCCTGGTTGAATGTCGTATGGAGACGCGATGTGCCATCAACAAGCAACGGTATCGCATCCAAGTATGTCGTTTTCAGTTTGAACAGTTCGCGATAACTCTCAATTTTCGCCACGATTGGGTATGCCCGCAATTTCTGCAGCTCTGCCGAGGCCGTCGAGATGCCTGTCTTGGTTTTCTTGATGTTAATGGCTGGGATTTTCAGATCCTGAAAAAGAATCTCGGATAATTGCTTGGGCGAATTGATGTTGAATTCTTTGCCGGAAAATGCGTAGATATCTTTTTCCAGCGCCGCCAATTCTTTCGCCAATTCGTCGGACAGCGCTCGGAACTTTTCCGTGTTGAGGCGGATGCCATTCTGTTCCACTTCATACAAGACGAAAAGAAGCGGCATTTCAATATGTTCAAAAACCTGGCGCAAAGTCTTCCCCTTTTTTTGCGTCTTACTCACTTTATCTATGCGCTTTTCATACGCCTCGCGCAAGATAAGTAGTTTTTCTGCTGGCAATACTACTTCCTCCTCGCCGCATTCCTCAAGTACCAAGTACCCGAGCTCCACATTCCCGCCGGAATTGAGGAGGTAGGCCGCAATCAGGACATCGAAAGTGATTCCTCGAAGGTCGATATTTTCTTTTTGGAAAATATGCAGAAGCGCCTTGCCATCATAGACCACTTTTTTTATTTTTTCATCTTCCAAAAATGTTTTAAGCCATTTTTTTGTGGCTTCGTTCCAAGCGATGCTTGCCTCACTTTCTTTCGCGACAGCTATGTGCACGCTTTCGATCCCCGTGCCAAAAAGCGTCCCTTCTGCTTGTTTCACATACACCGCCGCCTCTTTGGCCTTTCCCAAAAACTTCTCTAATTCTTCTTTCGTAACAATTTTCCGGGGCTTGTTTTTACCTTGCCCCGCCCTGAGCGCAGTCGAAGGGTCACCCCCTGTTTCTAGTTTCTGATTTCCGGTTTCACGGCTTCCGGGAAGCCGTTTAATCAAGCTATAAAATCCCAGTTCCTGAAAAAGTTTCGTCACTGTCCCCCGATCGAAATCCTTGCTGACGCATGCCGAAAGATTGAGCTCCATCGGCGCATCGGTATCGATCGCCCCCAATTCTTTGGACAGAAAGGCTTTTTCCTTATCTGTCTCCAATTTTTTCCGCACGGATTCCTTCACCTCCTTTAGGTGCGCATAAATATTTTCTAGCGTTCCGAATGATTGAATGAGATCCGTCGCCGTTTTCCCGCCGATGCCCGCTACCCCGGGAATATTATCCGAGGCATCCCCGGCCAAGCCCTTGTAATCCGGAAGCTGGCCAGGCTGGAAGCCATATTTTTCCTCCACTCCCTTTTCGTCGTAGAGCACAGTGTCTTTGATGCCCTTGCGCAGGGTAAAAACTTTCACCATGGGCGTCACGAGTTGCAAGACATCGTTATCTCCCGTCACGATAATCACCTCCACATTCTGCTGTTCCGCCTGACGGGCGAGCGTCCCTACGCAGTCATCCGCCTCATAGCCTTCTTTCTCGAAAATCGGGATATTGAAAGCTTGCACGATCTCTTTCACGCGCGGGATCTGCGCATACAATTCATCCGGCGCTTTCACCCGCGTCGCCTTATACTCGGCAAATTGCTCATGCCGGAAGGTCGGTCCCGCCAGGTCGAAAGACGCCGCGATATATTCCGGATGGAATTTCTCCAAGACCGATAGGAGCGTCATGGTAAACCCGTAGGCGGCATTCACCAGCTCTCCCTCCTTGGTCGTCAAGGGCGGCAAGGCATGAAAGGCTCTATGAATCAGGGCGTTCCCATCCAGCAAAACCAATGTTTTCGCTTTCTTTTGCATAGTTTTCACTTTTCTTTATCTTCAATCTATCCTTTTTTCTCATTCTTAATCTCTTATGCAAATTTCCGGATTTCGCGCTCCAGGACATTCTGGAATTTTCTGATGATAAGCCATGCGCTCTGCGGAAGAAACTGTTTCAATTCCCGTTCAAAGCTGATATTGGATTCTTTGAGCGCCCGCGACACTTTCGGAAGCAACATTTTCTTCTGTGCTACCGGAACCATGTTCGAACGCAGAAGGAAATAAATATCATAAAAATCTCGTGGTTTTTTGCGGGAAAGCAATGCTTGTATTTTTTCCTTCACGAGGATATCTTCTCTCAGTAAAATGAGCGGGTAGGGCGGAAGAAAATCACTCGCTATCATGACAACTTCGCCCTCTTTTTTTCCAGCACGCTGAGATATCTCGATCCGGATAGAAACTGTTTTCTCGCCGACGGTAAGAAAGATATGTGCCAGGTACCCACCCGTTGTCGATTTCGCCTCCTGTATGGAAGACTCTACCCCGATCCGCTCCAGTTCCGAAAGCGCGTTAATAATAAGGCGTTCGATTATCTTCTTTCCTGACAAGGGCGTGCTGAAATCGAGATCTTCGGAAAAGCGAGGACTGCCATACACAATGCGCAGCGCTGTACCACCCTTGAAATACAGGTGTTCGCTGCCCTTCTCTTGGTACAATATGGAAAGAAAAAGGTGCTGGCAGTATTCTCTCCAGATGTTTTCCTCCGTGGTTTGATATTTTTTGACCAGTTTTCGGATCGTCTCTCGTTCAAGCATACAGACTGTCTATCAAGGATAAAAGTTTCCGATTATTGAAAAGGTTGGCATACTGTATGATTTTCTTTTTGTCCAACCGTTCCAGAATCAGCCGATCATTAAGCGTTTTTCTTCCCAAAGCGACAAAATAGAGATAGTCCGCCAAAGCCTTTTCCGGTTCGGCAAAGAGGACAGAGCGAGTCTCCCCTGATACATTCTCATTCTGTAGCGTATACCCGATAAAAGCGCGTTCACCGATAGTGAGATAAGAATACCCCAAACCGCCGACAGTGAACAGGCGTGTCGGTTTGGTCGTGGCAGATGTCACTGCGTAGACCATTTCCGGCAAGATACCATGTTTCATGAGCGCATATTCGAAAGATATATATGATGGCTGATAAAGGACATTGGCAATTTCTTCTTCGCTCGGCAGAGGAGTTTTTACTGCATACAAGCCTTTTTTCAATCGAACAATTCTTCCCTTTTTTGTAGCCGTTTCGAGAAAATACTTTATCCGTGTTGGCGCTACCGGAAAAACACCCCGAAAGAGCCGCGGGGTGAATATCCGCATATTTCTGGCTTTTAATCCTTCCAGAACCGAAAATATTTCCAACCTTTTGCATTTCATAAAAGTATAAAACAGTGTACTTTCCTGAAACAATAGTATCATACAAGAATTTCCTTGTCAAGTAGAATTTACAAGCATTAAAACATACCTTTATTTTGCCTTATAATTGGCTTTTTTTGAGAAAATCCTTGTTTCATTCTTTGCCATATATGAGGAAAAGTGATCAATACTTTTGTGAGGTAGTTCGTTCACTTTTCATTTTCATAAAAGTATAAAGTATCACACTTATCTGAAATATCCGTTTTTTCTCTGTAGCTCTCTTTTTTGAGGTTTTCAGAAATTTTATCCTCTCAATAACGCTTTATATAAAGTATACTTCAGGAAAAAGTAAATTTTGGGATTACACTACCAGAATTATATATTCAATCAATTTCCCTCTCAAGAACAACGCGCACGCATCCCAAAAGAAAGGCAAAAGAGGAAAAAGTTGGTATAATGACGACATATGAAAATTGAATCTGAACAGCTTCTCGCTGATCCTGACAAACCCGCTGCCTCCAAAAAAGACCGCTGTTTCGAGACGCTCTTTTCTAAAATCGACTCCGCAAGAAATCTGATCTTAACCAACGCTAAAACCGGAAATTATAATCCAGATCAGCTTGTTGCAGAGCTTGAAGAACTTGCTCATTGCAAAGAAATACAAGCAGATGAGACTGGTGCTCTCAGTTACGAATTTGATCACACATGGAGGCAAGAGGACGTGGATACGATAATGGATACTTTGGAGAAAACTACCACCGACGAAAAGGAGAGGGAAGACAGGGAAAGGGCTGAGATCTCGAAAAAAATACGGGGTGGTTCCCCAAAATTTCCCGCCGAAATGAAATCTTATGGCCTTGGCGGTTTTCTCCCTTCTTTTTTGACGACATATCGCGGTAAAAAAGGAGAAGTGTGCGCTGGCGTATCAGAACATGTGGTCAATTGGATAGCCAACAAAATTGATACAAAGAGGGAAATTGATATTGATTTTCAGGACACCCTGGCGACATGGGCACAGCATATTCAAATGGTGCCTATTGAAAAAACTCTCACACTTCTTCGTAAAGCCAAGAACACCCCCGGCATAGTAGCAGGACGGCTGTATTCAGATATTCTCGCTAGCCTCTCTTTTTATTCGGACAATGGATACTATTCTGACATCTTTAGGGCTATTGCTCTTGACAAACAAGCGTCTTTTGAAAAAGTAAGCGCTTCTATTGACAATCTCATCTCCTTCATCAATCAGGGAGACAGCGTCGGGTATGAAAGCAGCGGCAATCACGCCGAAAAGGCCCTAAGGGAAATCGCGAAGAAAAGGCCAGAATATTTTTTGAAATTGAAAATTAATAGGGCGATCAGTCTCCCTCTCGAAGATACAGACATCGGATACAAAAGAACCGTGCTGGAAAGAGAAAATTATCCTATCGCTGGATATTCCGACGAAGCCATCCAGGATATTTTACTGGAGTTCATCCGCGACAATTATGACTACTGCCGCTGGAACGAACGCTCCAACTATAGCGGCGCCGTCCAAGAAGAAGGGTACCGATGCTACGCTTTCGGCACATACGCCCGCGGCGATTCTCCAGACAGATGGAGGGGAAGACAAAAACGAGCACGACTCGAGAACAACGTTTTCGCCCGTATCGGAGAAAACTACGGAGCTCAGTATGTATCTGACAACAGCCTGCAGATATTCAGAACTGATCCAAAATTTGAGGCCGATCAAAAACGAAGAAAAGAAATGTATGGTCAAGTGGATGAGGATGATATCCATTTTTATGCGACGCTCCTCGAAAGACATTTCACCAGAGGACTCATCCCCAAAAGCTTGCCGTATCTTCGAGGATTAGGATTACTCCCAGAAAAAAGAAAGCTAGCTATTCTTTCCCGATATAACCTCCACATACCGGAAGAATTGTTGGGACATTATACCCTGAGCGAAAGAGAAGCTTACTGCGATGAACACAAGACTGAATTCGAACAACTTTTTTCCGCCCTCAAAGACAAACAGGTAGCCGCAGGCATCGTGGCCTCACTACGAGAAGTTGAAAAAGAGATGGTAGATGAAGCGCAGGAAAAATATTTCGGATACAGATCCCTCAATACGGACCGACTGGATTTCTTCTTGAGCTTCTACGATCAATCTCCTCATAATACGCGCCCGCCCCATCATACATTTTTCTACTGGGCATATATGAGAAAGTTCTTGCCAGAAACTCTGGTCAAGGAATTCGAGGAAAAGTACCAGGTAAGGATCCCCGCTTCCATCTCAAAAATCGAAACCTATGATGACTTTCTCGATATACCGGAAAACGTTCTGTTCGCGACCTTCGGCCATCTCGATCCGGAAGGATATGATTGGCTGAGAAATGAGCTCGTAGGATTTGCCGATTCCATCAAAACAGTCCTCCCTAAAGCGGAATACATTTCTCTGAAAGACTTTTTTCGAGAAAATTCCATTCCCGAAGAAAAAATCACCGATGAATTTATCGCCAACTACCGCTCTCTCATGAACCTGAAGATCCGTTCGGAGATAGAAGGAAGGTTGGGATTTTCTATCGCAGACCTCGATGTCCGAGCCCAGATCGCTTTCTTAGAATTCCTGGCGCAAGCAGACGAAAAAGGGTTCGATTCGTTCTGTTCCTTTTTAGGACAATACTCCAAGAATGACCGCATAGCGATCTGCTCTGCTTACCTGGCATTCCAAGACAAAAAAGATTTTAGCTACATAGTAGAGAGGGTGTGCCGGCACGAAGGCATCGGGTTGCCTCTCATGCGGCACATCTACTCCTTGATCGGAAATGCAAACTCCACTAGAAAATTCCTTGAATCAGAATTCAAAACAGCTACCGAAAGAGAGTCCGTTACAAAAATTCATACTGCCCTCATAAAAAAAGCCTACGATATACTGTTAAAATATAATGCCAGAGTTGCCGATCTTGAAACTATGCAAGAGCTTGCTTCTGGCGAAAAGATGTTACGCGGATTATATCCGGATACTGATCAAACTGAAGATAATTTTAACACAGATGCCGGTGCGGCGGCCCAGTACCATCAAACCTACGATAATGCAAGAAAGCAAATCATAGAAGAAATAGAGAAGGGTTTCACAACAACATCTGCATCACAGACTATTTTCCTTAATGCCATTAAAACTCTCCGCGAAAACGGCGAGTTGCGCTCACTCTCAGAAATTAAAGGGGTTGAGCCAGTATCTTTTGTTGGCCCAGAAGTACCCGAGTCCCTAAGGACAGAGATGCGCGCGCTCTATGACAAGAACTACCCGATCAAGAAGGGTTATTCCCAAGCATTCCGGGCAGCACTTTTTCAGGGGCTCGAGGAAGCTTTTAGAAACCCGGGGTCGCGCTTCCATATCGTGACCAAAGATGGAAAACTCCTGGCCTACCTGCGCTTTGATGAAATCGGCAAAACGGAAGATGGTAGAAAAAAAATCCATTTCGGGGCCTTCAATGTGGACACAGCGCTTCAAGGATCGAGGATCGGCGAGACATTTCTCGAAGAGCTGCTCAAACGAGAATCGCAAACTATGGTTATCGAGGCTTCAGCCGATCACATGGTTCCAGTATCCAGCCACTACATCGAAAAGAACGGCTTTACAGCCTCCGGCATCGAACCCCTAGCCGATCGACCACTGCTAACCATCAGGCTCGATACGGAACAGAGCAAACGCCTCCTCTCCAAACGCTTCGATGGATTTACCAGGGAACGCATCAAAGAGCTTGCTGAAAAAGGTGAGAGTCCGCGCGAGTATCTCTCGTTTCAGAAATTTTCTTCGCCATCCGAACTAAAATTTCCCACAGGCAACTGGCTCATGACACGCTACTTCCAAGAAAAAGATGGTTCTGTGTACGCAGTGTTCGAGCAAGCCCCTACAGTCGCGTAAAATATTCATCCTCCCCCACCGGCTCATCAATCCTCGGCGGAATCGAACTTTCCCCGCTGTTTTCTTTTTCTCCGGTTGTGTCTATCTTGCTCCCAACGTCTTCTTTCTTCTGTTGATTGTTGGCTGTTAACTGTTCCACCGGCGCGTCATACGCTGCCGCCCGTTCCCACAGACACTCGAAGAGGTACTTGTGCATAGCGTAGAGATAGGGATCTTCAATAATCACTCCCGTCATCCGTTCCGGCGCAAAGGTGGCATAAGCGATCTTCCCGTCATAAATTTCCATGATGCTCTGGAAGGGCGGCTTGTCTTTCAATCCCACCAGCTTCACGTCCGTCACGAGGCGGTGATAATCTTTCATATACTTCCTGGCAAACGGCGTGTCCAAAAGGAGCGCTTTTTTGTGTATCCCCAATTTATCCCGCTTATCTGCGTATTTTTTATTTATAGAATCTATATACTTTGTCACCGATTCGATATCCGCATAGGTATAGATTTCTGTCTTGCTGGAAAGAGAATCATTGATAACCTTCTCCACTCCTTCTTTCCCTTCGTAAACCAATACTCCAGGATGCCCGGAAATGAGATTGAATTCCGAAACAAGTGAGGGTAACAATCCATCCAACACCAGCTCGGCATCCTTCAATTGTTTGGCGCGTGATTCCACCAGCTCTCGCAGATGAGTCGGATGTTTGGGAATAAAGCGCGCCACTTTGCCGGCCTCTTCGACTTTGTCCGCGAGGCCAAATTTCACTAAATCTTCCAGCACCTTGTACACCAACCCTCTTTTCAGGCTGGTTTTTTTGGTCAGCGACCCGGCGGTTTGTTCTCCATACTTGAGGAGCGTTTCATAGACCTCGGCCTGCGCCTCGGTCAATCCTGCCTGTTTGAGTGTCTCTTGATAGTCCATATGGGTGCCGGTATTAGGTATTAGGTATTAGGTATTAGGTATTAGGTATTGCCCATATCCCTCACCATCTGCCCCTTTATTATACACCTCAGAAGAAACTTTGTCAACACTTTATGACATTTTATATGCTTTTTATAGCCATTTTTTTACTTTTATATAGGTATTTTATACAATACTTGCCACGTTGTATTGACATTTCTATAAATATGCGCTATACTGTGCAGTTAAGAATTGAGAGAGACAAAGAGACCCTCCTCCGCCAAGGCTTCCTCCTCCGTTA
>Ga0209542_10015713_pt1 | contig 12660 bp, 13 predicted proteins | sample RifCSPhighO2_01_FD_184028 | JGI IMG/M metagenome (GOLD analysis project Ga0209542, IMG submission 184028) | Soil microbial communities from Rifle, Colorado - Rifle CSP2_plank highO2_0.1 (SPAdes) (version 2) | ecosystem: Environmental > Terrestrial > Deep subsurface > Rock core/Sediment ...
AGGGAAGTGATGGAGAGACGTAAGCAGTTTAGAGAGTTTAAAACAAAGGTCGAGAGTAGTATGCTATTATCAAAAGCAAATGTGCCGGTGTTCGGATTGAGGGGTTAGCGCGGGGAGACCTTAACTAGTCGTAGTATAGATACTTATTTAGCTATTGTCAAATCCTAAACTCTATTACATCGCCATCCTTGACTATGTATTCCTTACCCTCCGTGCGAACTAGGCCCCTCTCCCTTGCGCTTGGGTAACTCCCACAATTCATCAAATCTTGATAAGCCACCACCTCGGCCCGGATGAACTTGTCGCGAAAATCTGTGTGGATAGCCATACCCGCCTCCGGAGCCGTACTCCCCTTCTTGATCGTCCAAGCTCTAGTCTCATCCTCGCCAGTGGTGAAGTAGCTCATGAGACCGAGCATTTTATAACTTTCTTTTATCAAATCATTTATGCCATCAGAGCTTGCCCCCAACTCCTTCCGAAACTCTTCTTTCTCCTCTCCCTCCAATTCCGATAACTCTTGTTCAATCTTACTATCCACATACACAGAGCCACCACCACTTGGGGGTTTAACCCCCAAGTTATTATTGCTACCACTTTTTTTATTAAACACATATAAGATTGGCTTGGCGGTGAGTAACTGTAAGTCAGCATATTCTGGACCTACAAGCTTGCTCTCTTCCAATAACTTCTTCGCACCTTCCAATCGCTCTTGCAGAGCCACCGCAACCTTGTCCCCTCGCTTGGCATCGTGCGAGTTGCTAGCAAGGCGTTTATTGACGCTCTCAAGGTCAGAGAGCACAAGCTCAAGATTGATTACCTCAATGTCATCTTCTGGCGTATTGCCCGTCTTAATGATATCCGGATCGTCGAAGACTCGCACAACCTCGGCAATGGCATCCACCTCGCGGATGTGGGAGAGGAACTTGTTACCCAGACCCTCGCCAGTGGAAGCACCCTTAACCAGTCCGGCAATATCCACAAATTCGATCACAGCCGGCACCTTCTTCTTCGATTTACTAAACTCAGCAAGCTTATCAACTCTCTCATCTGGTACAGCCACCACTCCAACAGAGGGATCAATAGTACAAAAGGGATAATTCTCCATCGGCACACCCTTTTTCGTCAACGCATTGAACAACGTACTCTTCCCCACATTCGGCAATCCCACTATCCCAATCTTAAGTTGCATATTTACTACATTACAAGATTTTATGTAAAAGATAAAGCTTTGTTTTGTTGAATATTTGAAAGTAGAAGACCGCCGAACCCTTGTGTTTTGGGTTACGGCGGTCTTGTTGCCTAGTCGCAGTCACACTCGACGTCGTACGGAGCCCGGCACTTGGGACAAGGATCTGTGTAAAAATCATCCCTGTAGTCCCGAATCTCGTACTCATAGGGAACGTCGCTGTGATCGATTGGTGCTTCACTACCTGTCAAAAAGTCCTGATTGCACTCCAGGCATGTTTCAGCTTGTTCGTCGTTAGTCCTAAAGTCCTTTTCGCACTTGATACACACATGAATGTACACGGTCTTCTCCTTTGGCTGGGGTTGAAAGTCCAGACAACAGGAGTCCTTCCGCTTTTCCGCCTTAGGCGGAGGGCAAAGGAGGGACAGACTACCTTGATCCTGATAGCCCGAACAGATCAAGATTTACAGCCTTTATTATACACCTCTCTTGACATTTGTCAAGCTCGGGTGTATACTATTAGGCAGATTGGAGGTGAGGAAAATTAACCGAGAACAAGTCGCAAAGAGAGTTCACTGGGAGGCCATAATCTGGTTGGCTGGTCTGGTGAACGTCACGGCGATGCTTCCGCAACTCTGGCAGTTGCTCAAGACTCACGAAACCAAAGGGCTGTCGGTGGAGATGTTCTGCATCTACCTCAGCATCCAAATCTGCTTCTGCTTGGAGGGCTACTTCAAACGGAGCAATATGCTCTTCTGGTGTCTCGGAGCCTCGGCAATCGTCAGTGCGGGCATCATCAGTCTCATCACCTACTACCGCCACTTCTAGTGGCAAGGAGGAAGAACATGGAGCCATACGAGGAAAGGACCATCTGCACAAACGGCTGCGGAGCTGCTGCGGAGAGCATCACACCGCAGGTTCTTCACGCCGCAGGCTGGCTTTACATCCCCAACATCGGGCGCATCTGCCCGAGGTGCCGCAAGATGAATGAGATGCACGGCCTGCCGCTCACCGAGACGCGGAGGGGGCAGATTGCCTTGATGTTCCTCAAGTTCAGGTTCCGTCAGGACGGGGTCCGTATCGGTCACCACACCAAGCGGGAGCTTGGGAGCACCGCCAAGGAACTCGGCATCCTCGTCGAGGAGGCAATGGCCTTCGTGGAGATGATGGTGCGCGAGCTGGTGGAGGAAACCTTCCCCAAGGCAGGTTCGGGCTTCAAGGGTGGTGTCTCCAACACCGATACCTAGCCTCAAGTTCTCACATAACAGATGAAAGGGTGGACCTCACGGTCCCTAAAAGGGTAAGTGCACCTCTCCCGTCTATTCGAGGGACAAGGGCAGAATAAGAACCTCTCCCCTCATCTGGTTTCAGGGCCCTGGGTCAGCACGACCAGGGCCTTTTTCATACTCACTCATCCCCGCTTGATAGTTTGCCAATTAGGAGCAGGTAGCTTGATCGCAAAGTAGAACGGGATCATTTTAACACTTTCTGCCCAGGTTCCATGTCGTATTGTGCTCGCGCTATGCCAATCTTAAATTGCATGAGAGTTGACAATTTGCCACAAAAGCGTAGTTTTGCGAACAGGGAGGTATGGCACCATAACTACAGGTTATTAAATATTTGTCAAGTACTTGACACTCAGAACTAGATATGCTATGTTCGCTATAGAAAGGGGTGAAAAACCATGAGTAAGGACGCAAACCTCAAGAAGTGTGCAGAACCTGGTTGCGTGCACCAAATCCCAGAGTATCGCGTATCTGACCTCTGTGGCGACCACATCCCATTGTATATTGTCTCGGCTGCCCGGAAGGTCGTCTTCGGGGTGGGAAGCGGTCCGGTAGTTACCTTCCCAGAGGGTGCCACAATAAACTCTTATGGGAAGGGCAATGAAAATCCAGTCGTTGTCGTGAAGAACGACACCGACGGCGGAACGTGGCAAGGGGCACATCCCGGGCAATTCGTGATACTGAACGAGGTCCCGGAAGATATCGCTCACTCCATGCTCAACATTTACGAGCTGGGCGGAAAGTCGAACACCGCCATTCTGGAGGCGTGCGATTACGCGAGAAGTATGGGGTGTGGTGATCAATACACCACTGACCCTGACTTCTATAGCAAGAAGCTGTCGCCCGCGGGCCGAATGGTCGGTCAGTCCGGCATCGTCAAGCGGGACGATCGCGATCTGATCCCTTGTTTCCAGAGGAAAGGTCTGATTTACGTCTGTCCCCAAAAAAAGAGCGATCCAAAGAGAATCGAGCAGGACATCCTGTTACGTACCTACAGGATGCCTGACGGCTCGCAAATCGATCTCAGCAATATCCCTGAAAGGGGAAAGTAGGCTAAAGCCGGACGCGGAGCAACAAGCTCTGCGTCCGGTATTTCAATACAAGGCCATTGTAACATCTGTCAACTTGACCCCGTTAGAAACACAAGTTTCTAACGGGGTTGACAAGTAGTATGATATATGATAGTATTGCCAGCAGGAGGCCCCCCCACTGAAACTCAACCGCGGGGACCAAGGAGGCTCGCATGAGCGCAAATCCGAGCACAGGTAAGAAAAATAACAAGAAGAAGTCCGCCGAAATCGCCTGGATCTTCAGGTCCACGGTCGCTGGAATCCGACGGCAGATCCGCCGGCACCATGGGGGTGGTAACCCTCGGGTCACCGTCTCGGGTGGGCTCTGTCGGAGCTAGTATAGCCAACAACTCACCATAGCCACCGATACCAATCCCGCAAGGAAAAGGTCGGTGGCTATTACATTTTACTTCAAGCCTTCGAGTTCGGATTGATGGGCTTGCATGACTTCTTGCATGGCCTGCATTTGAGGTACACCAGAATCTATCTTCTTCTTTGCTTCTTCGGCTATCTTCTTAAACAATTCCGGATTCTTGCTGACCATAGCGATCATCTGCTCTTGTTGCGTCTTTGGCACACCCGCTTTATCCATTTCTCGGCCTAGCATTTTGCGAATCAAGAATTCTTGTATCATATCTTTTATATCTTCAGGTTCGAATACTCGCGCAGGGTCTTGAGAGTTGCCTGGACTGACGAATTGTCTGTGTTGCTTAAGGTTACAAGAGCATTACGCTCCACTAGTGGAGTTATTACTTCATCCGCCCAGGATGGTGAGAGGACAAGAACTCCGTCAAAATCAATTTCTATCGGTTCGTTCGGAGCAATATCACGCAATTGGTATGCCAAAAGAGCCAAGAAGGCCTCGCGTCCAGCCGGACGTGAAATCAGAATATCTCCAAATTTTTTTATTTCTATTTTCACTTTTTTTTAGTATCAAGCTCAAGTTCGGTAGTATACATTAAATTTGCCAGACATCCACTAATACTTCTGTCGTTTTTTATAATTAATATTTGCTCATTGAGTTCCGCCACGGCGTCCCCGGAATAAAAAGAAAGATGGAAATGGTCCATGGCAACGCTCTCACGTACGAACTTCAATCCGTTGCCGCGGCGTTCAGGCAAACGGCCTGAAAGGCGTTCTGTAAAAGCAGTCCTTAGAGCTTGTTCGTGATTTTGGAGTTCGTTCTTCACCTTCCGTAAGGTGGCTAGGACGCCCACGCCTCGATCGGCCAGTACAATCTGTTTAGTCTTGCCTAAAATATCATAACTGAAAAAAATACCCGCAATATCCGGCCAAATGCCAATATTGTGATCAAACGAATTATTACCGATTTCCCCCGCGATCGAAGAAAGGAGATACACATGAGACTCTCCAGTTCCCCCATCTTGGAGCATCACCCGAGTCATACGGTCTAGTCGTGCTTGGAAAATATCTCGAGTAGGACAATAATATTCCGCATCAGGTTCAAATTGTGCCCCTTGTTCTGCAAGCACCCATTCCCAAACTTTGTCTTTTATTTCTTCCATATTGACATATTACCACAGAAGCGTAGTCTTGCGAATGGGAGGATTCCATGACGACACAGGAGCAATTGGCAAACCTGCATAGGTTGAAAGAGGTAGCGCAGAAAAAAATCGCGAGCCTGAGGAGGGAGGCCGAGGCAGTTGGTAACGCTCGTGATGTCATATTGGGAGCTTTATCAAGGGAATACGAAAGATTGGGTCGAGATCAAGATGCAGCACTCAGTGAGCTTGAAGAGATCGACAAAGAGATAACGGGCCTGATGCCGAAACATACCGCAAACCCAGTCCCAACCGGCCCACCTAGAGACTGCTCTTAGATCACAACCCAATGACCCGCCTGAGATAACTTCAACGGCGGGCTTCACTATTTTCTATCATGATCTCTCAATTTTAGCTCCTAATTTTTGCAATTTACCCACGATGTCTTCGTAGCCACGATCTATGTGGCCATCTGGGTCACTTATTTTACTCTCTCCGTCGGCAAAGAGGGCGGCCAGCAAAACGGTAATCCCCGCTCGGACATCTCGCGAGGCGAGCTCTGTCGCCTGCAACTTAGTTGGCCCCCAGACGTAGGCCCCGTAGGGCTCGCCCTTATTGAACTCGCGCTCGTTGAAGTTGTAGTCTGTCGAGTCGTAACCGGGCGGCGAGAAGAGCTCGTACTTCACTCCCATCTTACCCAACTCATATAGCGCGCTCCAGCGTTGCTCGTATATCATCTCATGCATCTCGCTCCTCCCATTTGCTTTATACGCAAGTAAGAGTGTGATGATAGGTTGCCAGTCGGTCATGAAGCCGGGGTGCACGGCAGTTTTGATGGTACTAGGTACTAGGTATTCGGTACTAGGTTGGATTGAAACGGAATTACCCTGCCAATTAAAAACAACCCCCATATTCTCCAATTCCCGGGTAAAGGCTACAACCATAAGCGGATCAACATTCCTAACTGTGATATCCCCGCCATTCATAACGGCGAGAGTAATAGCCGTAGCAGCCTCAAGGCGATCATACATCGACTCGCCTGTGGCAGAGCCAAGCAGGGGCGACACACCCTCCACCTCGATCACCCGATGGTCTGTACGTCGAACACGCGCACCCATGGTGTTTACGAATTGGATAAGATTATCGATCTCGGGCTCTTCGGCTGAGTTACGAATAGTGACAAGCCCTTCATTAAAGATCGAGCCCAAGATAAGACTCTCGGTGCCGGTGTGCGTGTTCTTGGCGAAGGTGTAGTCACGAGAAGCTGGTCTTTCGGGCATGGTCATATGTAGGTATCCATCATGTTCTTCGTGCTTAGCACCCAAGCTTACAAGTCCGGCGATGATGCGATCCACAGGACGCTTGCCTATATTATCTCCACCCACCTTTGCAATTCGCACTTCGCCTAAGCGCGCGAGTGTGGCACCGATAAAGAGCACTGCATGACGCGCCGTCAGCACCACTGCTGGCACTTCAGATTTATTTAACCCAGCGCAGTTTACGCTTACCGTGTGACTGGCCCCTTCGACTTCACTCGGGGCAACCCAATCACACTCCCCGCCCATTTCCCTGATCGCTTGCAGGATCTTCTCGGTGTCTGAAATGCGAGGGATGTTGCGCAACGTGCACGGCTTATCGCTAAGCATAGTGGCAATGATGAGTTTAGGCCCGGCATTCTTGGCTCCCGACACCTCATACACTCCCTCTAATTTGTGCCCACCTTGTACTGTGAAAGTTGCCACTTGGTGGACCTGAGGGGGATCGAACCCCTTACCTCTTCCATGCCATGGAAGCGCTCTACCAACTGAGCTACAGGCCCGGAAACGCGATTAGTATATCACAATGAATTAACTGCCCCAACTTTACTAGTGCCGTAACTGGCCTTAACCCAGGTTAGGAGAGCTTCCGTATCGCCTTTAGCATCATGAGAATCAAGGACAACGATAGACACAGGTTCGACAGAATTTGCTGTGTTCACATTCCACACACTCAACATCGACGTGTCTGATAAACTCTCACTTCCCATTATCGCTCCAATCAGGTCTGGATCATTACTGAAAGAGTTTTCGTTATTAAGATTAGCTATATTAACAGTATCCCCTATTCTAATACTACCCACATTGTCAAAGGATTTGCCCTTGGTAATGTCAAACAAGAATGATCTCTTGAAATAAATATATTGCAAAAGTTTGGCAAGATCTGTAGCAGAGGAAATATTTTCCTCACCATCCCCCGTTGGATTAGTGAACTTAGTATCAAACATACCTAGCGAATTCGCCTTGAAGTTCATGTTACGCACGAAACGTTTATCGCCGACATACCCGGATAATATATTAGCCGAATCGGGTGAGTTCTGCATCAAGAGAGGGTAGAGCAAATCAAGACCTGTATAGCTTGTGCCGAGAGTAGGTGCGAAAGCGGTCAGAGCCCCGGCCATCATACTCTCTGTGACCTTGATACTCCGACCAAGATATATGATCTCATGAGCCACTACGGCCGTCATAAGTCTTGCCAGAGAGGAGATCTGCGTCTGTTCACTCGGCAACTTCTCCAATAGACTCCGCCCGGTGCTAATATCACTCACTAGGAAAGACTTAGCCATTACAGCGGGCGGTGACACAATCTCCCCATCAACATTCTCGATAAATCCCAAGCCAACACTTGATTGATCTTCCAAAACAAGAATGGGCATACCCTCTTCGATGAAGTCGTATACAACTTTAGCATCCTCTGTGGCAAGTCGGATGCAACCACCGGAGTAACCCGCTGGCACCAGCGTACCATCATCGTGATACGGCCAACCATGGATGAAGTAGTTGCCGTAGAATTGGATACTGTATGGCATCCAGACATTACCGATTGATGACCAAGCTGTGCCGGACTTGGCCAAGGCCTCATAATCTCCCGTGGGCGTTTCCCACCAACTGCCTTCTTTGCCCTTGGTAATAATATCTACGATTGTCTCCGCGGTGCCATCCGTGTACAGAGTCATCTTCATGTAGCGCAAATTCGCCTCAACGAAACTTGTCTTATCGCGAAGGTACTGCTCCTTCTTACTCAAGAACTCTTGCTCATCCGGGAAGATCATCTCGCCGGCATCGGTGAAGCTGACATTGGCCTCGGCAATTTTAGCGTAGAACTCTTGCACTCTTGTGTTATTCGTATCCGCAAGGTCAAGCCGGTTCTGCCATAGATATATCGTAGATACACCCAAAACAAAAACCAAAATAACGAGCATCACAATCTCTCGCGCATATCTACGCAATTTATTGGTGCTATCTCCCTCCTCAATAATTATAGGGATCTCCTCGTTCATTCATCTCACAAACGTGAATCCCATCGTGGCTGTCGCGCCACTGTTGGTGAAGAGCGTGTTATCAGTTCTGGTAAGACTAAGAGTGATGACATGGTTCGCGCTTGTGAGGTTAGTGATAGTGATAGTTCCATCCTTATCCAAGTCGCTTTGTATGGCTCCGTTGTCGAACTTGTAATTGACATGATCTGCAAACGTACCGGACATAGTGTAGGTAATGGTGACCGTGGAAGTATCCGGAGCAAAGCTCATTGATTTTATCTTAACTACTCCGTCTTGGATTACCTGCTTGGGAGTAGAGGTCGGTGTAACCGGAGGGATGGTCGGTGTTGGCGTAACCAGCTTGGGAGGGGTTGGGGTCGGTTGAGTTGCCGCGGTAGCTACTCCGGTGATGAAGAAGGTGCGCTTGATACCGTTGATGGTGAGCTGGAGCGCGTTGAGGCCGAGCTTGATATCGAAGGCTTGAGGATAGATTATCTTCTGTTGAGGATTGGTGATGGGAGATTTGTCAGGATCGGATAGTACGTAGACAGGAGTAAATACTCCGGGTTTGGCGGCGAAGGGATCGACAGCTTTGGTTGGAAAACCGGGTATTAGGGCTATCGTATTGCTGTTGTTGCGCTGTGGGCAAACAACCCCGCCTACAATGCCAGGCTTCGTAATATTGCACGGAGCGATACCGTCACCCATAGATGAGTTGAAGGCGGCTTTGGCTTCGGCGTTCGTATATGATTTGCCACCCAGGACAAGACCTGGGATAACCACCTCGGGCTTTTGCTCATTTGCCCAGACGTTAAACGTTTGATTGGGCACCCCCTCAAGAGTCGAGTTCTCAATATGGACATCATACCGTGCAAGCTGTTTCTGCATGTCTAGGCCTCGTATCAACCCGGTGGTTTTATCCGGGGTTACGATGTTTATCCCGGCCACGATGTTGCTTGGCACGATAAGCAAATTTGGCTTTGCTGGCAAAGCCGGCAACATCTTAAAGGTAGAGTTTATTATTTCAACAGTAATATCGCCATCTCCTTCTATGGGTTCGGTCCGTCTCAAAGCTACCTTGCCACCCGCATTAATGTTTTTGTAATTACGCAGAGTGCTGTTTATGACTTTCGAACTTCTCCCTGCGGCAAGGAATCCCGTATTCATGCCCTCGATGGTAACGTTGCGCAAGATAACATTATCGAGAAGGTTTCCTTTGTCATAATACCCGATGCCTCGTCTGCGAACGACATCCGTACTCCCCCTTTTCTTATCGCCATAAATCTTGACATTCTCCGCCAGCAAATCTCCGGAAACGTAAATTGCTGCCAATCGATTGTGCCAGAAACGCGAGTCCTTGACTATATGTGGCCCACCAAGCCTCTCACTGGGGATAAAGATGCCATTTGCACAGTCGTAAAATTCGTTATCAACAAACTCAAAGGGTTTTGTACGATCAGTATTAATTGATTGGCTTTTAATATGGAAGTCGTCGCCAGGCTTAGCGGTAGCCGGACCAGACACAGCCTTGTATCCCCCGATCGAAATGCAATCCTCCATCACATTGGCAATCACGTTACCCCGAATCTCGGTGCCGGTGCCGGCCGCCCGACTCCAAATACCGATACCATCACTTCCTTGCCTATCCGCACGCTCACTTTTTTCGAAATCTTCCGGAACTTCTGGAATATTTTCAATACCTTTACTGCCAGTAACACCAAGTACCATATTGGATAAAAACTTATTTCTGGTTTCAGGGCCATCCTCACCGGTAGATGCGCCCGCCCCCTCCGCACGATATATAGTGTTGCCTTGAGCGAGAATATCGCTCGTACGATGTATCACGAAACCCCAACGACGAGACCGATTAATTGAGTTCCCCACCACAAGACCCTGATACCCGTCTGCGGGAGTACCAGCTGGTCCTATCACATGATGATAGTGTAGGGCGTAGCGACCGGTATGGTTACTAGCTATGTAGATAGGTACGCCATTCTTGTCGTAAGTGGTCTGGTCAATTTGCACACCATTGGTGGTACGGCCCATAAGGCTAAACTCTGTGTACTTAACCGCCGTACTGGCGCGATGCATGAAGATGGTGTGACCCCTTGTGCCAATGGCGTTCTCCGAGGTGAAGCTGACATTTCTCGAGGTGTTCATGGCATGCGGACAGAAAGTGATAGCATCATCGGCATTGCGAGCACAGGGATGGTTGTGTGCGAGAGGTTTGGTGAGTGTGATGGATTTGCCATCGGGAGAGATGGAGGAAATGGTGACTTCGTCCCAGCCAGCCTCGGCTATGAACTTCGCAGCATATTGATTGTTGACTTGTGAACCTTCGCTTGATCCCGCCAGCACCACCACATCACCCGCCTTCCAGCCACTCACGGGAGACTCGAGTCTAATAACGGTCTCTCCTGCTTTGTGTTCACCCGCAACACGGACGAAGGTGAGCGACTTGATGGCACCATGGGAGGTGAAGGTACCAAGCACGAGGAGGCCGTTGCCGATCGAGCCCGGGTCAATGGCTGTGTTGATAGCCACGTCGTTGTAGACCACGCGCGCGGTAACATTCGCGGGTATGGGAGATGCATCCGTACCCATATCAAGAGTACCCTTGACCAACAGGGTTGTTACATGTAACTCGGTACTCTTCTCTCTTGAGAATACCATGTTGCCTCCCACGTCAATCTGGACACACTCAACTTCCGCAGTACTGCTGACGTCATAGACTACGGCGTTACTGCCACCGATGTAAACTTTGTCATTGGTAGTGGGTACTCTTCTCTCCTTCCATGTATCGGCACTGCTCCAGTTGCCGGACTTGGCGCTATGGATGGTGGCGATGTTGTAATTGCAGAAACCAGGTACTCGATGATAGAGCATACCCTGCTCCACATCCGAGAGAGGCACACTGACGAGGGCAAGGAGACTCTGTGGCAAGTTAACTACTTTTTCGCTGTTAGAGATAATACTGACTGCCAGTACGAGTGACAGGATACCGACGGCTAACTTTTTTTGTTCTAGAATTTCCATAGTATTTTGTTTAGTTTGATGGACCTTCGTAAACCACCGGGTTTTCTCCGGAAGTGTCTTCTGGCATCCCGCCATGCATACTCCTACTGTCGCTCATCGGCACAATCCATATGAGCGCAATCACCACCACCAAAACCCCGATCGAAATATTGAGAAATTTATGTGTGTTCATATAGGAAATTATAACCTTATGACTAGCGCCTTACAACTGTGGGATGTTCATAACCTCTAACTCTGTTATACTGTCTAAACTATTAAAAGATGCAAGAATAATATTTATGGCAAATAGGACGATTCGAGAGTTTTATATTAGTTTACTAGGCAATGAGAAGAAGGCCTTCCTGGCTGTACTCGATGCTATATCGGGATTACCAGCCACTAGCCTAGAGTACAAGCCGGATCCAAAGAGCAAGAACGGCCTTGAGCTCGCCTCGCTATTTGCCAACGAGTTTGGCATGGTTGATCAGTTCCTCGATACCGGCAAGTGGAGTATGGAGGATGAGACTCATATTAAGTATACAAATGTGGCGGATATTAAGAAGGAGGCCGAGCGGGCCATTGACTCGATCCTAGCTAAGGCAAGTAAGATGAGCGAGGAGGATTGGAATGCCGATGCTATTGCCTGGGCATCCACCACCAAGGGTGCATTCGCCATGGATCTCTTGCTCGACCTCATCCATCATCGCGGTCAACTCTCCACATACATTCGCGCAATGGGTGGCAAGAACCCGAGCATCTACGGCCCTACAGCCGATGTCTCCATGGAGGAATTAATGAAATAATAAATTTGATAAATTATAGAACTTATATTAGGATTGCCTGAGTCGCACATTAAAGGGTGTAAATCTGGGGGAATAATGAAAATGAGAGTAAACATTAGGAGAATCCTGCTGTTCGTAATGATGGGTATGGTTTTGGCCACACTGCCAGTATTAGCTAACGAAGTTGTTTCTGGTGATGGTGCCAGTCACGCGAATTTCGGAGTAACATTCTTGCTCATTGGCGTTGTACTACTGGCAGCCAAGTTATCAGGCATGGTCGAACGCTTTGGTCAGCCTGCGGTACTAGGTGAGTTGATGATAGGTGTCATCCTGGGCAATCTCACCCTTGTGGGGATTGGTTGGCTGGAACCACTTGGCAACGATGTTTATATCAAGTTCCTCGCGGAACTTGGTGTGGTCATCCTCCTCTTCCAAGTAGGACTCGAGTCCAACCTAGGTAGAATGAGTAAGGTAGGCCCACGCGCCCTACTGGTGGCTACCGTCGGAGTTGTTACTCCCTTCCT
>Ga0209542_10015714_pt1 | contig 12659 bp, 10 predicted proteins | sample RifCSPhighO2_01_FD_184028 | JGI IMG/M metagenome (GOLD analysis project Ga0209542, IMG submission 184028) | Soil microbial communities from Rifle, Colorado - Rifle CSP2_plank highO2_0.1 (SPAdes) (version 2) | ecosystem: Environmental > Terrestrial > Deep subsurface > Rock core/Sediment ...
CCCTTTGGATTTATTAAATTTATATAAAATTCATTTTTAGGAAAATAAGTATTAATCCATTTAATCATATGATTAATCACATTGATGTCTGCGTTAGTAAATCTAAATTTCCTGGGTCTTGTATTCCCAGAAAACCCAGTATCACCTTCTGCTAGATATAAAGCATAACCTTCTACAAAGAATTCATCAATTTTTAGCTCTTTAGGAATTTGTAAATAATTCCTAAGAGATCCCCAATGATAAAATCCAAGAATGTTATTATACAATTCTTCTTTAGAGATCTTAAGTATTTCAATTATTTTTAAAATTCTATAAAAAGGATGATAAGCATTTTTTTTAAATTCCCATTGTAAAGTTGCATCATTTATTCTTAAAAATTCTTTATTGTATTTGCTTATACTTTTATATTCACTTAAAATCTTATTTTTAATTTTATTAAAAAAATCATCTGTAAGCTTAATATGTATTCTTTTAAACTCTTTCAAAAAATCAAATGTTATAATTGTTGAATTCATTTTAAATCACCAATTTTTATGAGTGAATTATTCTTAAATGATTTTAAGTTTCTTAAACCAAAATCATAATTTGAATAATGAACATTACCAAATGATTTAAAATACTGAATGAAACAATAAGATTGATTTTAGAGTTTAAATAGTCTACGTGAGGATATGTCCAGTGGAATGGTGTAGTGATTATAGACGCTATAAGCTGTAAATTTAATAGATATAGGTCACTGGACATTGATGTCCAGTGGTTATTTTCTTTTCATTTTTCTTTCTGTTTTTAATATAGCCAATGTAGTTTTAACAACTGTATCTGGATTTAAAGAAACACTGTCTATGCCACATTCTACAACAAATTGAGCAAATTCAGGAAAATCTGAAACAGATTGTCCACAAATTCCTATCTTCCTATTGTTCGCCTTTGCCCTTCTTATAACTAATCCAATTAACTTTTTAACAGCCATATTTCTTTCGTCATAAATATGGCTAACCAAAGCAGAATCTCTATCTAATCCTAAAGTTAATTGAGTTAAATCATTACTTCCAATTGAAAACCCATCAAAAATCTTAGAAAAGTCATCTGCCAAGATTACATTGCTTGGAATCTCGCACATTACATAAACCTCTAATCCATTTTTGCCTCTTTCCAAGCCATTTTTCTTCATCTCTTCCAAAACTCTTTTTCCTTCTTCAACTGTTCTGCAGAACGGAATCATTACAATAACATTCTTTAATCCAAATTCTTCCCTTACTTTTCTTATTGCTTTGCATTCTAATGCAAATGCATCTTTAAAGTTATTACTATAATAGCGAGAAGCTCCTCTCCAGCCGATCATTGGATTTTCTTCCTTTGGCTCATAATCCTTTCCTCCAATTAAATTAGCATATTCATTTGTCTTAAAATCGCTAAATCTAACAATTACCGGCTTTGGATAAAATGCAGCCCCGATCATTGCAATTCCAAAGGCTAATTTACTAACATAAAAATCAACTTTAGTTTTATATCCATAAGTCAGTTCTTCAATTTTATTCTTTACTTGATTATCTTTTAATTTATCAAAATTAAGCAATGCTTTAGGATGTATCTTAATGAATTCATTAATTATGAATTCTTCTCTTGCCAATCCTACTCCATCATTTGGAATAAATGAAAATTCAAATGCCCTGTCTGGATCTCCAACATTCATCATTATCTTTGTCCTAGGCTTTTTAAATTTTTTAATATTTATCTTATTAATCTTGAATGGAACTATTCCCTTATACACAAAGCCTTCTTCACCTTCTGCGCAAGAAACAGTTATATCTATTCCTGATTTTATTTTAGTAGTGCCATTATTTGTTCCAACAACGCAAGGAATTCCTAATTCACGAGATATGATCGCGGCATGGCAAGTTCTCCCTCCTTTCTCTGTAACAATAGCAGAAGCAATTTTCATTATTGGCTCCCAATCTGGATCTGTCATCTCTGTTACTAAAACCTGGCCTTTTTTAAAGTCCTTGATATTATGAACTGATTTTATTACATTTGCTTTTCCCTGGCCAACTTTTGCTCCAACTGATTTGCCAATGCATAAAACCTCTCCTTTTCTAACCATCTCGTAATCTTCTACAAAATTAACATTTTTCTGGCTCTGAACTGTTTCTGGACGAGCTTGAACGATAAATAACTCATTTGACTTTCCATCCTTTGCCCATTCAATATCCATTGGCTTTTTGTAATGCTCTTCAATAATGCACGCCCATTTAGCTAATTTTAAAATTTCCTCATCCTTTAAAACAAAACTTCTTCTTTCTTTTTCTGTTGCCAAAATATTTTTAGTTCCTGTTTTTGTATAAATCATCTTTATCTTTTTCTGGCCAATTGTTTTATTTATTACCGGCTTATATTTATCCATAGTTTTCTTAAAAATATAATATTCATCTGGGTTAACAGCTCCTTGAACAACATTCTCTCCAAGGCCGTATGAAGCATTAATGAAAACAACATCTTTAAAGCCGGATTCTGTATCAATAGTAAATATTACCCCCGAAGATGCTAAATCGCTTCTAACCATCTTCTGAACTCCAATTGAAAGATAAACTTTCATATGATCAAATTTATTTTCAACTCTATAGCTTATTGCCCTTGCAGTAAACAAAGAAGCAAAGCACTTCTTGCAGGCATTAATCAGTTGTTTCTCTCCCTTAATATTGAGGTATGTTTCCTGCTGGCCTGCAAATGAAGCTTTTGGCAAATCTTCTGCTGTTGCGCTGCTCCTGACAGCAACATCTGTATCTTTTCCATAGGCTTTGCATAACTTAGAATAAGCTTCATTTATCGCTTTTGTCAATTCTTCTGGAAATTCTGCATTAAAGATAATTTTTCTTAATTCTCTTGCCTTATTTGTTAGTTCTTTAACATTCTTAACATTAATAGAACTAACAATTTTCTTAACATCTTTCTCAATTCCTGATTTCTTTAATAGATATTGATAAGCGTAAGCTGTTATAGCAAAACCATTTGGAATCTTAACCCCTTTTTTCTGCAGAGCTTGATACATCTCTCCCAAAGAAGCGTTTTTTCCTCCAACAAGAGGAACATCTTTGATAGTTAATTCATTAAACCAAAGAATAAATTGTTTATTTCTCAATTTCTCGTTTGCACCTCTTTTTAATTAAAATTAAAAAATATACATTTATATATTTTGTTATTTAATACAAGATTATGCCTAAAAAAGACGCTCTAATAGATTACTGGTTAAAGAACAAAATAATAACAGATCAAAGATTAATTAAAGCATTCCAGGAAGTAAAAAGAGAAAACTTCATTACTAAAGAATTTATTAATGAGGCTTATGGAGATTATCCCCTGCCCATAGGCCATGAGCAGACTATTTCTCAGCCAACAACAATCATGTTAATGACAGAAGCTTTGGAATTAAAATCAACAGATAAAGTCTTAGAGATAGGTTCAGGAAGTGGCTATCAAGCAGTCTTAATCTCTAAATTAGCAAAAAAAGTAGTTTCAATTGAGATAATTAAGGATTTGGTTTTATTTGCAAAAGAAAACATAAAAAATGGCAATATAAAGAATGTTGAGATTATCCATGGAGATGGAAGCAATGGTTATGAAAAATCAGCTCCTTATGATAAAATTATTGTTACAGCAGCATGTCCTAAAATTCCAGAAGCATTAATAGAGCAGTTAAGAGATAGTGGGATTATTGTTGCGCCTGTAGGCCCATTATACGGCCAGGTAATGGTAAAAGCAAGAAAGATAAAAAATCAGCTAATAACAGAAAAACTAGGGGATTTTATGTTTGTGCCTTTGAAAGGTAAGTATGGATATTAACGATTTATAACTGGAACAGGAACTGCATTAGGTAAAGGCTGTTTTCTCATTTGTCCTGATGGTCTTTGTCTAACAATAACCTTGTTATGGCCTTTTTTAGTTACAGTATAAAACAAATCATCTTTTTCAGGTATTTCTTTGACAGCAACATGATATTCTTCAAGATCAGAAAAAAAAATTTTATAGTTCATTTTTACAATGTACTCCTTATCTAGCAATTCTTCCAAAGTGGTAGGAAAAAGAATACCGCGATTGTATCTTCTTACCTTTGTAAATGGGAGTTTTGGAATCCATAAACTTATTTGAGTGTGGTAGATAAATAAACTCCCTACAATAAAATCCGTTGATAGTTTCGTTCTTCTAATTTGTCCATTAGAACCTCTATCCTTAGTATAAGCAGTTTCATTTCCCCAGCGATGCGCTACCCATAACCCAGCAGATGCTGATCTTTCTTCTAACGTTATACTTCCTTCTTTCTCCGCAGGAACATAAAGCGGATTTCCTATCATGCTATATCTGGATAAGGGTATCATAAGCTAAAGAATGAAATTTCGTTTAAAAAGTTAACTAACAGATATCTTTTCCCTGCAAAAAGGACAAAATACAGCAATTAAATTACTATATTTATCATGTTTAAACTTAAATTTGCATGCCGGGCATTCTACTTCCATATTTATCACTAATTTAATTTATAAAGAATTTAAAAATTAATATAAAAAATAAAAAAAAAAAATTTATGGATGTTGCGCTAAGGATAATATATCCTTTAATGCTACAACGATGGTTGCTGGCACAACAAATGCTAGTAAGTGGTTAAATATTCCTGCAATGTATGCTCCAACAAGTCCTGCAGCAGTTCCTCCTCCAAAAGATAAAACTGTAGATGCATTGCCTGCATAAGCTACTAAAACCAGTATTGCTGCTACAATCAAAAATTCTTTTGTCTCCTTTCCTGTAACATTAAGGAAACCAACTATCAATCCCAGAACTACCAACAATGAGCCGAGCCATGTTGCTGCTTCTGCTCCTAAAGCGCCAGAAGCCAATCCTAAAACAATAGCTAAAATTACTCCTATAATAAAGGAATAACCGCCAACTCTTTTGTCAACCATTCCTTACACCTCCTTTTTTTTTTTTTTTTTTTTTTAGATAAAATATATATTAATTATTCCCCATTATTTTGATTATATAAACTTTTTGTTACTATTTTTAGATACTATCTAAAATATTGTGGGCATTAACTGCGCTCAAATATTCATTAATCTTCAAATTTGAAATTATTTTTAATCTCAAATATTCTTTTTCATCATTGCTTATTTTAGCAAACTTATGGGCATCTATCAATCCATAAGGATAACCAATAAAAACAGGATCTTTGGCATTGTTCGATAGCAAGGAAAAAATATCCTCATTAAAATCAAAAAAATCCAACCTAAAGACATATCTGGAATCTTTATTCAACTTAACAAAATAGATGCTATCATTTATTTTATAATACCAGCTTCCCTCTCCAATCTTATTTAATACAGCTGCAATTGAATTTGCATTGTCAGTAAATAAGTCAGTTGTTTTGCTTAAGCCAAGCAGAATATTATTTTTTTCTCTAGCTTTTCTAAATAGTTCATCTAAAAAAATATGTTCATAAGTCAGATTAGCTTCTAAATCCCCGTCTAAAATTATAACGCTATCCTTAATATCAATTAAAGAAGCACTTTTTATTTCTGCAAATCTTCTTATAACATTTCCTATTTCGCTGATCTTTGCTCTTTTAATCCCGGTTAAGGTATTGTCAAAAGAATCAAATACCAATTCCAGTTCTTTAAAACCGCCAAAGATTTTTGTTTTGTATTTTATATTATTATTTTCATTTACAGAATTAATTAAAATAAAAAATTCATATTTCCTGCTACCAATTTTCTTATCTAAGGAGATATTATAATAAACTCTAATAAATTGCAAAGAAAAATTGCTGCTTCCAATAATCTCCTGATTGCCTCCATCAACAAAACATATTTTTTTTTTTAATTTTCCTTGATTTATTTTTTTAAAATTATTTTTTTCTATGTTTATCCCATTTATTTTATCTTCAGAAAAAGAGATTATTTTATCTAGCTCATTTACTATGTCGTTAATGACCTTTTTCATAAATTTTTTAAATAAACATGCATAATTTAAAAATTTATGTATGAATTAGTCGTAACAGAAAAACCAGCTGCTTCAAAAAAATTAGCGGATGCGTTGGCAGATCATAATCCTGTAAAGAAATCAATAAATCAAGTTCCTTATTATGAATTAGAACGCAAAGGAAAAAATATAGTTGTTGGCTGCGCAGTAGGCCATCTCTACACGCTAGCTGAAAAGAAAAAAACATGGCAATATCCTGTTTTTGATATTGAATGGAAACCAACCTCTTCAGTGAGAAAAGGAGTTTCTTATACTAAAAAATATCTTGATGTTCTAAAAAAACTAAGCAAAGAAGCTAAAGAATTCACAGTTGCAACAGATTATGATATCGAAGGAGAGGTTATTGGATTGAATGTAATAAAGTATGCTTGTAATCAAAAAGACGCATTTAGAATGAAATTCTCTACATTAACAAAGCCAGATCTAATCAGGGCTTATGAAAAAAAAAATAAAACTTTAGACTGGGGCCAGGCAAATGCCGGCTTGACAAGGCATGAGTTAGACTGGTATTATGGTATTAATCTATCAAGGGCCTTAACAGAATCTATAAAATCTATTGGCAGTTTTAAGGTTATGTCTTCTGGAAGAGTTCAAGGGCCTTCATTAAAAATTATTGTTGATAGGGAGAAAGAAATTCTAGCGTTTAAGCCAGAGCCTTTCTGGTTAATTTCCCTGAATGGAAATGTTAAAAACGGCAAGATTGAGGCATGGCACGAAAAAGATAAGTTTTGGAAAAAAGAAGAAGCAGAAAAAGTAATTGAGAATACAAAAAAAAAAAAAAAGCAGTTATTAAGGGCATAGAAAAAACAGAGTTTAAACAGCTTCCTCCGTTTCCATTTGATTTAACAGCATTGCAGATAGAGGCATATCGCTGTTTTAAAATTTCTCCAAAAGAAACATTAGCAATTGCCCAGGAGCTCTATATAGGGGGGTTTATCTCATATCCAAGAACATCATCTCAAAAGCTGCCTAAAGAAATTGATTATAGAAATATTTTGGAGTCATTAAAACAATATACTAATTTAGCTTCTTATTTATTAAAAAAAAAACTAAGGCCTAATGAAGGCAATAAAACAGATCCAGCCCACCCTTCCATTTACCCGACTGGAATCATTCCAAAAATCAGCGGAAGGGAATTAAAGATTTATGATTTAATTGTTAAAAGATTTATGGCGGTATTTGGTGATTCCGCAATTCGCGAGACAAACACAATAAAAATTGATTGCAATAAAGAAATATTTATTGCGAAAGGAACAAGAACAAAAGAGAAAGGATGGCATATCTTTTATATGCCTTATGTAAAATTGGAAGAAGAAGAACTGCCAAAGACAGAAAAAAATGAAGAAGTTGAAAATACAAAAATTAAGCTGCATGATAAAGAAACCTCTCCTCCTAAAAGATATACCCCTGCTTCCATAATAAAAGAACTAGAAAAAAAGAATTTGGGAACAAAAGCAACAAGAGCTCAAATTATTGATACATTATTCCAAAGAGATTATACCAAAGGAACGCCGATAGAAGCAACAAAGCTAGGAATTAGGATAGTTGAAACATTAGAGAAATATTGCCCAAGAATATTAGATGAAAAATTAACTCGACATTTTGAAGAAGAAATGGAAGAAATCAGAGAGGGAAAAAAAAAAAATAAAGAAGTATTAGATGAAGCAAAAGACGTCTTAAAAAAAATTCTAAAAGAATTTAAAGAGCAGGAAAAAAAGATAGGCCAAGGGTTATTAGAAGCTGAAAGAGAAACATTATTAAAAGAAAAAACAATTGGCAAATGCAGATGCGGCGGCACTTTACTGATAAGAAAAGGGAGGTTTGGAAGGTTTATTGCCTGCGATAAATATCCAACCTGTAAAGTAACATTTAAACTCCCTATTAATGGAAAAGTTGTAACATCAGATAAAATATGCTCTCATTGCAGTTATCCTATGATTAAAATAATAAAGAACAGGAGAACGCAAGAGCTTTGCATCAATAAAGATTGCCCTTCTAAAAAAATTAAAGGAGAAGCAGAAAATGAGGAAAAAGAAATTAAAAGCGGAAAAATTGAAAAAGAATGCCCTAAATGCGGAAAAAAACTTGTTCTAAGAAAAAGCATTTATGGTGAATTTCTAGGATGTTCTGGGTTTCCAAAATGCAGATATACAGAAAAGATTAAAGACGGCCCGTTAAAAGAGGATTTTAAAAAATAAAAAATTCTAAAAAATTTTGGAAAATATAGTGATTTTTTCCTTTTTTTTTTTGTGTGTTTATCGTCTAAAAAAAATATTAAAATAAAAAAGTTTATAAATAAGTTATTACATAAAAAAAAAGATAGTTTTTTTTTTTTTCCTTTCTCTTTGACAAAAAGAAAGAGAGAGGAAAAGGGGAAAAAAAAAAAAAAGAAGATGATTATAACAAAGTTGCATAACAAAGGCAGTCACTTAATGATTGACGCCTATGATTGTGACGAAAGATTACTAAGCGATGTAAATCACGTTACAGAATTTCTTAAAACCCTTCCTAAAATTATAGATATGACTATAATTATGCCGCCTAAAGTGATGGACTACAAGGCAGCAATTCCAGAAGACGATGGCGTTACTGGATTTACTGTAATTGCAGAAAGCCATATATCAATCCATACGTATCCAAAAAGAAATTTTTTTGCTTTTGACTGCTTCTCATGCAAAGAATTTGACATTAAAAAAGCAGTAAAATACATAGTAAACCATTTTAAAGTAGGCCATATGGTTCCGCAAATAACTACTCGCGGCTTTGATTCAAGAGAGTTTAACCCAGATAAAGTTGTTAGATTCGATAAAAATAAGAAATCGGAAGAGATAATAAAAAGTTATGTTAAAAATATTTAAATAGTATTAATTTTTCTAAAATCTTTATGAAGAAGCTAATTTTAATTGCTGTATTTTTATTGATCATACAAGTTTCATTAGCTGAGAAAATTCATATGGAGCTATTAGCTATTTCTGAAACGGATTCCGGATATATTGGAAAAACAGCTGACCTTTATCTTGATATTAAGCCAGGAGAGGGGAGCGTGTACTTAGCAACCTTTCCCTTAAGCAAGTTAGACACCCAAATGTCAACAAGATTTGCAAAACAAATTGCGTGCGATATTGTTGATATTAATTGCGATAATTATGATTTTTTTTACACAATAGAAGCAGATTCTCCAATAATCGGAGGCCCGTCTGCAGGAGCTGCTATTGCAATATTAACAATAGCAAAATTAGAAAACCTTAGACTTAAGGATGATATGACAATAACAGGGACAATTAATTCAGGGGGATTTATAGGTCCGGTTGGAGGCTTAAAGGAAAAGATAGACGTTGCAGCAAAAAATGGAATAAAAAAAGTATTAATTCCAAAAGGAGAAAGAATTTTAGAAAATAAAACAGATTTAGTTGAATATGGGAAAAGCATTGGCATTGAAGTTATAGAGGTTTTTGAATTAAATGATGCTATTTCTATATTTACAGGCAAGGAGGAGAAAAGAGAGGTAACAGGAGAAATAAAAGTTGATGAAAATTATAAAAAAATAATGAGGGTATTAGCTGAAGATTTATGCAATCGCAGTGTAAGGTATCAAGAAGTTATAAAGGATAAATTAGAAGAAGCGATTAATTTAACAAAAAAGGGAATAGAAAATTTTGACAAGGAAAAGTATTATTCGGCAGCTAGCTTCTGTTACGGCGCTAATGTCCAATATTCCAAATATTTTTTAATAAAAAAAAATTTAACAATTGAAGAAATATTGGATAAAATAGAATATTATCAAGAAAATATTAATAAAACGAAAAAAAAAATAGATGAAAAAGAGATAAAGACAATAACTGATTTGGAAACTTATAATATTGTAAGAGAAAGATTGATTAACGCTGATGACTATCTGACTTTAAGCAGAAACTCTCTCTTGCTTAATCCAGAAGAGAGCATTAATAATTTAGCTTTTGCTATAGAAAGAGCGTATTCTGCCTTGCTTTGGACTAAATTTTTTGATAAAGGCAAAAAAGAATTCATTTTAGATAAAAAATCATTAAAAGAATCATGCATGGAAAAAATAGCAGAATCTCAGGAGAGATATCAATATGTTCAGATTTATTTTCCAGAATTATTAAAAGATACAGAAAAGGAAATTTCCAGAGCTTTAGAATATTATAACAATGAAAATTACAAACTATGTTTATTTGAAGCTTCTAAAGCAAAAGCAGAGGCAGATAATATCCTTAATATTTATGGGGCAGATGAAGAGCAGTTTAACAATATATTAGAGCAAAAATTAGAGATAGTGAAAAAAAACATATTAAAAAAAAACGAAAAATATTTTCCAATAATTGGTTATTCTTATTATGAATATGCTTCTGTTTTAGATGATAAATATGCTTCTTTGCTCTATTTGGAATATGCCTTAGAATTAAGTAATTTGGATATGTACTTCAAAAAAGAACCTGGAAAGATTAGTTTAAAAGTAAATTACAATATAATAATCTCTTTAATGTCAGGAATCATTATTGGAATCATATTTAGCTTTATACTATTAAAAAAAAAGAAAAGGAAAGGAAAAAAATCAGGTAAAAATAAACCCAAGCGAAATCTAAAAAAGATTTCGCAAGGGAAAAAGAGGTGATTATAAATAAGGATTATAAACCTAGGAGCTCATATCCGAAGATACAAGCGCCCAGGAAAAAGAGGTGATAGATTATAAATTAAGCTAAATTGAAAAATTTAAAAATATAACTTAACCACCCCATCATCACCTTTTATACAGGCTAATTAGAATAACTAGTATTTAAATCTTTCGTTTATTAGTATTCTAAAGTAGTAACAAAGTGGGGGTAAATTTCAATGAAATGTTATAAATGCGATAGACCAGCAAAAGTGCATATAGGCCATTTAAGGCCATTATGCAATAACTGCTTTATCAAAATAATAGAGAAAAGAATAAGAAAGTATATTAGAATAAATAAATTAATAAAAAAAAATGATAAATTGCTGATTAAAGATCCTTTATCTTTATATTTCATAAAAAAAATAATTAAGAGCCCGATTAAAATAATAAATAAAAAAGGGAAAAATGCAAAAGAAGTAATTCCATGGAGTTTAGATGACGAATGCAGTTTATTCTTAGATCTATTTTTTAATAAAAATTTTAATATAAAAAATATAGAAAATAATAAAATAAAACTATTCAAAACAATAACAGATGAAGAATTGACTGAATTCTCTAAGATAAAGCATATTAAATATAAACAGTTAAAAAAGCATAGAAATATAAATTTATTAGATAACCTTAATAAGAAATATCCAGATATTAGATTTTCATTGTTAAAATGTATAGAGAATATAAAAAGAATATAGGATTAAAAAAAATAATAATAATTTCTTCAGCCATTATTGTATTCTTATTATTGATTCTTTCCTTTTTTATGCATAAAGAAGAAAGCATAACTGCTAAAATAATAAAAAATAAACAAGAAACTATATTAAAGGAATTTTCCTCAAGTCCTGAAATATATTTTTGCCCTAAGGATGGATGTGATGAAAAACTAGCAGATTTTATCAATTCTGCTAATAGGTTTATTCATTGCGCTTTTTTTGATTTAGATTTAGAGAATATTATTCAAGCTTTAAAAGAAAAATCTAAAAAAATAGATGTTAAAATCGTTGTTGACGAAGATAACTATAAACTTGTGAAGGACTTAGATTTTGTAAAAAAGGATAATAGGGGGGCATATATGCACAATAAATTCTGCATTTTTGACAATAAAAAGGTATTTACTGGCAGCTTTAATCCAACTATAAGAGACGCTTATTATAACAATAATAATATTATAATTATTAATTCTGAATACCTAGCTGAAAATTATGAAAAAGAATTTTCAGAATTATGGAATAATATTTTTGGCTCTGGAAATAATGCAGAAAAACCATCTTTTTACTTAAATGGCAAGAGAATAGAAAATTATTTCTGCCCAGAAGACAACTGCGCAGAACAAATTGAAGAAGAAATAAACAAAAGCCAGTCTGATATATATTTTTTAACATTTTCATTTACTCATGTAGGAATAGCAAATTTAATTGTTAAGAAAATCCAAGAAGGAGTAAAGGTAAAGGGAGTATTTGAAAAATCTCAAAACAGCGAGTATTCCAAGAAGGATTTGCTTGCTTTTCAAGGAGCGAATGTAAAATTTGACAACAATTCGTATAATATGCATCATAAAGTTTTCATAATTGATGGAAAAACAGTAATAACCGGCTCATTTAATCCTAGTAAGAATGCAGATGAAAAAAATGATGAGAACATAATAATTATTGAAGATGAAGAAATTGCTCAGAAATATTTAGACGAATTTAATTACATCTGGAATTATAAAAAAGAAATAGATAATACAAAGATTAAGCCTAATAATGTAATAATTTACGAAGTTTTATATGATGCGGCTGGCTCTGATAAAGATAAAGAATATGTAAGATTATATAATCCAACTAATAAAGAGATTGATTTAAGTTATTACAGGTTAACAGATAATGAAAACAGTCTTGTATTAAAAAATAGAATTAAAGGATATGAATATTTAATCTTGAACAATTTTGCTTTAAAAAATTCTGATTCATTGTTAATATTAAAGGAT
>Ga0209542_10015715_pt1 | contig 12659 bp, 14 predicted proteins | sample RifCSPhighO2_01_FD_184028 | JGI IMG/M metagenome (GOLD analysis project Ga0209542, IMG submission 184028) | Soil microbial communities from Rifle, Colorado - Rifle CSP2_plank highO2_0.1 (SPAdes) (version 2) | ecosystem: Environmental > Terrestrial > Deep subsurface > Rock core/Sediment ...
CGTCGACGGCCCAGAGGAGCGCGGCAAGTACGACGAGCCAGGGAGCGGATTTATATTGATTCATAAAAACTTTCCGTCATTGCGAGCGGGAACGAAGCAATCTGGTTTAGTGACGGGATTGCCGCGGCCCGAGTACCTGCCTACCGGCAGGCAGGCGGGCCTCGCAATGACAATTACTTACTTATAATTTAAAATATTGCTTAGCATTAGTTTCGTCTTTTTTCATTTGTTCTATCAAGGATTCTTTGGAACTGAATTTTTTATTGTCGCGGATTTTTTTAATGATTTGGACTTCTAAATTTTTTCCATACAGATCGCCGTGCCAGTCCAAGATGTGCGCTTCAACCTTTTTTTCCGTTTCACCGAATGTCTCGGCCGCGCCGATGAAAATCAAACTGGGAAGTAACTCACCCCCCGCCTCGACTCGCTCGCTCGTCGGGCGAGGCGGGCCACCCTCTCTTACGCTAAGAGAGGGGGTAGCTCCTCCTCTTAAGGTAAGAGGAGGTTGGGAGGAGTTATGAATCCTAGCGTGTCCAATATAAATACCTTCGTCAAGGATTGTGGTTATGTCCAAGTTCGCGGTCGGGTATCCCAGCTCCCTCCCCCGCCCCGAGCTTTTTATGACTTTACCGCGAATCAACATTCTGAAGCTCGTAAGAGTCGACTATTGGTTCTTCATAGGGGTGAGCTTTGCGGACTTGAAAGACGACTTCTTCGAGGTCTTCAGCCCTGACAATAGTCTCAATTCTTTCCTCTTCTATTTGTTCCAAGCTGCCGACCGTGCCGACTGCTGGATTTGCCCCTTTGAGTGGACGGAAGCGGCCCGTGCCTTTTACGGAAAAGGTGCAGTTGTCGTAGTTGCCTATGTGTCCCGCGCCCGTTTGGGCCAAAACCTCGCGGATTTTGTCAGCGTCAGACGAGGGGACGTAAACAACTAGTTTGTAGTATTTCATTTTTTTACCGACAATAATTTGGAGGATTTGAATATAGCGGGTTTGTATGGCGCAATCCTAATTATCTTGACCTTGAGTCCTTGCGCGGCGAGTTTTTCCTCGAGCTTGCCGGTGTAATGTTTTTGGTCGTAACCAAGCGCTATGACGCTTGGTTTGTATTTGAGGATGTGGCCGATATAATCGTTTGTAGCCCCCAATACCACCTTGTCCACAAACCTAACCGCTTCCATGAGTTTAACGCGCTGACGCTCACTGTGACGCGCCTGGTGGCCTTTGATTCGGTAAATGTTCTTACTACGTGCCAAAGAAACGATCAGGTAATCACCCAGTTTTTTCGCCATCTCGAGAAAGCTGATATGCCCGGGATGCAAAATATCAAATGTCCCAAAAACCATTACTCGTTTCATACATTTGGTGCGCCCGAGAGGACTCGAACCTCTGACCTTCCCCTTCGGAGGGGGACGCTCTAATCCACTGAGCTACGGGCGCGTGTTAGATCTTCAGAAACTTTACTTTATTTGGCTTGAATTCAACGATCAAATCTTTCCGTTCGATAACTGTCGTCCAGTTTCTTTTTTTTGCGATTTTTGCCAGGGCAGCGTTTGGGTTAAACGCGATCGGCTTTTCCACGAGTTCAAATATCCCGACGTCGGATTCCGTGTCGCCAACCCCGATTGACCCAGCAAAGCTGAGTACGTGGCTTTTTGCATAGCGCGTCAGGATTTCCTTTTTGTAGCGCGGCGGTTCGTGAAGCACGGTTCCCGTATAGCGCTCCTTTTCGTCCACGCCAAGCTCGGTCCCGTAGATTTTATCAAATTTCAGGAATTTATTGTATTCCCTCACAACCTCCAGAGGCGACCCGGAAATAGCGATCATAAAGTACTTTCCACGAAGTTTCCGGAGCAGTTCGCGGGTAAAGCGGTATGTTCGGAGTTTTTGCGCGCGGATTACTCGTTTCCCGGCCGCGACGATGTCTCGGCGGCGTTTGCCGACAATGTGCTTCCGATAATTTTTTACAACCTCCCAGATGTAGGGGTCATAACCGCCTTGCCGATTGAGCCATAGCCGCTCGGATTTTTTGATTGCCCCAAGCGCGCTTTCGGGAAAGATTTGGCTTTTGACCAATTCGCGGAGCAGTTCGATGACCAAGCTCGAACGAAATATAGTCCCGTCGATATCAAAGATGGCGATCGGCATGGATCCCCGCTTTCGCGAGGATGACCTCGAAGGGTACGAGGTCATTTTTTGATTGGGATAAGGAATTTTTTCGGACTGGCGTCCATGTCAATGAAGTCGTCCACGACGTCAATCAGCTTGCTACTGGCACTTTTTCCAAAAGCAACCATCTCAACGCGTACCCCAAAGTTTTTTAAATATTCGACGAGCGGAATATAATCCCCGTCTCCGGAAGCAAGCACGATAGCATCAAGCTTGTTCATCATCTTGATCATGTCCATGGTGATACCGACATCCCAATCGCCCTTTTTGACGCCGCCAAAAAAAACCTGAAGGTCCTTGGATTTGACCTCGAAACCGGCCTTGGCCAGAGCGTCGAAAAAAGTTTGCTCCTCCGGCATTTGCGCGCGGATGACGTAGGTTATGGCGCGGATAAGCTTGCGGACCCCGACAGTTTCTTTTAAAAGCGCGGCGAAATTGACCCGTGCGTTGTAGATATTGCGGGCCGAGTAATATAAATTTTGCACGTCAACAAAAACCCCCACTCGCTGTTCCTCATGTTTTGTAAAAATTTCAAACATTTTTTTTCCTTTCTGTCATTCCCGCGAAAGCGGGAATCCAGTTTGTATAGATTCCGGATCAAGTCCGGAATGACAAATATTATTATTGTAAAAGTTTATCTTTTTCACTAGCCGTATTTTCTATGCGAAGCCCCGCAACCTGTTCAATTTTGCCCTTGAGTTGGACAAAGTCGTTGTTGACGAGGTCGTTCGCGTTTTTCGCGTTCGTGATGTGCCGGCTCACTATTTCCAAGTTTCGACCGAACTTGTCCGAATCCTGCCGGATCGCGGAGATGAGGCCCATTATCTGGTTGGCCGCCTCATTTATTTTTTGTCCTCGGAGGGACAGCATAATAATTTGTAAATAGTACATGAAGCTGTTCGGTGAACAGACGTACACGCGTTTTTCCCTGGCGTAGTCCGTAATTCCCTGGTCATTGATAATTTCATAAAAAACTGATTCGCTCGGCACATACATCATGGCAAAATCAAAAGTGCCTTCCTGGGGCAAAATATATTTTTTGTGAATTTCGTCGATGCGCTTTTTGATGTCCCGCGCAAAGGCCTTTCGCGCCGCTTCACGGGCGTCTTCGGCTTCGGCATTTAGAAAGTCGCGGTAATTCTCCATCGAAAATTTGGAGTCAATCGTCAGGATTTTGCCCTGGATTTTTACTATCGCGTCCACCACGTCGCCGCTTTGAAATCGGTATTGAAGGGCAAATTCGCTCTGTGGGAAAAATTGCTCTAGCATTGAGGCAAGTACTTCTTCGCCGAGGCCGCCGCGGCGCTTTGGTGAAACCAAAAATTCCTGGACTTTTTTCATGTCTCGGCCGATTTCGTTCATCTGGCCAAGCTCCTTGCTGATGCCGCCGATGACCCGCGCCGCGTTGTCCAACCGATCGTTGATGGCTTTGTTGGTTTCGTCCATGCGCTTGTGCATTGAGTCGGATGAGCCGCGCATTTCCTTTAGCCACTCGAGCATTACGGTCATGCCCTGGTCGGCCTTGGGCTTTCTGGTGACGAAATAAATGACGGCCGCGAAACCGGCAACAAGTATTATGGCGATAATTATCTGAAAATTCATGTATTTATTATAATACAAAAATAAAAAATTAGCGATGGATAGGTCGCTTTAAGTTCGCGCTCTACCCATCGCTTTTCACTTTGAGTTAGAATCCGACGTACTGACTGCGGAGCTGATGGTAAACCGGCCAAAGCTCGTCGTTCATGCCGAGCTCTGTGTTCACCATATTGAACCACAAGCGCGGCATGCTACAGCCCGGACAGGGGTGCTTGGAACTGCCGTGCAGGTCCTGCATTCCACCAAGCAGATAGTTTTCGATCTGGTCTTCGGACTCGATCTGCGCCGCTTGCGTTACCGTGCGGTTTTGCCAGTAACAGCCGGCATGCCCGCCGGGGTGAGCGTTGGCGTTTTCTGCGATTTGCTCAAAGTCAGGATTGGCTTTGCCGACCTGCAAATACATTCCTGCGCCGACTTGTTTGAAGCACTGCCAAATCCCGTAGCCGGAAAGCATGGCGCAGGCAGTATCCGGCATCTTGGCGTACGTGCGCAGAACTGATTTGAGGACCAGCCAGTACTGCAGCCGTTTCGTGATGTTCGGGTTTCCGGTCACTGTTTCGGCGATGAAGAAGTCAACGAGCTCCTCAAAGTCCGGCAGATCCTCGGGAGTAAACAGGGGCGCGCCGTCCTCGAACGAGCTTTGTCCCGGGTACGGATTCACCAGGGCTTTCGGGAGGTGCCGGGAAATTCCAGCAATGATGCCGCGGACGCGGTCCAGGTTCCGCCTGTGAATCACCATGTTGAACAGAACCAGCGGCCAGTTGCCCCTTTCGTGGGCGAGCCGGGCGGTGTAGATGCCTTCCACAAACTTCTGCAGCTGTCCGCTCAAAGGACTAATTTTTCTCCAAAGGCCCTTGAGGGATTCAGAGTCCATTGCCAAAACGTTTTCCAGAGGCATGCCGTCGATCGGTTCGTAATCATCGGCGCTCACCGCAATTAGGTTTGGAGGGTCTCGGTCGAACTCCTGGAGGAATGAGCGCTTTTGCAGAAACTTGCGCCCGGTCGTCGTGAAGTTCACCACAAAACCTCTCGCCCGAAGCTCGCGGATAAGCATAAAAACATGCGGGTGCATTTCAGGGTTCCCGCCGAAAAGGTTTACCTCGATTTTGCCGGACAGGAGGTTTTCAAGGATAACAATCGCCGGATCTTGCGGAATCCGAAACTCCTGGCAGTAGTGCGTGAAGTTTTTGCGAAGCATGGAGTCGCGGGCAAGCCGCAATCCGTTTCCGGCGGTGATGAGCCACTTAAAAATTTCATCACCCGGCGCGAACTTCGGCTTGAGACCGTGGTTCAGCGTAAAGGCCGACGGACACTCGTAACCGCCAACCTGCAAGGTGCAGTTGTGATCGCAAAGCGAAGCGTCGACCTTGCGGCCGTCTGGCTCTACCCTGGACACCACATTCAGGTCGATCTGGATGCCGCTAAATACAGGAAACAGAAAACCGTATCGAAGCAATCTTTGTTTCAGCTCCTCGTTCATGACTCCTCCCTTCCGTAGTTTGAGCCAATGATAACATGCTCAGACAAAAAAACAAGGCAAGAGGAGTCAGTTTAGGGCTGACAACTCTTGCCGTTGTTACGTAGCATGCTACGTAACAATTAGTTCTCCGTGTTGTAACACCGCTCCCCCGCCCCGCCGAGGCCGGGCATGATAAAGCGTTTTTCGTTGAGGCAGCGGTCAACCGCGACAACGAAGATCTCGACATCCGGATGAGCTTCGGATACCCGCTTGAGTCCCTCCGGCGCGGCAATGACCGCAGCCACCCTGATCTTTGTCTTCATGTTCTTCACGTTGACGATTCTCTTTTTGATGAGTCCCAGGGCCCTGCATTGGGTGCCGCCGGTTGCCAGCATAATATCCGGGTTGACGATGAGGTCGACAGTGATCCGTTCGGGCAGTTTGTTTAGGTAAACTTTCTGCCTCGACGGAAACTTCTCGTTCCGCATCATGCCGAGATGCCAGACCGGCGCCTGCGGGAACACCTTCCAGAAACCGTCGAGTTCCTGTTCGCCGGCCCGGTAGATGGGGACCAAAGCGACAGAAGCATCCAACACGGGCTGTCGCGTTGCCTCCATCGGCGTGCGGATAACTACGTTTCTTTGCGGCAGGTCCGCGAATACGTCCGCGGCCAGCAGCATGGAGATCTGTGAGATCATCCGCCGGAAAGTCGGCGAGTCGGTCTTCTCGTTCCGCGCGATAGTGAGCCAGGCCGTGCTAACCGGGTGGTCGCAAATCGTCACATTTGGGTATTCGGGATGTTTGCGCATCTATTTGTTTCCTCCTTCTCGTTGATTACAGGTTTGCCGCGATGTCGCTCCTATACCACTTGCCCTCGAACTGGATTTTGTCCGCTCCGAGGTAAGCGATCCGCCTCGCGTCGGCGTAGTCACTGCTAACTCCCACCACCGTGCATACCCGTCCGCCGGAGGTGATGAGTTTACAATCAACCGACTTGACTCCCGCTTGGTAAACGATAGAGTTTCCGCCCACAGTGCCGTCGACGTCAATAGGGAATCCGGTTTTGGGTTTTTTCGGATAACCGTCAGATGCCAGAACCACCCCGACAGTGAATGCTTCTTGGTCCCACTCCGGAGCAACCGCGCCTATATTCCCGTTCGCGGCACCGAGTGTGAGGTCGAGGAAACTGGATATGAGGCGCGGGAGGATAACCTGGGTTTCCGGATCGCCCAATCGGCAGTTCAGTTCTAAAACGACTGGCCCTGTCGACGTGATCATCAGGCCGAAATAGAGAAAGCCACTATAGGGCGCGCCGAGCTTCTTTTCCAACTGCGCCAGAGTCGGTTTGACTATCTCATTTTCAACAGTTTTGCGTAGCTCTGCCGAAAAGTTTGGGTCTGGACAGTAGGCGCCCATACCGCCCGTGTTTTCTCCCTTGTCCCCGTCCAAGGCGCGTTTGTAGTCCCGCGCAGGAGGGAGAATGTGGTAGTTTTGTCCGTCCGTGGCGATGATGACAGAGATTTCCCATCCCTGAAGAAATCTTTGGAAAACAACGGTACTGCCGGCTTCGCCAAAGATTTTTTTGACCATGAAGTCGTCGAGCGCTAGCTGCGCTTCATAAAAGTCTCTGGCGATTCGGACGCCCTTGCCAGCGCAAAGTCCATCGGCCTTGATGACCAATGGAGCGGACGAAACGTTGAAATAAGCATCGCATTGCAAGCGGCCGCTATCGTAGGTCTGAGCGCTTCCGTAGTCCGGAATAGGGACACTGGCATTCTTCAGCATATGCATGCATGCCAGCTTGCTACCCTCGGTAATCACTGCGGCGCCTCGTGTAGGCCCGCAGACCGAGATCTTTGCTTTTCTCAGTTCGTCGACTAGGCCTGCGACCAGTGGCGCTTCGGGGCCGACAATGACATGGTCGATCCTCTGGTCCTTGCAGACCTTGATGATCGCCGGTGCGTCAATGTCAGAAACCTCGGGAAAGGTCGTGGCATATCCTGCGATACCGCCGTTACCGGGAATGACATAGACACCGCCAACCCTTCTTTCGTATCTCATTGCCCAGGCGATTGCGTCCTCGCGGCCGCCACTTCCAATAACTGCAACTCGAAGTCCGTTTTTTTTCAAGGTACACCTCTCTTTTCATCCGTTTGGATATTGTTGTATAGCCCAGGTCTTGGCTTGTGCCAAGGCCTCTTCTTCTGACTTGCCGACAACCAACGGTTCGCGTCTTTCAAAAGATTTTGACGTGCCGTTGGCAAATGCCTGCAGCGCGCTAATCACAACCTCGTGTTCTATGGGTAAAACGCGTTGTTGCAGTTTCTCTACAGTGTCGTCGTGTTCGATCGGTATGCGTCTGGTCCACACAAGTGCTCCCTTGTCCGGATCAGGTTCCGCCGGAGCCACATGATGGACCGTGGCTTCTGTCCAGTAGCATTCACGGTCAACGTGGGCGCACAAAATACAGCCGCGCCGCGTGTACCGCACGTCCGAACATCCCTTTCCCGCCGAAATCCGGTCTACCCGGGTGAAGCGGCCCGGGATGTTGATTGATAATCATTCCCGGATACTCGCCGATTACCGCCCGTAGCGTCATGGGTAGCCATCCGTTTTGGCTCACCAGCCGTACGCCTTTTCTTCTCAGGAAGAACAAAAGCGCTTCGGCGTAGTTTTCGGGAGATGAAAAGTCCCTCCGTTTCACGATGATGATGTTTGCTTCGTCAATGCCCCGATCGACAGCATTGGCAATTCCACCGGCGTCCGGCTTACTTGCAATTACGCAAGCCGGAACGATTCCGGTCAGACGCCCGCAACTGATAGCATCAAGAGCCGCGGCCATGGTTGTTCCCCCGCCACTTATCAAAAAAGCCGTCCTAAGTCCGTCTTTCATATTGTGTCCTCCTTCCAGGTTTTCCAATCAGCATAACAATTGAGGCAAATTTAGGCAAACAAAAACAGCCCGTTTAGGGGGCTGGCTTTGATGGCGGGTCCGACCGGATTTGAACCGGCGATCTTCTCCGTGACAGGGAGACGTGTTAGACCGGGCTACACCACGGACCCAATATTCTTCATGGTGCCAGGGGTGGGAATCGAACCCACGACCTAAGGCTTATGAGTCCTTCGCTCTAACCGACTGAGCTACCCTGGCTGGTTGCGGTTGACGTAATTATTATCTTTTATCAGTACTTGTTCAACCTTTTCTTTTTTAATTATTAAGTGCGGATGGACAAGAGGAAGGAACATTCTTGCCTTGCGGTGCGCGACGATAAATACATAACTTTGTTTTCTGGCTGGGTTGCCTGTTTTCTTTATCCCTTTTCTATCCTGGCAAACCAAGCCATACCCTAATTTTTGTCTAACCCATTCCAAAGCTCGTCTGTCGGTGTTATGAATTCTCGCAGTTAGCTTTGGATATACCTTGCCGTTTTTGGTAGCTTTGTAAGGATATATTCCAACATCTCCTTCGCCGTCAAATAAACCTGCAATATACGCTATTTCGCTTTTAGTCATATATTTTGATTTTAAATTGCGGGGGGGGGACTCGAACCCCCAACCTCAAGGTTATGCATGCCACTACGATTTTCATCGCTCCGCATCCATCGGATTTGTGGTCTGGACTTTCTCTTCACCCCGTAGGGTGCCTACCATTAAGTCTCTACACCTTCTCTGACCTTTGCGTCGGAGCTTGGCTCGGGATTACCATCGTCAAAAGGTTTCCCCGAGTTTGATAGGTTTCATACAAAAATTTCTTTTTGCACAGCCCATAATTGAGCCTTGCGAGCTGCCAATTGCTCTACCCCGCAAAGTGACCATAACATCATTTGACATTTTGTTCAAGTTTTGGGTATAATGGTGGGTTACCAAACCAAAGGAGAGATAGTATGAATATTACGACACGGGAAGTCGGCGACGTAACCGTTTTGGAAATCAAAGGACAGATGAGTCTAGCTGAAGGCACGGCGCTTCTCCGGAATACCATACGCAACCTTCACAGAGACCACAAGACGAAAATTGTCCTGGATATGGGCGAAACCGGCTACATCGATTCCTCAGGAATCGGCGAGCTGGTAAGCGCCTGGACGACCACGTCCAACCAGGGAGGGTCTTTCAAATTACTGGCCCTCACGAGGAAGCCGCAAGAACTGCTCACGATCACCAAGCTACTCTCCGTTTTCGACGCCTTTGACGACGAGGCAAAGGCGGTTGCGAGTTTTGGGAATAAGCCGGTCCCTTTCCCAGCTCTTTCTGTCCCGCCTCCGGGGGAATGACGGAACGACAACGCGGTAATCACAGCGTGGATATGTACAGGACTCCACGCTTTTTTTTATGGCCAAACACGTTTGAGCCATAAAATTTCGACCTCTCCTGCCGTTTCGGCCTCCTCCCCTCGCCAGGGGAGGAGGGGCACGCGAAAACAGAAAAACCCCTCGCGGGGTTTTTCTACTAACCGCGAAGCCGAGGTTTTTACGCTCTCTTCTTGCGGCTGGTCTTCTTTTTCTTCTTCTTTGCGGCCTTCTTTTTCTTTGCCATTTTTGAAGACACTCCTTACTCACTACAGATGATCATCCGTAACGAGTATTAATAATTTTTCTTACGCTGGAAACTTTTTTGTTTCCATACGAAATTCAAGGAACTACGCTAAGTTTAGAGTGTGGATAATTTTTTGTCAAGCATTTTTCTGTTTTTTGCTAGAAATTTTTTCGCATCAATCTTCGTTTTGATCGCGGCGGATAATTTTTTTTCCTCGAGCAGCTTCAAAATACTACCGACCTTGGGCCCTTCAGAAATTTTTAAAATCCTCATCACCTCTCTACCGGACAAAATCGGCTTTCGGAGACGCGGCTGACTTTTTAACTCCCCCAAAATCTTCAGGCCTTCGCGATAACCCCGTGGGTTTGCTTCGGGCTTACCACTTGGCCGAAGCGAAGCGGCGGCGTCCGCGCGAAAAACCCTTAGCATGTCGGGGAAATAAGCGTTTAATCCCCATTTTAGCCGGGTGGCGGGCCTCATTTTGTCAAAATCATTGGGCACGAGGTGGGTTTTGACAAGCCACTCAATTTTTTGAGTTTCCTGCTTGCTGAATTTTAGGCGTCGACAAATTTTCTTTGCCATCTCTGCGCCAATTTCAGTGTGGTTGTAAAACGTGATTTTTTCATCATGAACCTGCCTCGTTAACGGTTTACCGACATCGTGAAAAAGAATTGCGTACCGGGTAGACAGGTCATCTGCCGGCTCCACTTGTTCGATGGCCAGCATTGAATGCGCATAAACGTCGCCCTCCGCGTGTTGGTTCCTCGGCTGGGTTACCCCCATCATGACTTTAACCTCCGGCAAAATATATTCAAGCAGTCCCACAACATCCAGGAGACCAAGGCCGAGTCCGGGATTTTTTGAAAGCATGATTTTGTCCAGTTCCTGTTTCACGCGTTCAGCGGAAATTTTTCTGATCAGCTTCGCGTGACGACGGATCGCTCGTATGGCTGGATGCGACACCTCAAACCGGAGTGTCCCGGCGAACCTCACGGCCCGGAGCATGCGAAGCGCGTCTTCTTTAATTCGTTCTTCCGGATCGCCGACCATCGTGAGAATCTTTTTTTTGAGGTCAGCAAGTCCGCCGACAAAGTCAATCACTTGGTGAGCCGCGGGGTCATAAAAAAGAGCGTTTACAGTGAAATCGCGGCGTTTCGCGTCCTGTTCCGCTGACTCGATAAATTTCACGCTGCTGGGGCGCCTCTTATCCAGGTACTCGCCCTCGCTCCGGAAGGTCGTTACTTCATAGTTTATACCCCCGGACCTCACGGTTATTGTTCCATGCTTCTCCCCTGTCGGTATTGTCTTTGTAAAAAGCTGTTTAACTTGATCAGGCGTTGCCGATGTAGTTATATCAATCTCTTTAATTGGCCTTTTCAATATCGCGTCTCGCACCGCGCCTCCGGCGAAAAAAGCCTGATGGTTTGCACCGCGTAGTTTTTTTACAATATCTAAAGCGCCGCGAGTGAGTGCGGATTTGTCAGTCCAGACAAGCTTCTTCGCCTGTTTCATTGTATTGTTTCCAAAGTTTTGCCAGCGTCTTTATAGCGATGTTTCCGCGCAACCCGAAGGCGAGCGAGCGACCGCTCCAAAGCCGCGGCCGCGGTAGCGTATTCCTCTCGACCCATGGTTTGTTCTGCCATGGCTTTTTTCGCCCTGTTTTTTGCCTCTTCCGCGCGTGACAAATCAATCTCGGCCACATGTTCAGCGGCGTCAGCCAAAATTACCACTTCGTTGCCTGGTCGGACTTCCAAAAAACCTCCCGCAACAAAAATGTTTTTTTTCGGTCCAGCGGCGATGATGCGGAGTTCGCCGGCCTTGAGATTGGCCACAAGCGGAATGTGATCCGGCAAAATACTGACTTCGCCGAGTTCAGTCATGCAGGTTACGCTGTCGGCATCGGCTTCGTAGACCACGCGCTCCGGCGTGGCAATTTTAAGTTTCAGTTTTTTTGATTCCATCGATTGAGCCCTTCATGTAAAATTCTTGTTCTGATACGTTGTCGAGCTCCCCGTCAAGTATTGTTTTGAAACCTTTTATGGTTTCTTTGAGCGGGACGAATTCCCCTTTTCGTCCGGTAAATGTTTCAGCCACAAAGAATGGTTGGGAAAGAAAGCGTTGAATTTTACGGGCCCGCGAGACCGTGATTTTGTCTTCGTCGGCAAGCTCCTCGATCCCGAGGATGGCAATAATGTCTTGAAGGTCTTTGTATCTTTGGAGGACCCGCTGAACGCCACGCGCGATTTCGTAATGCTGACTCCCAACAATATTCGGATCTAAAATCGTGGATGTGGAGTCGAGCGGGTCGACAGCTGGATAAATCCCGAGTTCGGTCAGAGACCGTGCCAGCACGACAGTGGAATCCAGGTGGGCAAAAGTTGTTGCCGGCGCGGGGTCGGTAAGGTCGTCGGCCGGAACATAGACCGCCTGCACCGAAGTGATAGATCCTTTGTCAGTCGAGGTAATTCGTTCCTGCAGTTCTCCCATTTCGGTCGCGAGTGTGGGTTGGTAACCTACTGCCGAAGGAATTCGCCCCAAAAGCGCGGACACCTCTGAACCGGCTTGGGTAAAACGGAAAATATTGTCGATGAAGAGCAGTACGTCTTGCTTTTCTTCGTCGCGAAAGTACTCGGCCATGGACAGTGCGGACAGAGCGACTCGGGCGCGGGCGCCTGGCGGCTCATTCATCTGACCAAAAATCATGGCTAGCTTGTCCAAAACCTTGGCCTCTTTCATCTCGCGGTAGAGGTCATTGCCTTCACGCGTCCGTTCACCGACGCCGGCGAACATAGACACGCCGCCGTGCGCTTTGGCCACATTGTTGATGAGTTCCTGTATGACCACGGTTTTTCCGACCCCCGCACCACCGAACATCCCAACTTTCCCGCCCTTCACGA
>Ga0209542_10015717_pt1 | contig 12658 bp, 17 predicted proteins | sample RifCSPhighO2_01_FD_184028 | JGI IMG/M metagenome (GOLD analysis project Ga0209542, IMG submission 184028) | Soil microbial communities from Rifle, Colorado - Rifle CSP2_plank highO2_0.1 (SPAdes) (version 2) | ecosystem: Environmental > Terrestrial > Deep subsurface > Rock core/Sediment ...
TACGAAGCAAGACGTTCTCATCGTGCCGTCGAGCGCCGTGAAGACTCAAAATGGCGTAAGCTACGTACAGGTATTCAATCCGGCGTTACCGGAAAACGGAGGGGCGCAGGGAGTTACATCAAAGATTATTCCTCAGCAAATCGAAGTGGTAACAGGTATTTCTGACGACACGAACGTGGAAATTATCTCTGGACTCGAAGAAGGGCAGCAAATAGTGACGCGTACGATATCCGCATCGGCCGCGAATACGACCGCGACGAGCGGGAGTGCGAATCGAGGTGGCGGTCCGTCGGGGGGTCTTCCTTTCTAGCACACATGCATGATAGAGATTAAAGATATAACAAAGACGTATGGCTCGGGCGATACAGCTTTTCAAGCCCTCAGAGACGTCACCTTTACCATTAATGACGGTGAATTCGTCGCAATCATGGGTCCGTCAGGTTCCGGCAAGTCGACCTTGATGCACATCCTCGGCTGTCTCGATACGCCGACATCCGGCACGTATCACCTCGACAGTAAAGATGTCTCACAACTAAACGATGAAGAACTTGCCGAAATCCGCCGTTTGCATGTGGGTTTTGTCTTTCAATCATTTAATCTCTTGCCGCGCACGAGCGTGTTGCGCAACGTCATGCTCCCCTTGGTATACGCTGGGGTGGATGAGAGTGAGAGGATTAAGCGTTCAGAGCGCGCTCTTATCGCTGCAGGAATGACAGAATCGCACTTCCAACACAAAAGCAATCAGCTTTCCGGAGGACAAATTCAGCGTGTAGCGATTGCTCGCGCGCTCGTCAATGATCCGACACTCATTCTCGCCGACGAACCTACGGGAAACTTGGACACCAAAACGGGCGAGATCGTACTTGGTACCTTTCAAAAACTGAATAAGGAGCACGGCCGCACGGTAATCCTCATCACGCACGAACCCGATGTCGCAAAGCACGCGGAACGCATCATCACACTTCGAGACGGACTCATTGTCTCGGATTCCAAAAAGCATTCTCGGCAGCACGCCAAACACAGCCATGAAGTTTAACGACATTACACACGAGACATATGCAGCGCTCTCTGCAAACAAAGTCCGCTCCGGACTCACGATTCTCGGTATTGTGATCGGCATTTCGTCGGTCATCGCAATGGTTTCTATAGGAACGGGTGCCTCGAACAGTATTTCATCTTCTATTGAATCGCTCGGTTCGAACCTGATACAGGTCACGCCGGGTGCGCAGCGCACGCAAGGATTTGGCGCGTCGGCCGGGCGTGGCGGAGCGAAAACGCTTACGAATGAAGATGCCGAGGCAATTGGAGGAAAAGTAGCAGATATTCTGGCGGTAGATTCACAAGTGTCCGAGCGATACCAGGTTACCGCCAAAGGGACGAACACAAATACATCGATTACCGGTGTGACGAGTGCGTACCCGCAGATTCGCAACGTGGAGGTTGCCGAAGGGTCATTTATTTCCGATACGCAGAATGTCTCTGCGTCGAAAGTTGCTGTGCTTGGTCCGACGACGCGTGATGATCTTTTCGGCGAAGGTGCGAGCGCTGTCGGTCAAGCGATTCGTATCAATGGTTTGGAGTTCAAGATAATCGGCGTCACAGCTGCAAAAGGGGGGAGTGGTTTCCAAAACCAGGACGATGTGATTTACATTCCGGTAAGAAGTGCGCAGCGGTATCTCTCGGGCGACCAATATCTTACAACCATCGCCGTTCAGGCCTCTTCGCCTGAAGTAATGACGCAAGTACAGACAGACATAACAACTTTGCTGCTTGACCGGCACAAGATTTCCGACGCGACACAAGCGGATTTCTCGGTCCTTAATCAGAGCGATATTCTTTCGTCTGCCTCAAGCATCACCTCCACACTGACGTATCTCTTGGCAGCAATCGGCGGCATCTCACTCCTTGTCGGCGGCATCGGCATCATGAACATGATGCTTACGACCGTGACTGAGCGCACAAAGGAAATCGGCTTGCGCAAGGCAATCGGCGCAAAAAAGAGCGACATCTCAACACAGTTCTTCGCCGAGGCGATCGCGCTCACGCTTATCGGCGGCATTATCGGGATTGCTTTGGGATGGATTATTTCATACATTGTGAATCTCACTGGCCTCGTCTCGACGAGCGTGTCACTCACGTCTGTTGTTCTCGCCTTCGGCGTTTCTGCCGCGACGGGCATTATCTTTGGGTGGTATCCCGCACGAAAAGCTGCCGCGATGAATCCGATTGATGCATTGCGATACGAGTAGTGCACCAAAATGTATTAATAACTCGTATAAACTATATGAATAAACAAATAATTATCGGAGTGCTCGTGGCGCTCGCAGTCGTTGGAGGGGTAGCGTTTTATGGTGGTATGACGTTCGCAAAGTCTCAAATGCCTGTACGAGGGCAATTCGGCAATGGTCAATTGATGGGAAACGGACAATTCCCGGGAGGAGGAATGCGCGGAGGTATGAACGGTAGCCCTGTTTCCGGAGAGATTATCGCGAAAGATGCATCCAGCATAACAATCAAGACGCAAGATGGAAGCACGAAAATCGTTCTCGTAGGCGGCAGTACGCAAGTCATGAAAACTGCTGCGGGAAGTCTTGGTGATTTGTCGAATGGTACGAATGTGGTTGTTACCGGATCAGCAAATAGTGATGGCAGTCTGACGGCACAATCCGTTCAAATTCGTCCGGCTGTAAGCCCTGCGTTTGCGCCGTGACAGTCGAGAACAAATTAGGAAACTTGCACTGAGCGGACGAAAGAGTTTGCTTCACGTCGTGGACGACGTTAGAACCTATTTTCAAAATAACCCGTACGTTCTTATATCTAACTTTTGATATGATGTTCCTATATGAAGTTAACAAACGACAGCTATATTATTTCAATGGGTACAAAGAACTTTGCCGAAAAATATTTTCGTGATGAGGATGGCTGGGTCAAGATTTCCGCAAGGGGCAGGAAGTTTCGGATGACGGCAGAACAGCTTCTTAACCATCTACTGCCTGCCATAGCTGGAGTAAAACCGAATTTAACGTGGAGTGTTGAATGCAAACACCAGAAAAAGCGGGGCACTACAAAAAAGAAGTAACCTTGTTTTGAGGTCAGAGAAAGTTCTAACGTCCACGAGGGGTATAAAATAAAATGGCTCAAACAAACGAAGAAATAATCTGCTCCCCGGGTAGGCCGCTCCCAATAGAAACTACGGAGATATCTTTTTTATGCCGGCATGAACCTCACGATGGCAGTTTGCACAAATGAGAACACATTTGTCTGCTTCGGCTTTCATCTTTTCCCAGGAACGCGTTATACCTCCCTTTGCTATGCCAAAAGATTTTGGTTGTGCTCCTGTATGGTGTAAGTCGAAAACTCCAAAATAACCTGTAAAACCGCACAGCATGCATTTGCCCCCTTTGTATTCAACAAGCATTTGCTTGAGTTTTCTGCGGCGCGCGGTTACCGCCTTCTTCAAATAGTCTGCGCGGTCTGCGTATGTGCGTCGATCTTTTTGGGTCATGGTATACACGTAAAGTATACCACTCAAATATTAACTAAATTCGGCTCCGGAACTTGGATGTGTTCAGAACTATTGATTGGTCGATAGCACTGAGGGATTTGCAGGTGTTGGGATTTATATAAAAGAAAAACCGCCCCATAGCACCGGGGGCGGTAGTCGGTCTCGCATTGCCGTGCGAGTCGGTTGAACGTCAGTCGTAGTCGCCTCGATCAGGCGGCTCCGAGTTCTCGCGTTCCTCCTCGATGAGGATGTCGATGCCATAGTCCGGATCGTTGAGCGAGTCTTGCTCTTCGACCGGAGGTTCGACACGACGAGGCGCCGGGATTGCAAGGAGCTGCGGCTTCTGCACCGTCTCTCCTTCGATGAGCACGAGTTCCGCGAGGAAAGGCGCGGTGCCGTCACGAGAGACGACGCCGACGATCTTCTCGATGGCTCTGCCGTCCTTTTCGCGACCCACGCTCATCTTTCTGAGTTCTGAGCACTCGAGACGGATGACCCGGCCCTTGTGCTCGATCTCGGCATTCAGACTGCCACCGCGCGGACTTTCCCATCCGCTTCGGAAGTAGCTGAATACATCACCTTCCAAAGCTTCGCGATTGGCGAAGAGTGGAGTAATGCCGAGGTAGCCGACGCTCATAGGAGGCATGTAGACCGCCTTCGGATGCGGCCCGACCGAGTTGACGTAGATCAGTCCCGAGCAAGCATCGATCTGCGCAACGCGCACCCGCCAGAGTTCATCCTGACAGATGTTGTTACCGTCTTTCATCACGACAGTCCAGCCCTCGAACTTCGCGCGGTAGTCGCGGTTGTCCCGCGACCATCCGAACTTGACGAGAACTTCTCCGCCGGTGCGAATCGTGAGGGGCGCGTCGTGATGACGAACCCTCCCGACCGCTTGGACGAAGACGAGACGCTTCTGCGGCGCCATTGAGCTCGGCTTCACCCACCACCGATTCTCTCCGACATCCCAGGGCCGGAAGTGGCGAGGGAAGTTCACGACGATGTCGATGAAGTCGCTTGCATTGCCGTTCTCGTAGAGCGGGTAGCGGGCCACCCATTGCGGTTGACCTTCGTACTCAGACTCAATGATCTCGACCGCGATGTATTCCGGCATGCCGCCGGGGAGCGGTCGAGGTGCGGGCTTTTGCCCGCGGGTAGAGTTGTTCATTTGACTCTCCTGTTCTGTTCGACGAGTCCTTGCTCGTCGGGGTTGCAGAGTGATAGACGCCCGAGCGCCCATCACCAGAGAGTCTTTTTCAAATCTCAGATTTCATGTGCGCAGGGCGAACGCCCTTAAGGTAGTCGCCTACAGACTCTCATGAGTCCCTCCTTTTGTTTGAATGATCTCGCGCAGAATTAGCGCGAAAATATAGTATAATATAAAATACTTTCTGTCAACTTTGCTCCCCGGGTAGGACTCGAACCTACAACCAACTCGTTACACGTTATCCAACTGTTTCCAGAAGGGGTGGACTATATCATCACCGTCTCTCGGTGCGAGGTGCTTCGCGCCACTTTCGTGGAGCTACTCCCTTGCGGGATAGTCTCTGAACCTTTCCATCGATTGCTCTTTGGACTCGGCTGCTGATTGCCGTGCGTAAGCGACGGATTCCAGCAATTCTCCTCGTTTTCATTATCGAATTCCTTCGAAATGCTGCCTTCGACAGCGAGCTGCGCTACCATTGCGCTACCGGGGAATATTCCATCAGCAATAAAGCCGATGGCTCCGAGGAGTATATAGCAAAATATTGAAATAGAAAAAGTGTCATACAGACTTCAGAACTCACTGGGGTATACTGAACGGAATGCGAAACTCGTACCTCGTAACAGGAATAGCGACACTCGTCGTGATAGTAGGAGGATGGTATGCGTTTAGTAAAAGCTCGGGAGAAGCCGCTCCAATCATCGATAATTCAAAACAATCTATGAATGCAACAAAACTCACACTTACCAGTCCCGCATTTGAGGCCAATGCCTCTGTACCATCAAAGTACACCTGTGACGGGAATGGGAGACTGAGCCCTGCGCTCACAATTGCCGGTGTGCCGGAAGAGGCACAATCACTCGTGCTCATTATGGATGATCCGGATGTGCCGAAGTCGTTAAAGCCGGACGGAGTGTTTGACCACTGGACACTTTTTAATATTCCATCGGAGACGACCGAAATTCCTGAAGGCGGAACCGTAGGCATTGCAGGAGCAAACGGGGGAGGGCAAAATGCGTACATGGGTCCGTGCCCGCCAGCGCAATACGAGCCGTCGGAGCATCGTTATTTTTTCAAGCTCTATGCGCTCGACACGATGTTCGACCTCTCGGAAGGTGCGAAAAAAGCGGAAGTAGAATCGGCGATGGAAGGCCACATTCTCGAACAAACAGAACTCATCGGTAAATACAAGCGGATATAACATGACAGAACAGATTGTGCGTGTACGCGTCTCACCCGATTCGCGAAAAGAGTCTCTCATTGAGTTGAAACCGAACACGTTTGCCGTATCGGTAACAGAGACAACGGAACGCAACGAAGCAAACACCCGCGTTCGCTTCCTTATCGCCTCATATTTCCGTGTACCTATTAAGTCGGTGTCTATTATTGCGGGGCATCAGTCGCGAAATAAGAGTCTGATAATACGGACGTGAGAATGGGTATGGAAGAAGCGAAATCACACTGTCTTCACAGTGATGTGGGACAATTATGAGGTACAATCGGCATATGGATATACGAATAAAAGCGAGCGATTACGAAATTACTCCCGAAACGGCAACGTATCTAGACGAGAAGCTTGCCTCAATAGAAAAACTGCTCGCAAGCGATGCAGAGCTTGCGCGTTGTGAAGTGGAGCTCGGCCGTGCGGCCGGGGGCCAAAGACACGGAGATAATCTCTATTTTGCGGAAATTAACCTTGTGTATCCGGGAGGCAACACCATTCATGCCACCAACAATGCGGAAAATGTGAACACGGCGATTGACGACGTGAAAGAAGAAGTCGTCCGCCAGCTTCGCAAACAAAAACAACTCCATATTCGTTTCGCCCGCAAAGGCGGCGCGATGCTGAAGAATCTGATGCGCTGGGGGGAATAAGCGAGGACCCCCGCCAAGGTTTGGGACCTTGGAACGGGGGCCGGCGCGGGCGCGCCACTAGCGGATGACCGCTGCAAATCAACGGGACACAGCGTATCCGCATGCCGGGTATCTCTGGCCTGTATGGCACGGTGAGACTCCAGCAAACTGAAACTGTGTCAATGATAGCGGAGATGCAAGAAAACGCTATTGCGGTCGCGCACCCGCGCGTAAGAATTCCTCGTATTGCATTTCTTTTTTCCCTTCTGGCTTTACTGAATCGATAACGAGTTGTGCTCCCTCGATGTGCGCGTCAAGTATTTGCGCACGGATTTTCTTCCCGTTCCGCTCGAAAAAGGTGTACGCAATCGGCCATCCTTCGTACGCACGAATCTTAAGTAGATTCCGGTACGCATCGTCGCTCAAATTAACTTGGGCATCCTCTTTCTGTATTTTCTCGCAATAGGTCGCGATGTCGTGATTCTGCTCTTTCGCTTCGATTTCACCCGCAACCCACAGGGGGAGCATTTCCGCGAGAAGCTTACCGCCTTCCTGTAGTAGAGCTCGCTCCAAATCAGCGAGGCGTGTCGGCCATTCGGCAATTGCTACTTTCTTTTGCGCGACCATAGGGCCATGGTCCATTTCCGCGTCCACTTTGATAATGGTTACCCCGGTATCTTTTTCGTCATGCAGAATCGCGCTTCGGATGGGGGAGGGTCCGCGAAGGCGCGGCAGGAGCGAGGGGTGAACGTTGAGGAATCCTTTCGCTGGAATATCCAGAATGCGCTGCGGCAAGATTTTTCCATAATCAACGACGATTGCCGCGTCCCACGTGCCAGTTTCGAATTCTTTCCAATCATCCGCGAGCGGGATATTTCGTGCGCCCGCCCATTTCGCAACTTCGCTCGACCGCACTTCGAGCCCGCGACCCTGCGGCTTATCTTCGGGCGTGATGACGAGAGCGGGGAGCAGGCCCGCCGCTTCGAGTGCGTCGAGCACGTACACCGCGATATGCGATGTACCGAAAAACGCAAATTTTATTTCTGAATGTTTCATCGCGCGAAAAGATTATGATATATCATAATCTTTTGTCCTCTTTAAGCTTGCCTGCCCCGTTGCGATGCGGCGCATCTGCATCAGGGTCTTCATATACCTCAGTCGCTTTGTCTGTGTAGAGTATCCCATTCAGGTGGTCCATCTCGTGTTGAAAGATATGAGCGAGAAATCCCGCTGCGCCTCGCGAGAAGACCTTTCCGTGCTCATCGTACGCGCGAATGGTCGCTTTCTCGGCACGCGGCACCATGCCCCAGTACCCGCGTATCGAAAGGCACCCTTCGTGTTTGTCTTTTGAACCACGAGACATCTTTAGAATTTCGGGGTTAATGTAGACTTGGTCTGGAAGTATGGGGAGATGTTCGTCCTCCGCGTCGGGCTCGTCGGGGGCGTTACGTGAACCCCGCGCGAGCGCCCTACCGGATACAATAAAGAGTCGAATCGGCTCGCCAACCTGCGAAGCCGCAAGTGCCACGCCATTGTCCTCATTTCCGAGCAGCGCTTTCATATCGGCTATCACGCTCTGTATGTGGGTACCGGTAATATCCGCGACTGGAATTTCGCGCGCTATCTCGCGAAGCGCGGGATTGTTGGTTTCCGGGATTATCTCTCGCATTCCCGAAACTATACCCCATGAGATAATAATTTTATATATCAACGAATCCCGAAGCGACGAGAGATGATATGGAGCATGTTTTCCAAGGACCTGTGAGTATCTCACGGGGTAGATCGCGAACACATAAAAAAACGAACTTTGATACAATACTGGTATGAAGCATATTGCGGTGCAGCTCAAACAAACAATGCAGAAAACGCGCGAGACAGAGCGCGGCGAACTCCTGCAGTATTTCCGGCAACGGCTCAACATCGATCGTACGCGGGACGGATATCCTGCGCTTACGATGGGGCGCATAGGGAAGACGTTGCAGGGTATACCGACTAAGGACTTGTACTATTTGAAAAAAGTTTGTGACGATTCGAAGAACTTCTCAAAGAAATTCTGGTGGGAGATAAGTCCTAAGAACCATACGGAGGAAGCAATAAAGAAATCTGCTGCGAGATTTCAAGATCCGAGATAAGGCCGTCCGAATGGGAGAGGGCCGGGGGCTTTGCAATTTTCAGTGGGAATTAAACCCCAAGAAACACGAGACGGAGGTAAAAGGTAGCAACAAAAAATAAAGTGACGGGCGGGCGCGGAGTGCAACTTCGCACCCGCGCCCGCCACCCTGTAACTGCTTCACGCAGTTTTTTTGAACCTCACATGCCCTCAAGCGGGACGGCCTGCAAACGCAGCGTCATTTACCGCCATAGCGATGCCATCGCATCACGTCACAAGCGTCGCATTTGTGAATTCTTTGTCAAAGTAAGCGAAGGGGATACAATGCTTCTCACTATGGCTTTCTCTTTTTCTCCAAAACTCGGTATCGATTTAGGCACAACAACGGTTTTGGTGTTTGTCCCGGGCAAGGGCATCGTATTGAACGAGCCGTCGGTGGTCGCTGTCTCTCAGCGTGATAACAAAATTCTCGCAATCGGCAACGAGGCGAAAAATATGATCGGTCGCACTCCCGACGAAATTATTGCGTATCGCCCGATGAAAGACGGAGTTATCGCGGATTATCGTGTTACCGAAGCAATGCTTCGCTACTACATTCGAAAAGCTTTAGGAAAATGGAATCTCTTCCGCCCGGAGGTGATGATTTCCGTCCCGGCGGGAGTGACGTCGACCGAACGCCGCGCAGTAGTGGAGGCGGCAACAAAAGCAGGTGCACGTGAGGCGTATGTGGTAAAGGAACCGATTCTCGCCGCAATCGGCGCAGGAATTCCCATTCACGAAGCGCGCGGCCACATGGTGGTGGATATCGGTGGCGGCACGACGGATGTCGCGGTGATTTCGCTCGGCGGCATTGTCGCTTCGACCTCGGTCAAATGCGCAGGCAACAGAATCGACCGAGCGATTGCCGACTACGTCAAGAAAACGGCAAACCTCGGAATCGGAGACAAGATGGCCGAAGAAATAAAAATTCAAATCGGTTCAGCGGTCCCGGTGGAAGAGGAGATGACGATGGTGGTGAAGGGACGCGACCACCTTACGGGTCTTCCACGTTCTGTCGAAATCGGTACCAATGAAATCGTGCGTGCCATAGGCAAAGAGCTGCGCACGATGGTCAACGCGATTAAGGATGTATTGCAGGAAACACCGCCGGAACTCGCGGCAGATATTATCGACAACGGCATCATCATGACCGGCGGTAGCTCACAACTCCGCAACCTTCCGGAGCTTATTTTTCGTCGCACCGGTGTGAAGGCGCGTATGGCAAAGGATGCGCAGTATTGTGTCGCGAAAGGCACGGGCGAAGCACTCAAACATTTGGATACGTACAAAAAGGCAATCATTTCGAAGCGGTAATCGCGAAGTCACAATGCGCCTTTTGTGTTTTGTGAAGCGGATGTACAGTGAGGGTAGAACTGAGGGAGAAACGCCATGAGAGCGCTAATGGTAGTAACCGCCGCGTGCGTACTTGTTCTCTTTTCCGGAAGGACCGAGAAGCCGGTTGCGAGTAAGGGTGATCTGGATACGCGGTCAACGCAGATTGTAATGAAAACCCCGCGTACCTCGAAGTTCGCAGAGCTCAAGACTGATGCAACAGGAGTGATGCGGGCTGAGGTGCGGATAAACGGTGTCGCAATAACGATGATCATCGACACCGGAGCCTCCTATGTCGCACTTTCTGAAAGCACAGCCAAGTCGATCGCCGGGCTCGAGTTCATCGGAACGACAAGTGTTCTGCCAGCGTGGGGGCCTGCTATCACCGTTCCGAAAGTGAAGATTAGGTAACTCTCGATCGGCAGCGTCGAGCTGCGGAACGTAGAGGCGATTGTTCTGCCACCGACAGTGCACAACCTGCTCGGGATGTCGTTTCTCAACCGTCTTTCGCGTTGGGAATACGGCAACCGCACGCTTGTACTGGAGCAATAAGCAAACGAATCGTCCGGCGAAAAAGGCCGGACGATTTTTATTTGGACTGCAGCTTTTCAATATCCTGCATGAGTTTCCGGAGGTCGTTTTGGATATCGCTTAGGGTTTTCTTCTGTTGCTCCTCATCCTTCGCATCCGCTTTTTCTTCTTCGGTCATTTCGTCCACGTCTTCCGAAATATCCTCGACATCCTCCTGAATTTCATCGACATCTTCTTGAATCTCTTCGACATCTTCCTGCATTTCATCAATATCTCCCTGAATCTCGTCTATATCCTTTTCAACCTCTTCGATGGTCTCGGTCGTATAGTTGAGTGTCATCTGAATAAAAATCGCGAGATAAATCGCTTCAAGTGAAACAATCGTCGTGAGGATGAGCATCATCCGGTCGAAGTGGAGAATACCTGTGAATACAGAAGCGAACGCCGCAGCGAAAAGAATGCTGTGCGTGATGATTGAAGCGGGGGATCCCACCCATCGGGTAACAGCGAGCGCCGTCTTCTGTACTTTGTTCGGCTCCAACATAAGGAAGAGTATAGCGTATGAGGTATCGCCTATGAAGCAGGGAATAAGAACTCTGTATAATTTTCTACTTCATACCTCATAGCCTATACTTGACACATGAGTCTAACGGGGCATGCATATCTTGTAGCCGGCACCGAGTCTGCGTTAGGAGAGGTGGTCGCGCATCTCAAAAAAAATGGAATCGAAGCAACGGGGAATCCTGATGTGTCTATCCGAACATACAACCAATTTCTCATCGACGATGCGCGAGAACTCTCCGCTCGTGCATCGAGTAAGGCGCTCAAAGAACGACGTGTTTTTATAATCGTCGCTTCAATGTTTACGGGAGAAGCACAGAACGCACTACTGAAGACTATCGAGGAGCCGATTGCCGGAACACTTTTTTTCATCATCACTCCGGCTCCGCACTCATTTTTGCCGACCGTACGTTCTCGTATGCAAAATCTTGAGCTCGGGAGTATCGAAGAAAAGGGAATTGTCGACGCGGGGGTGTTTCTAAAATCTGCACCCGGAGAGCGTATTCTCATGCTGAAGCCCTTGTTGGATAAAGACGAAGACGAGAAGAGGGATATCGGAAGCATCCTCACATTTCTTTCATCGCTCGAGCGCATGCTAGGGAAAGCTCCTGTGAAATCGCGTCAGGGCCTTGAGGCGGTATATCGTGCGCGAAAATATGCAGGGGATAAGGGTGCGCTTTTAAAACCACTTCTCGAACAGGTCGCACTTCTGGTACAATAAAAAGCATATGGCAGATTACGATTTCAAAGCGTTGGATGGAAAGGTGGCGGCCGCGAAAGAATGGCTCGCGAAAGAGTACCGCGGAATACGCACGGGTCGTGCGACGCCGGCGATTCTCGATAACGTGCAGGTGAGTGCGTATGGCTCGATGACGCCGCTGAAACAAGTGGGCAACGTTTCCGTGGAAGATGCGCGCACTCTCCGCGTGAGCGCGTACGATGCGGGGGTTTTGAAGGACATCGAGCGTGGAATTACTGCAGCGAATCTCGGAGTCGGGACATCATCCGACGGTTCGTCGGTGCGTGTTTCTTTTCCCGAGCTTACATCAGAGCGCCGCGAGCAGTTGGTGAAATTCGCGAAACAAAAACTCGAAGAGGCGCGTACATCTATCCGGCTCGCACGTGACGAATCGTGGAAAGAAATTCAAGAACGCGAGCGCGAGGGTACGCTGACCGAAGACGATAAATTTCAACTGAAGGAAGAGTTACAAAAAAGGATTGATGCCGGAAACGGCGACTTGGAAAAAGCGTTTGAGTCGAAGGAGACAGAAATGAGCAGTTAGAGATAGTACGTAGATGGTAGAGCGTAGTGCGTAGAGAAATATATGGCGGACTATCGTGCTCTCATAGTGTGGCAAAAGTCGATGGATCTGGTAGTTAAACTTTACGAACTCACACGTGAATTCCCGCAAGAGGAACAGTATGCACTTACTTCACAAATGCGTCGCGCCGTCGTCTCTATACCGTCGAACATATCAGAAGGGAGTCGGCGCCGTGGGAAAGATCAGAAATACTTCCTCGT
>Ga0209542_10015718_pt1 | contig 12657 bp, 17 predicted proteins | sample RifCSPhighO2_01_FD_184028 | JGI IMG/M metagenome (GOLD analysis project Ga0209542, IMG submission 184028) | Soil microbial communities from Rifle, Colorado - Rifle CSP2_plank highO2_0.1 (SPAdes) (version 2) | ecosystem: Environmental > Terrestrial > Deep subsurface > Rock core/Sediment ...
TAATTTATTGCTATGCCGCAGTCGCCTAACCTGGTATGGCACTAATCTTTAAACAAGAAGTGTAGGCCTGGAAACAGAATTACTAGGTAGCTAGATCCGCAAGGATGTCCCGGTTCAAATCCGGGCTGCGGCGTGTTATAATTATTTTAATTAACATCTGCAAATATAACTAATAACTTTATAGTGGCAACAAATAGAAAGCTTAATAAATAGGTCATTTTTATGATTATTATGATTATGAGGTTAGAAAATGCTTTGTGAAAGATGCAAATATGACTGGACTCCGAGAGTAGAAGAGCCGAAGGAATGTCCTAGATGTAAAAATAGACTTGATATGATAAGGATGGTAAAAGATGAGCTTACAGGATAAAATATTTGGAAAGAAAGAAGATAAGTATGATCCTTATATTGCAAAAAATAAAAGTACCAATCTTACAGAAGAAGAATTAATATTGCAAGCATTCAGAAAAGCTTGCTGGGATTTATATATATCTAATTTACCTGATCCTAAAATATTTGACCCTGAAGATAAGAAGTTTCAGAATAGCGAGATTGTAAAAGAAAATGGTGGAAGTGTTCCTAGAGGTTTTTTTACGGATACTAAGAAATGGAATGTTTATTTTGATGCTAAAAGTGTACCTAAGAATGTTATAGCTAACGGAAAACTAGAAGATTTTGCAAGAAGTATATTTCATCATGAGATTACGCATTTCACACAAGTTCCTGCTGATGGTTTAACTGAAGCTGTATTAATAGATTCTGCATTAAAAGGATTTAAAGACCCAACAATTTTGAAAGATCCAAAAATGGCTTCTGATTATTCTTTTATAGTCATGAATATCATGGGAGATTTAATCGGAGATACATTATTGGCTAAAGAGAATTATGGAAGAAATGATTTTGGAGATCTAACTGTATGGAGAACTAAGGAAAGTGTAATTGCAGCAAGAGATACTCTACAAACTCCGTCATTATTATGGCAGACATTGATTGCAACATATGAAAAATTATGGAACGAAGATTTAGGATTAAATAAATATATTCCAAAAAGAAATCCTGCAACTGATAAAGCTGCTGAAGATTTAGTTAAAATATTAGGAAAAGATTACAGAGATAAAAAAACTTTGGAGGAAAAAATAAGAAAGTTTGCAACTGTATTAGAACCAATAATAAAACAATCTGCTCAAGATGCTCAAAATCAAAAAGGTAATAGCAAATATGGAAAGGGTGGTGGAAGCGGAAGTGGTTTACCAATTCCAGATGATGTTAAAACACAACTTGATCATACAACTGAAAGTCCATTAGACCAGAAAAAGAAAGGAAAAAAAGGAAAAAAAGGAAAACAAGCAGGAGGACAACCAGGGAATGAAGATGATAATGGCGGAGAAGAAACTCAGATAGAAGATAATGTTTTGGATACAATTTATGATAAAAATAGAAATAGTCCTGGAAAGTTTGCTGGAACTATGGGTGCTTTAAAAGGATTAGAACCTGATGATGCTTTAAGATTAATGTATAGGGCAAGAGGAAGAGAATTTTTAATAAAAATAGCTGAAAAAGAACATCAAAAAGCTGAAAACATGCCTTCTTATCAAACAACCTGGAATATAGGAGATCCTTTAATGGGAAAAGGTGGATTACAAATGATTCCTTCTGTGTTAGCTTCTGGAAAACCTATACCTGGATTAACAACATACAAAAGAAGATTAGAACCTTCATATGCAACTGGAAGATTAAGAGCTATTCCTGATTTGTTTTTAGTTATTGATAGTTCTGGAAGCATGAATTGGCTGCCTTGGGCAGATCAAGTAGAAGCAAGAGGAAGTTTTGATAAGGCAGTATTGGCTGCTGAAGGTGCTGCAATATATGCTGTTGAGAATGGTGGAAGAGTTGCTGTAATTAATTTTTCTGGAACTGGAAATGTAACAAGACAAGATTTTACAAAAAGTTTAGATGATATTGAAAAAGCAATAATGGTGCATTATAATGGCGGGACTGTTGTTCCTGTAAATGATGTTAGAAGTATAATTAAAAAAACAAAAAATCCTTTAATAACTGCTTTAATGAGCGATTGTTATTTAAGTAATGATGATGATTCTATTAATGCATTTGCAACTGGAATAAGTGATAATGATTCTGTTGAGATTTTTAATATTTATAGAGGGGGAATTTCATTTGTCAATGGAATAAGGAATAAAGGAGCTACTATCCATCATGTTGACAATATTAATGATTTAGATGGATTGGTAATTGGGGCTGTTAAAAGAATATATGATGACGTAGGAGAGAAAGATGGGAACGTTTGATGAAGCTTTAGAAGATTTACCTGTTGGTAAGGTAAAAGAAGAAAAGAAGAAAGATGAAGTAGTTACTACAAGCGTAGTTGATGTTTTAAGAACTTATCCTGGAGAGTTTGCAGATTGGTATAAAAGAACATTTAATGTAGTTACTCCATTTTCGATTAATGCTTTTGAGGATATAATAGAATGGATGAGATTTGACAATAACCTTGGAGTTAGATTTGTTCCTATTTCTAAAGATAGAGTTTTAGAGATGTTAGATAAAAAAGCTCCTGATTTAGGATATTTAGCTAGACATACTGATATAGGAGATTTAATACAAGACCCATTTGATTTAGAAAATATTATGCAGTATAATATTCCTAACTGTTTGAATTTGGATTTAGTATTACCCATTTCGGATATTGCAAGAATGAAATTCCAGACTAAGAATTATTTTTTAATTCCAAATTTAAAATTTTTAAGTTTATTTGTTCCAGAAAGTGAAAAATTCAGAAAATATGTAGAATCAGCTGGGGATGTTTCTGGAGGGCCTTTATTGGTTATACAAGAAACCCTAATGAATTATAGAAATGATTTAATTCAAAATGTATTCACAGCAGAATCTTTGAAAAAGTTTAGTGAAGATAGCGGAATTACTGAAATTAAAGGAATGATTAATAGTGTTTTAGAATTTGATAATGGATTAGGTGGGGGTGTACTTTTAGATAAGCTTAGATCAAGATTATACGAGAGGTTAAAACAATATAATCCACAATTAGTTATTTAATAGGAGGAATAAAATGGATAGAAAATTACATGAAAGTTTAAGAGAAAAAGTAAGGAGTGTTTATTTACAAATACCAACACAAGGAGTTTATTTTAATAGCAGGAGCGTTATGGAATTTACACGTAAATATCCCGATGAGACTGTTCATAAAACATATCTTGATCCTTTGAGCAGCGGAGTTATTGTAAATGCATTAGTTCCGAAAAGCGGAGTTATATTAAAGGGAGGACATGGTGGAGGTAAAACCACATTATTTGAAAAAGTAGCTTATATGTTAACAGGAATTCCTGAAAAGGAAATAAGCAGTTCGATGATCAGGGGAAATGATGATCAGAATGTTAATACTTTGTTGGCTACATTAAAACTTGGAAAATTGTTTGTCGACGGTGAAGAAGAAGTTATATGGAGAAACTTTGTTAAATGTCCTGTAAAGATTATAGATGAAATAAATAGATTCCCGCCAGCTGCACAGAATGCATTATTCGAAATAATGAACAGGGGAAGGGCGGAATTTATTGATCAAGAATATGAAATAAAAGATTTCATGGCATTTGCAACAGAAAACCCAAATGATACAGGAACATATCCATTGAGCAAACCATTTTTAGACAGATTTGGATTTTGCATTCCTGCACCACAATTGCCTTCAGCATCTGATCAATATTTATTAGCAACAAGAGCAGATGATAAATTAGAAGGATTAGTTGTTAAGCCGGTTATGAACCTTGATGAATTAAATATTGCAAAAAGATTAATCTCGAAAGATGTTAAAATGGGAAGTGATGCATTAATTTATTTAATATATCTGACTCAGGCACTAACAACTTGCGAGAGGGGAGATTATTCTGACAAGGCACATAATGAAATTCCAGTTGGAGAAAGATGTAAGGGATGTGGATTTGATACAGCTGCTGCTGTATGTAAGATGACTAAACAAGGAATAAGCGGAAGAGCATTTTTGGATTTTCAAAGATGGGGAAAGGCTTATTCATGGTTTTTAAATGAATTCCCAGATCCAAATAATCCGGAAGTACAGCTAGAAACATTACAGACAATTGCGCCTTATTTGATGTTCCATAGAGTGGAACCTGCTGAAAATATAATAGGAAAAGATCCTTATTTTGGGATGAAGATGAAATATTTAGAAGATGTAGTTAAGAGAGCAACAGCAGGTTATACTACAATAAAGGATGCTTTGAAAGAAGTTCCGGCTGTACTTAGAGGAGATGTTAAACCTAAAAATGCAAAAATAAAGGATGTGGATAAAGATTTAGTTGTCAAATACCATTTCCAACCATTGATAGAAGCTGCTGACAAGAAAGAATTCAGAGAAATTTTTGAACTGATTGAGAAAAAGAGAATGGATGGAAAGACATTTGATGAATTAGAAAGAAGATTGGCATTTACCTCAGAGCTAGGACCACATGCACAAAAATATTTGTTGTCCAAAGCATTAGATGAAAGAGAAGGAGGAGAACACATATAATGCCAATAGATAGTGCTTTAGAGAAATTACCGGAAGGAGAAAAACCAAAAGAAAAATCTAATGATGAATTATTGAAAGATGAAGCTTTCTTAATTTTTAGAGATTATCTTTCAACTCTTGATAGATTTGTAAATCGTTCTGGATGTATGTTTAATTTGGATAATGTGTATGGATTTAGCAAATTTATGAGATTTGATCTTAGGCTTAATATTGTTTTTCCTTTAATTCCAAAAGATGAAATAATAAAAGTTGTAACTCATGGAGATCCTGCTTTAGAAAGAACATTAAGAGAAACTGATTTGGGAAGTTTTTTGGCAGATGATCTTGTAATATATAATAATGGTAGACCTAAAAATGCAGAATTATTTGGGCTTGATGATCTTTATAAATTGCATGAAGCAAGTAGATTAAATTTTTTAATTAATAATATTAGATTTTTAAGTTTATTTATGAAAAATGGGGCTTTGATTAGAGATTATGCTAAGATGATTAAAGATGATGCTTATGAATCTCCCTTGGCTCCAACATCAGAGAATCCTATTGGTGGTTTAGATGATTTGGCAAGTAAAAAAAGTTCTAGTGATTCCCTTTTAGAACTGCGAGTAAATGCCAATAAATGGCGTAATATAAATTTATTTAATTTAGAAAACTTAAGTAGCTTTCATAGTTATAGTGGAAAAACTGATTTAAAATCAATGGTGGAAGAATATTCTGAAATGAGATCAGATATTACTAGACTTATTAATGAATATTCTGGGAGAATTACTGGGGGCGATGAAATAATGCGTGGATATTTATTTTCAAGATTAATAAAATATAATCCACAGTTAACTCATGTAAAACTTAAAGTTAGACCTGACGGTGCAGGAGATTAAAATGAGTACAATAGATGATGCGTTGGGTGGATTACCAGATGGAGATAAAAAATTAGAAAAAACTGTTTCGGAAAATACTCCTGATTCTTTAGTAATTAGAGCAAGAGAGATAATGGGGCCGGTTTTAGTGGATTATTTCAGAGGAAATTTAGGTGGACAGAGGGCTGACAATATAATTATTTCAAATCAATTTATTCCAGTGATTGAAAAAATGGGATTGGATATTTTTACCATAATTCCAAATCAGTCCATAGATGGCGATAGAGTACTAATATCTGATTTAAATGTTTTAGATGATAATGACACAAAGGATATGTTAAAAATTGTTTTAGGAGAATACAGCTTAGAAACAGATATTGTTAATTTGGTTCATGGGGGAGGTATTGGAAAGTTAGTTGATAATTTAGTCGAATTCAGGGCATTTAAACGCGAATTGTTGGATAATTATGATAATAATTTTTTGAGAGCTACATTAAACCCTTATATTATAGTCATGGGAATGAAACCTGAAAACAGAGCATTTGCAACTTTATCTGTTAAGAATGCAGAAGAGAAAGGAACTTTAGAATTCATTGATGTTAATGATACTTTATCTATTACTTTAAATAAATCATTTATTGCTGAAACTTTATCTAAAATGTCACCATTAACGATAAATTATCTTGAAGTTGCTAAAGGATTTGGTATTAAAAGCATACTATATATTATGAATGATTTTGATAAAGCTGCAAGAGAATATATAGATGTGTGGGGTGTTAGATAGAATGAGCACAATAGATGATGCGTTGGAAGGATTACCAGATGATGGTAAGGATAAAAAGAATGATGTAATTTATCAACCTAGTGAATTAATAAAAAGTGCTCAAGAAGTTTTGGGAAATTATTTGGTTAATGAATATTTTAAAGTTAATAATCTTGGAAAATTAGAAAATTTTTTACGAACTTTAGGACCATTTGTTTTGCAGATAACACCAACTAAAATTCCTGGAAATGATGTGTGGAAGCAAAAATATAATCAAAAATGCTCCTTAGTAGGAAGAATAGATAAAGAGACTTGGTTAACATGTATAAAGACATTTGATGAAGGATATTTGGTTAATACTGATTTAGCTGAAGTTCCTGAAGAAGGCATTGAACTAATTTCAAACGGTTCTGATTATCTTCCACAAATTGCTGCTTTAAAATATATTGTTCTAGGTAATAGAGAAAGGGGAGATACACATCCTTGTGTAATAGCGATGGGAATTGATCCAAAATATCGAGCTTTAGTTGCACTGGCAATTGATAATGAAATAGATAAGAATGCGTTTCCTATAGTTAGACCGGTTACAAAGAATTTTTTACTTATTAATGCGCCATCATTGGAAGGTATTGCTGAAATTGCTAAGAAATTTGATGTTAAAGATTTGAAGCCTATAATTGCAGAGATAAATCGTGTTCTAAATTTATATAATAATATCTGGGCAGACGACTAAACAGAAGATTAGATTTTTTCATAAATTGAAGTAACTAAATTTTTAGATCTTTTAATTAATTCAGTATCATCTATCATATATTGTTCATAATTTGCTCTTGTTGCTAACACCCAAAACACAACTGATTTTTTTTGAAACCATAATTCAACAACATGTTCTGGAATTTTACCATCTTTTGTAGCAGGATATGTTTGATAAGCATTTGGAAGTCCTTCTAATGTTTTTTGTTTTAAGTAATCATCTGTAACTGCTCCTGTAAGGAAAACTATCCTCATTTGAGTAGCTATCTTATTCCATATTTTTGGATCACTTGGATTTGGACAACTTACAGCCCATATATCGAGAATTGCTGGACCACTATTTGGAGTAACTGAAGAATTAGATTTAAGAACAATCCAGTTGGCTGCTTTACAATCAGAAGAAATTGATCTTTCTACTAATTTTGCTAAATTTTTTGTGTTAAGTAAAGATTCACTTATAAAACCAGAATTTTCCCAACCTGCTTTTTCTATATCTTCTATTGTAAGTAAGGTATATGGATCGATAACATTATAATTATTAGAAGGTTGATTATTATTAGATGGAATATTTGGTGTTTGAGGTTTACAACTAGCTATAAATACAATTGAAATTAATGCTAAAATTAAGATTATTTTTTTCATTAGTAACTTTTATTAATCTATCTTATTTATTAAGTTTATGCTTTACAAGAGAATAATAAAACCAATTGCTTTTAAGTTTGATGCAGAAGATGTTCATAATAGAGTTACAAAACTTGGACAATTTCTTGGAAGATATAAAGCAACTAAGAAGGTTTTAAAAAAATTATATTATTATGAAAATAAAATATTAGAACAGAATATATTAAATATAAAATTTAAAAATCCTATAGGATTGGCTGCTGGATTTGATAAGAATGCTAAATTATTAGATGTGTTACCTTCTGTGGGATTTGGATATGTAGAAGTTGGAAGTATAACTGGAGAGAAATGTGAAGGTAATCCTAAACCAAGATTATTCAGATTACCGAAAGATAGAGCATTATTAGTCAATTATGGATTATTTAATGATGGGGCTGAGATAATAAGTAAAAGATTACAAAATAAAAAATATGAAATTCCAGTTGGAATAAGTGTAGCAAGGACTAATATTAAATTAACAAAAGAAGAAGCTATAAAAGATTATTATAAAGCTTTTAAAATAATGCAGCCTTTTTCTGATTATGTAACTGTAAATGTTAGCTGTCCAAATGCAGATGATGGAAGAATGTTTAGTGATAAAAAGCATTTGAAAGATTTGTTAAAAGAAATAAATAAAATAGAAATAAATAAGCCTGTTTTTTTAAAGTTAAAACCTGATGTTAATAAAAAAGAGATTGATGATGTTTTAGCTGTAATTAATGATTATAAATTTATTAAAGGACTTGTTATTAGCAATTTGACAAAACACAGAGAAAATTTGAAAACAAAAAAAGAAGATATTGATATATTAAGCTTAGATGGAAGTATAAGTGGAAAAGCAATCTGGGAAAAATCAAATGAAATGTTAAAATATGTTGCTAGCAAAACAAAAGGCAAGTATATTATAATTGGGGTTGGTGGAATATTTAATGCAGATGATGCTTATTATAAAATAAGAAATGGAGCTTCTTTAGTTCAATTAATGACTGGAATGATATATGAAGGTCCTGGATTGATTAAAAATATTAATAAGAGATTAGTTGAGAAATTAAAGAAGGATAATTTTAGTAATATAGGAGAAGCTGTTGGTGTTGATGTTAAGGGATTTAAGAGATCATTTAATTAAACCCTTTTTATACATCATTAAATAAGGATAACCTTTTTTATCAACTTTTGAAATGTCAAGTTTTAATTCTTTAGCAAATTTAAAAAGTTCTTTTAATGTTTGCTTTACATTCTTAGATTCCTTTAATGCTTCTATCTCTATAAAGAAACCTAGATCTTTTACTTTATCTAGAGCAATTTCAAATTCGTTATTATAAACATATAATTCTCTGTCATTTTCGACTGTAATTAATCTTTTAAAATCTAAAGCTGAAAATATCTTTTTTAACTTATCTGGATTTTTAATTTCAGTTTCAAATTCATCGCAATGGGTAAATTTATTAGTATTTTCTGGATGGAAATGTTTATAATTTAGAATATATTTATTTCCTCTTTCTCTTATACTTAACGATTCAAACGGATGTTTTAGTTTTACGAAGTTTCTGTGTGGTGAATTATAATATTCATCTATTTGTTTTTTTGAATTTTTAAATTTTGCAATTTTTTTTAATTTCTTTTTTAAATTATTAAATGTTTTTACATCAATCGGAATCTTAATTTCTATCTCTTTATCATTACTTGCCATATAATATCAATATTAATTGTAATATAAAAATATATCTTATTAAAAGAAAGGTTTAAATAAAATGATTAATTACTAATTTCATGTCAAAAAGAGTGATTTTAATTCTTGTAAGTTTATTAGTTATTGGGATAGTTTATGGAGCTGGAGGCGGCGGTGGAGGTTCAGGAGGAAGTTCGGGACCTTGCACAAGTGATTTCTTTAAATGTGGTGTTTGGAGTGAATGTGTAAATGGGCAACAAACAAGAACATGTGAATTAACTGAAGATTGTGAAAATGCTAATGATCCAAAACCAGATGAAGCTAAACCATGCCAAGAAAAAATTGTTGATGAAATTAATTTAAAATGCGGAGATAAAACAACATTAAAAGAAAGAGTTATGTGTAGATTAAATTTAACAGAAGATGAATTGAGAACAGAGTTAAGCTTAAGATATCTGCCTGAAGAATGCAGAGTGATAGAAAACCAAACTGAAAGACAAGATTGTGTAAACAGATATGCCCGACTGCAAGTTTGCTGGAATAAGGCTATTGGAGAAGAAAGGTTTAGTTGTGTAAGAGAGAAATTAAGTTTAGGAAATGATATTAGTCAGGAAAAAGCCAATTGTAATAGTAAATTAAATGTTGAAAGAGATGGTTGTTTTAATGATTTAAGAAAGAAAGTTTATAATATGATTAAGTTTAGATTTTATGATTTAGAAGAAAGAGCTGAAGAGATGGAAAAATTAGGAGTTAATGAAGATAGAATTGCTGAATTTGTTACCAATCTTGAATTAAAGAAACAGGTGTTTAATAATGCTAAGACTAAAGAGGAAAGAAAGCAAATTATTTTGGATGTAAGAAAACTTTGGGTTGGTTTTATTAGAGATGCTAGGGAGCAGATAAAATGAAGATAATAATAGTAATTTTATTAATAGGATTGATTATCGTGGCTGGATGTAGTCAAGGGATGCCTCCGCCAATACAATCTGATGATAGAGATATGATTGAGAATAATTGGACAAAAACTGAGGAAGATAATTTAGATCAAGCATTGCAAGATTTAGAAACTGTTGATAGTAGTTAGTTTTATAAATTTTTATGATTTCTTAATATTATGACATTATATGAAACTCAGGGTGCTTTGGTATTAATTGCGAATAGATTAAAGAATGTTAATTATGCTTTGATTGGAAGTTGTAATCTAGCTTTACAAGGAATTAATGTACAAACTATAAATGATATTGATATATTAACAGATAAATTAGGGATTTATTTAATAGAGAAATTACTAGAAGAGTTTGTTGTTGAAAATGTAAAATATACTTATAATCCTAGATTTGATTGTTATTCTGCTAAATTTTTAATAAATGATATTAAAGTAGAAGTATTTGCTGAGTTTAATAATAAAAAGCCAAAGGGGGATTTTTATAAAGATTTAAGCAAGAAAATAAAAGTTAAAATGGATAATATTGAGATTAATTGTTTACCTTTAAATCAAGAAATTGAGTTTTATACTAAAAAAGGAAAATTAGACATTGTAGAAAAAATAAAAAGAAAAATGATGATGTAGAAAGATTTAAATATAAGATTAATCTTATTTGTAAGATATAGGAGATAAAAAATGGCAGAAGCAATAGATATCGGTAAGGTTAGTTCAAGGGGACAAGTTGCAATACCTAGCGGAATAAGAGAAAAAATGCAATTAAAGGAAGGAGAAAAAATACTTTTCTTTTTAGAAGATGACGCTCTTTTAATCAAGAAAGTAGAAAATCTTTCATGGGGTGAGATTACTAAACCTTTGAGGAATGCAAAGAAGAAGATACAAGAAAGTGATGTGTCTGACTTAGTGCATAAATTGAGAAAGAAATAAATGAAAGTTGTTATTGACACTAATGTTGTAATTAGTGGAACTTTCTGGACAGGTAAAAGTTTTCAAATTCTTAAGTTAGTTGACCAGAAAAAAATTCTTATGATCCTAACATTACCAATATTAAAGGAATATGATAATATTATTAATTCTGATGAAATCTTAGAAAAAATTACAGTTTATCAGAAAGCAAGAATTCAAGTTATGCAAAAAATTTTAAATAAAGCAATTTTTGTTGAACCAAAAGAAAGAGTAGATATCATAAAGAATGATCCCGATGATAATAAATTTCTGGAAGCTGCCATTGCAGGAGGAGCAGATTATATCATAAGCCAAGATAAAAAACATCTTTTAATATTAAAAAAATTTAGAAATATTCCGATACTATCCCCAGATGAATTTCTTGAATTAATAAAAAAATAAAAAGAAAAAATTATTTAATGTTGTAAACTACGTTTATGTAAGCTGTTATTTCCAAGCTTTTTGGCTGTAGTTGAACTCCGAAGTCAGCTGAATCTTTTGCTATTCCAATTTCTGCTCTTGCATAATATGGCATTACATTTACATTAGATTCTGAAACTGTTTTGATTCCAGTTATCTTTGTTCCAAGAGATGTTGCTATTGTTTCAGCTTTTTCTCTTGCTGAAGTTGTTGCTTTTGCTAAAGCTTCCCTCTTTATTTGTTCTTCTTTCTCTTTAGTTAGAGTGTAAGAAACTTGGTCAACTCCGGTAGCTCCTGCTTCTACTGCTTCATCTACGATTAATCCAGCTTTATCTAAATCTTTAGTTGAAACTTTTAATACATGTTCAGCTATGTAACCTTTGTCTACTAATTGATCTTTTTCCCAAACTTGATTTTTCCTTAGATCATAGTATTGAGTTTCTATGTCTGAAGAAGATATTCCAATTCTCTTTAAGCTATCAATTACTTTATTGCTTGTAGCTTGATTATTTGTTTTAGCTGTATCTGCTGAAGTTGATGTAGATTCTATTCTTATCATAACTTCTGCTTTATCGGGCATTGCTGTTATTGAAGATTCACCTGCTACGTTAATTGTTTTTTCATTATTACCTACATTTAAGTTTAATTTATCTAAAGCTAGCACTAAACTAACTATAATTAATGCTGCTACCAAAACTGTAATTAAGATTGTTTGATTTTTCATTTTTATTCACCAAAATTACTAAGCTTAAAGTATATAAATAGGTTGTTATGACTTCCATTTCAGTTGAAGTTACTTCTTTTTTGCTGTTGTTTTTGCTTGTTGTTGTTCCAGATTAACACCTAGTTTCTTTAAAGATTCCATATGCATATGGATCAATTGATCAACAACATTTACTATTTTTACTAACTCTTCTCTTTCCTTTATTAATGTGCTTACGCTTCCTTTGTGAAAGCCTATTATTTCGTCGTTTGTCATTTGTTATTACCTCTTAATATTAAACTTTAAAGGTTAGGTTTAAATATTTTTCTATATTTTATATTTATATGGGAATTTCAACAAGATTGGCATTAACTGCGAGTTTAGTTGGTGTA
>Ga0209542_10015719_pt1 | contig 12657 bp, 12 predicted proteins | sample RifCSPhighO2_01_FD_184028 | JGI IMG/M metagenome (GOLD analysis project Ga0209542, IMG submission 184028) | Soil microbial communities from Rifle, Colorado - Rifle CSP2_plank highO2_0.1 (SPAdes) (version 2) | ecosystem: Environmental > Terrestrial > Deep subsurface > Rock core/Sediment ...
CTTTTCAAGAATAAGCGTTCGGTTGCCGCTTGCTTGGTCAAGAAACTGCCGATATACATGGCTTTTGTTTTGCAGGTTTTCAATGGTCTGCCGATAGATTTGGTCCCGATGCGTTATCCAAACCACAAGCCCAGTTTTCCGCTTCGCAAAAAGGTTTTGATAGGCGCGTATGGTTTCAATGGCAATAAGCGTCTTGCCGCCCCCTGTCGGCATTTTGATACAAACGCGAGGATAGAGCATGCCTTTGCCCGTTATCGGCCTGTCGGGATATTGTCGGTATTTTGGATGCGTTCCAAAAGCGCTGGACACATAGTCATCGGTTGCGGCCCTGCTTTTATCCAAGTGCTCAAAGAACTCCTCTATGTCTTTGACAGCTCTTTTTTGATACTCCTTAAGCATGGTTATGTGGCTCGTTCAAATAAGTTATATGGGATGCTAACGAACTTGATATTGAATTGCTCAAGCGCTTCGTCATCCAAATAGCAGGCAGGCGCGTAAACGATTTTTTTGTTGGAGTCCTTTTTATGCGTCTTTTGTGCCCAATCAAGCGTGATGGCAAGTTTCTTGAGCGCGTCTGCATTTTTCTCATAGATAAGATAAACGGATTGATGATCGGTTTTGCCGACAAACGAATCTTCTTCTTTTATTTTTTTCTCATCGGGATGATTCTTGCCCGTTGCAAGATAATAAACATATTTTGCGAACTCTTTGTATGTCGGTAGCTTGCCCGTAAGGATTGATTCGGCGTCAATAGACGAGCCGAGTGTGTAGTAAGTAAAGCCAGTTTTATATTTATTTTTTGCGATAACTCGTTTTACTCTTTCGCGGGTTATTTCATGGACCCATCTAAAACCCATTTTATACGCTGGTGCCTCTTTTTTTATTTCTTCTGGAAGCTGTACGAGAATAAACTTGCGGTTACCACCGTCTTCTTTATTTTTGTCCAATACCGCATGAGCTGTCGTGCCTGAACCTGCAAAAGAGTCGAGAACGATGTCATCATCTTTTGTATAGAAGGCAATAAGATATTTGATTAGAGAAACCGGTTTAGGGTAGGGAAAAATTTTCCCTATTTCCGTATCGAACAGACTCGCTAACTCCGCACTCGCATCTTCGTTTGTTCCTACATTGTTCTCTTTGCTAATAAGATTTGATGGCGCTTTAAATTTTTCATTTTGATCAGCTCTTAAGACATTGAAACCAAATTTCTTTGACAATGAAACTTCCGTTCCTGCCTTCATTTCTTTCTCTAAAAATTCTTGTGTCCATACATACCGCGCTTTCGTTTTCATTTCAGTAACAACAAACCCATCTCTCACTTCGATGTCATTGAGCAATTCAATGCCCGTTTCTCCTTCCGACATCCTGCCCTTTTTATAAATCCCATCATCTAATGTTGTGCCAACGAAATTTGCTGGAAAATATAATTCTTTTTCTTGGTTAGTCCTCTTAACAAGGGGTTGCCACTTATCGGAGTATGCCTTTTCGCCAAAAAATTCCAAGTCATTTTCTCTCTTTTGATAGCAAACAATATACTCGATCATTTTTCTCATCTTCTTTGAAAGGAAGGCACCCTTCTTTTTCCTGATCCATGAAAATTCGGTCACAAAATTTTCTTCTCCAAAAATTTCATCCATTGCGCATCTCAGATGTTCTCTTTCGGTATCATCAATAGATATAAAGATAAAACCATCATCAGATAACAGTTCCCGAAGTAGTTTTAGGCGCGGCGTCATCATGCAAAGCCATTTATCGTGTCGCGTCAAATCCTCTCCTTGTTTCCCAACAATCTTTCCGATCCATTCTTGTATTGTCGGACTGTTTACATTATCGCTATAGACCCACTCCTCATTGCCAGTATTGTAGGGCGGGTCAATGTAGATGCACTTTATTCGGCCTTGATACTTTGGAAGCAAACTTTTGAGCGCGAGCAAATTGTCGCCCTCAATTATGAGGTTTTCTTCTGTGTCCGTTCCCTTGAGCGATTTCTTCGCGTCCTTTTCCAGTGTGTGATACGGAACCGACAAATGATGATTCCATACCGCCGATTTTCCTTTGAATTGTAGTGTTGCCATAGTTTTGTTTTTTAATTTCTATAACTCCGTCTTGAAAGATTTCAACCAACCCTCAAGGTCGTGGAGCTGATTATTTTGACTTTCCGTAAATAACTTTTGCACATCAATCTCGAGCTTTAGGTTTTTCTGGTATTGGATCAACCTACTCTTGAGCGCATCAAACATTTTTACACCTTCTGTGCCAGTCAAACGATTTTCGATCAGAAAAGAGTTCATCTTGCGCATCTTTGATAAGTCGGCATGGGCTATATAGGCATGCCTCAGATTTATTATTTTCTTAGCAATCCCATTTAACTCAGCGTCATTAAATTCTTCGTTATTAAATGTCTTGCCGAGTCCGCCGTTAAATGTCCTTCCTAAATCGTCTTTTCGCTCAAGTAATTTTGCCAAACCAAGCAAAGTGCCAGATTCCAAGCTAAGGAGCAAGGTGTTCCAAGTGGCAGTATTTGCCTCGTATGCGTCGTGATTCACTCTTTTGTGTAAATATCCATTAAGCAGAAATTGCCTGTATGTGAACAGGAAGTCCCAGACGATATTTTCAAAATCAGCTTTGCTAAACATCTTATTTTATTTTTGCCTTATTCATAAAACGCTCAAATTCGGCTTTTTCAATACGGAACTCTTTACCTATTTTGTAGGCCTTGAGCTTGCCCGAGTCTATGTAGCGATAAATTGTCATCACATTAAGCGAGAGTTTATCGGCGAGCTCTCTGGCCGTATAAAAATCTTTTTTGTCGTTGTTTTTCATAACCATCCCATTTGTCTTAAACCTATTAAAATTGAAATTATGATAGCAATTATGCTAAGTATTTTTGCCATATCGTTGGTAAAAAATACCCAAGTTCTTTTCCATATTGACTCAAACATAAGGTGTCCTTTTTCTGTAGCTCGATAGTTTGGCAGGTTTTTGTATTGGAACTCTTCTACATATTTTTGCACTATCAGTTTTTGCGCTATTTTCCTCTTGTGACCAGTGGTAAAGATATCTCTCGGAAGCATTCCTTCGGTAGATTCTATAAGCTCTTTTAATAACTCTTTTTCTTCTTTTTCCATACGTTTTTATGATACTTTACTTTGATTTACACAGCAAGTCGAAACAGTTGGTAACTTTTGAGCCACTGTTTTACCTGATCATACCACTCACGTGGCCTTAATTTGTTTAATCCGGTCGTGGTTTCTGTTAAATCTGCTAGAACTCGATACCATAGCCGGTCGCTGCTTCGCTTAGCTAGGATACTACGTAACTCGCGTAAACCGTTACCCTCGCGGGTAAGAAATAGTAAGCCAGTCAGGTAGATAGCCGTCTTGCCTTTGATATCTTGACGCGCGAGGAGTATTTGCTTAAACAAATCCTTGGCCGTTAATGAATGAGAAAATAAGAGCAAACTGTTTTTCTCAATCATCATATCCCAGTAGTACTTCAAGATTGCTTGACTTTTTTCAGCCGAGAAAACTTCTTTAAATGTGGGATTTTCGGCAAAGCCGAGCTTCTTAAAAATACTGTTCATTTTTCGTTTCTCGCTCAATCTGACCTCAAGGCGTAAAATCTCGCGGGTATTGTTGAGAGAAGAAAATAAACTCATCTGATAAAGCGGTTGGTCTTTATCTATCGCTCGTTTAGAGTTCTTTTTCAGGTCGGCTACTTTATCGTAAATCACAAACGAGTGCGCCTTGGTATAACCGCAAAGACTTTGACCATCGTTCATAAAACGCGTTCTCGTCAGATCGAACCGCTTATTGAGATTGATTTTTGCAAGTTCGCTAATCACATATTGAGAGGTGTAACCGCCAGTGAGCTCGATGTTTTTAGAATAGTGGACCGCTCGAACCTCGACCGTCTCAAGATCGTGTCGTTGAACCCTTACAGCCATACGCTCTAGTCTGTCTAGCAAGGCGTTAACCATGGCCGAGAATTGATCGTTGGCTGGCTCGTCTAGGTTGTTATTGAAGAGCAGTTTAGATGCGGAAAACTCAACCTTTAGCATAGCCGTCCATCCCAACTTGCCATTTTTGCGGTGATAGCCAGTGAGACGGGGAAAATATAGACCGCTTGCTTTATCTTTCAGCGATGGGTTTTTAATATATTTGCGATAATTATTAGTACGAGATTGCAAGTCCCAAGACGGAACTCCTCGTGCCGTCTCGTCCAGTACGACGACTTTATTTCTGGGAATAGCAAGGATGATAGTATCAATCATGATAGAGATGAGGATTAACTCGCCGATCTATCTTTAGTAATAGGTCGTACAAGCCAACGATATTACTCTTGGCCTCGAAGTCGCCGAAAATCTGTCGGACTAATTCGGACTCTTGACACAGCTCAATCTGTTTTCGCCTAACTGCATTTTCCACGCCATGAATAGTAAATAACCCTCCAGTGCAAAATTGATTGGAGGGTTTCGGAGGGTTTTCGTAAAAAGCCCTATTCTGTTTTTGCTTTATTTAGGTAGTTTTTCTAGAATCCCTCTGAACTGAAGTTAAGTTTGGTTATTATTTCCCTCTGGCAGTGTTATATCCATGCGTATTTTGTCGCCTTCCCAAGCGAAAGAGAGGTGTCCCTGTAGAGTTTTTACTTTTTGCACTTCTTTAATCGTGAACTCTATAATTGAGCGCATCTCGGTCTTTGCGGTGCCTATACTTTGCAGTTTGCTGTTCTTTTTGTCCTTCGGAAGTTGGATAGCTTCAAAAACTCTTTCGTATCCTTGGAGCGTGGGGCTATATGATGCCTCGACGGTATTTTCTGGACTAAATAAGCATTTAATGAGTTTGAACTTTCTTGTGCTGATTCCGCCTATTTTGTGTTTCCGCGCCTGCTTGAAAATCTGCAAACAGCCAACGCCATTTTCTACAATAAGGCGCGGCTTGAAACCTGTAGGCACTTCTTTGCCCTCTGTGGTCGTGATTACTTTTACGGCTTGATTGATAGCGTTGCCCAAGACATAGCGGGCAACGATATGGTTGTGTAAACGGACAAGCCACGGCCGCACCTTCTTTACATCAAAGAAAACGTGATCGCGGTTGGATCGGTCATGTAATTTTTCTTCTTCAATTGCTACCCATTCGCCAACAAGGACGCTGTAATTGAGAATATCAAACGACGCACGGGATGACCTTGTTTTCTTGTGTTCCTCGACAAGGTCTTTATGTTTTTCGCGACCTCGCTTTACGGTTTCGTAGAGCCACGATACTTCATTAAGTCGGCCCCACAACTCGGTTTCGCTTTTTCTTTTTATTTCCTGTTCCAACTCATTAAAGTTGCTGAACTCTTTAATGGACAGATAATGCATAATTGCATTCGGATCACGATCTGAAAACGCCATATACTTAGAGGCAAACTCCTTATGCTCGGGCATTCGATAGAGCAGTATTATCGCATCCCCAAGAGCATCGTGTAGCGCATTTGGCAAACTGCTACTGCCAGCTATTTTACCGTTGAGCCATCCATCGTAATCACTTAAAGCCCGCTGTATGCCTTGATCCTCAATCTTGCGTTCGGAAATATGGACAAGAAGTTCATCGTGAACTGTGGTAATTTTTTCCATCGCAGCTTTTTTGAGATTTTCCAGCTTTTCTTCGAGCGGCTTCCTTTGGGCGACTATATCAGCGGTAATGCGGTCAAACTCTGGAACCGAATCCAAGAACTCAAGATAATCTGCCATCCCAATAAAAAAATCCCTTGGGTTTTCGAGATTAATAAAGGCGTTATAGTATCTTTCCAAAATATCCATCTTATCCATCGTTCTTTACTTTACTTTACATTTTGGTATTATGCAATTATGTCGCTTTACGAAAAAATCTATCCGCCATCCGAAACGGTTTTAGACATGGAGCCTGAAGAACTTGCTCCTATAGTTTTGAAGCACTTGAACCAACCAGGACCGCAGAAATTAAATATGCATAATTTTTCCACCGGCACAGACCCTGATTTCGTTAAGTGGGCTGGCGATGACCACAAACGTAGGGAAGAAGTCATGAAGAGGTTGATTGTGGCGTGGAGATGGCTTGAAAGAGAATTATTTATCGCTCCACAACCCGGCAATGTAAGTTGGGCCTTTATAACTCCGAGAGGTAAAGAGGTGTTAGAATCCCAAAATTTTGAAACTTACAATAGGGGGCACCTTTTACCATCAGATGGTCTTGACCCGATTCTTGTGAGAAAAGTAAAACAGACCTTTATCAGAGGCGATTACGATACGGCTATATTTCAGGCCTTCAAAGAAGTAGAGGTCAGAGTACGAAAGAAAGCTGGCCTAAGCAATAAGGATTTTGGTGTTCCTCTTATACGAAAGGCCTTCGGACCGCCAGCGGGTCCTTTGGTAGATAAAAAGGCAGACAAAGGGGAGCAGACAGCAATAATGGAATTATTCGCCGGTGCGTTAGGAACGTTCAAAAATCCATCAAGTCATAGAGATGTTGAGTTTTCCGATCCTAAAGAAGCCGCGGACATAATCCATATTGCAAATCAGCTCCTTCGAATTGTGGAATCAATCGAGTCAATAAAATTGGCGAATACGAATTAAAACCTAAAAGTTCTTTGACTAGGCCGTTCTATAAACCTCATCAAGCGTTTTCCCATCTTTATTTTTCCAAAATACCCAACCATTTATTGAATACCCGGTAACTAAACTGGCGGCCGCGCTGGGTTTAGTAAAGATATAATCTTTTTTGAAAACATAGAGATCATCTTTTTTAGATAGAATTCCTTCCGCTAAGAGTTTCTCGATAATTTTGGTATTCCTCTCAACGACCGCCGATGAATGTTTAGCTGTGATAGTTGAATCTTTATAAACCACGAGGCCATCGTTGGTCATTTTCGCCACCGCTTTTCCCTTGGCATCGTTACTTTGACCAAAAAATAACGGATTGTTGGTGTCCTCAGTTTGTTTTGGTTCTATCTTTTCAAGAAGGGGATGGCCGATAGTAGCTAGCAAGAGATTTATGTTAGACAAAAATTCTTCCATCACTGGTATATCAGCTCTTGGTAAAGTCGCCGGTTGAGGCTCGTTACCATTTTCCAGTGTATATCCAAAATGATTAACTTCCCTTGCCAGTTCCAAACAACGTGATTCTAGATATTTGGCATGTGCTGAGTCAAAACTGTCATCATTTCCGACAAAGATTATAGTTGTGAACCAAAATTCTTTAGTCCTATCGTGATTATGGGTGCTTAGTCTTTCAAAGATATTATTAGCGTGACCAATATAAAAAGAAGTGGTAGGACCATCCTCAGATGATTTACCGAATAAAAAGTAGACTCCCGGCTTTTTAACGGATTGATCAGCCTCGACTTCTTTGAGTTTATTTCTAGGAAAGACAATGGCCAACCCATTCCAACCGCCGAGATTAATTATCTTTTGACCGTTTGGTTCCCCGTCAACCAAAAGGAGTGTTATTTTCTTTCCGGCGTTTAAGTTATTGGGCATCAGATTGGTATTAGACGCGGCTAGGAGATATACAACACAAAGCTCCTAGCCAGCGATGGTCTTGCGACCACCCATACAGGTTTCCCCGTATGGCCTCAACAGCGCTCTGACTAGGAGTTTTCTACTGTTGAGGTCTTGTGACCATGCCACAGCCAAACGGCTATGGGTTAGGTCTACTTATTTAATTGTCACAGATAATAATATAACAGTGCTTCCAATTTCACAATAGTTAAGATTCGTTTAAACAAATAATATCAAGTAATTACTAGCTATTTTCTTTGACTAAAATTTTTCTTGGAGTTGAATCATTATTTGGTCCAATAATCCCGTCAGCTTCTAGCTTGTCTAGAATACGGGCCGCGCGGGCGTATCCGATTTTTAATCGGCGTTGAAGAAAAGAGGCTGAGACTTTTCCGGTGCTGGTAACGATTTCACGAGCTTCTTCATACAAATCTTCTTCTGGGATATCGGGGATTGTCGAGTTCTTAAACTTTTCCACATCGGCCTTAAATCCTTTCAGGGCCATCATCACTTCTGTATATTGAGAGTTTTGCCTTTCTGACAGTGCCGCGATGCTCTCCTTAATATCTTCAATGGTCTGCTTTAATTCCCCGTTCTCGTTGTTGTTATTCATATTCCGATTATACCACAGCTAAACGATCTGATATGACTCGCAACCCTTGAAATTCTTGAAACGCTTTCTGCCAATCGATAGTTCTGAACTTGTCCAGCGATGGGAGCCAACGTGCACGAATAGGGTCAAGAGCTTCATTTTGTTCCGAGTTTGCAAGGACTTTTGGCCGTTCTAACCCTGTGAATTACAGAACTCCGCCAACACCACTTTTTTAACCCACGCTCAAAACCTTCAGTTGGCTGAAGTGAACGCAAAAGTTAATTTTCATCAAGCAATTAGTCAGCCCGACACATAGGCCAACAGTGAGTAGAGATAATTAGCGAGGTAGCCATCAATCGAACGAGGCAGTGACGAGACGAGCCCAAAGAATTCTTTCAGGTTTCGGAAATGTTGTTCAATCAACATTCTCGTGTCGTACAGTTTGTTGAACAAGGTCGTGGCCAACTTTTTCATATTAGCGCGCGGTTTGGCCAACAAGATTCGGCGGTGAGCGATGATTGGCTCTCATAATGACGGACAGGATCAGAGCGATGGTGGGAGCAAATTTCTTTAAGAGCCCGGTGAGCGTTTTGTAACTGCAAGTGAGACTGAAAATTTGCCACAACGACTTGATGGTTTTGATGGTCTGTTTCTTCCAGAAGAGACCAATTGAAATTAAATGTTCGGGGGAGATTGATAATGGTCGACCAGTGTTTTTAATGAGCTTGAGATTTAATTGTTTGATGAGAAACTGAGCTTTTGTTAGTGGGGCCCCTTGACAGCTTTTACCACTTCGTTTAGTATCTACTCTCCGGTCAGGGTCGATCGGAACGGGCTGTTTTGGCCTGTAATAGTTCTTTGAAATCAGCTTAAATAGAAAGGAGGTAGATGCCTATCGCTAAACTGTAGTTCTTGAGGAGTTAGGGAAGAAGTAAAAACGAGACAGATAGCGTTTATTTGTCTCAAATCATGGGCTTGCTATCAAGGAGATACAATGCAAGCGAATACTATCGGAGGTCACCGGGGCGCGAGACGCCTTATGGGTGTTGTCGCGCTAATTTCTGCTTTCGCCTTCACTTTGCCGATTGCCCGAGGGGCACCGGCGCCGGATTCCAACACCGTCTTGATATTGGGGAGTACCATCGGGTTTGCAAACCCAAGTCTGGAAAAAGCGAAGGCCATGGCGCTGGGCTTCAATGTTGAGATCGCTAGTGATGTCGATTGGGCGGCGAAATCCACCGCGGACTTTGCCACCTATCGGGCCATCATTCTTGGCGATGCGACTTGTCCCGGAGTTGGCACTTCGCCGTGGCTTGATGCGGCGGAAGCCAATCGAGCCATCTGGACACCGGCAATTACTGGAAACGTCGTGGTGATTGGAACCGATTACACGTTCCACTCATCCTTCGCGTATGCTGGACCACCGGGACCGGATGGTGATCAAGTGGCAGAAAGTGGAATCGCTTTCGTCACGGCGGACCCGGGTACTGGCGCCCTCATTTCATTGTCGTGTTATTACCACGGCACGGCACCAGGCACTCCTGTTCCTGTTCTTGATCAATTCGGAACCTTCTCTTTCGGAGGCTCCAATTTTTCGACCGCTGGTGTTGGTTGTTACAACGATGCTCATATCGTCGCTGTCCACCCAGCTCTGTCGGGGCTCACCGACGCGAGTCTTTCTAATTGGTCGTGTTCGGTACACGAAGCCTTCGATGGTTTTCCCGGTAACTTTTTGCCTCTAGCCATTGCCGAGAACATCGCCGGCGCGGGATCGTTATCCTTCGCTGACGGTTCCTTCGGCTTACCCTACATCGTTGCTCGGGGCGAGACGCTCGCGCCCATTCTCTGTGGCAACGGCGTTCTCGAAGCGGGAGAAATGTGTGACGATGGCAACAATGTGAACGGTGACGGTTGTTCCGCCGCCTGTACGGTTGAGATCGTCGCTACAGTTTGCGGCGACGGAGCTGTCGCTTCCGGCGAGCAATGCGATCCACCAACCGAACCATCTTGTGCGTCACTTACTTATTGTTCAGAGAATTGTATTCTGACTGATCGAGTAATGACCTGTGGTGATGGGTGTGTGGACGGAGCCGAAACTTGTGATGATGGTAACACTGATGATGGAGATGAGTGTCCGGGTGATTGTCAAAACACAGCACCGGATTGTTCGTCAGCATCTCTGTATGATTGTACGCCGAAGATGCTCGGGGTAACCGAGCTCTGGCCACCAAATCACAAGTTTATGTGTGTCAAAGTAAGTGGGGTCACCGATCCTGATGGTGATTTAGTTACTGTCATGGTCAATCAAGTATCTCAAGACGAATCCGTTAATGATCTTGGTGATGGCAACACTTGCCCCGACGCGATGTTAAATGGTGGCGACACTGTGAAATTGCGATCGGAAAGAACTGGCACTGGTAGCGTTGGCAACGGCCGAGTCTACCAAGTCGGGTTTGTGGCCTTCGACGAGTATGGTGGTCAATGCACCGGGACACTATCGGTCTGTGTTCCTCATGATCAGAGTCCTGATCATGTCTGTGTTGATGACGGAGTTCCCTATGACTCCTTCGTCTGTCCAGAGTAATTGACCAATGGTGTAAGTATTCCTTTCTATTTAGGTATTGTGAATCAACTCATCAGGGTTGATTCCCTGCCGCCGGCCTCGGAGCGCACGCTCCCAGGCCGGTTTTTTATGCTAGGTGGATAACATTTGACTTCCAGAATCACCAGTAGTAGTATTGTGGGAGATGAGCGGCCGTGCCTAGATGGATCTAGGTGGCTAGCCCATTAGGTCCCCACATCGAAAGGACAGTCGTATGCGTCACCCCACTTCAGTTTCCAGAGTTCTCCAAGAAATTCTCGTCGGAGCAGAAGTTGATGAAGGTCAAGAATGTAGACGGAGAAATGGGCTCGAAAGGGGATATGTCCGCCAGGTGCATATCCCCGACCCTAACCCTGTCTGGAATCGTCATGACAGTAAAGGTCAACTACACACCAGTACTTTGGAATTGGAATAATAAAGGGTGATGGACACTCCCCGGCAAGTAGTATTACCTACTTGCCGGGTATTTTTGTCTAAATACAATTTAAATGGTTAACTGGACTCAAGCAATCAAAATTTTGAAAAGTGGTGGAGTGGGAGTTATCCCCACCGACACTATCTACGGCCTAGTGGCTTCGGCCTGGAATCCCAAAGCCGTCGAGCGCGTCTATGAGCTAAAAGGTCGCGCTCCCGACAAACCTTGTATTATCTTAATCCGTTCTTTAGCTGATCTTAAAAAGTTCGGGGTTAATCCAAACAAGACCGATATTAAATTACTAAAGAAACTTTGGCCGGGGCCAGTGAGTGTTATTTTCCCCTTGTCTCCCGAGAAGTCCAGATCATTCGCTCATCTTCATTGTGGCACAAACACTCTAGCCTTCCGTTTACCTAAAAAATCTCATCTCCGATCATTACTTAGAAAAACTGGTCCGCTTATCGCTCCGTCAGCTAACCCCGAAGGTAAACGGCCCGCCGCCTCGACCACCAAGGCTAAACATTATTTCAGTGATAAAATTAACTTTTATGTTGCCGGGGGAAAATTATCATACAAACCTTCGACGCTTATCGCTATTCAGGCAGGGAAGATTATCATCGTTCGGCCCGGGGTAGCCAAATTAGAAACGATCTGATAGACTCTTCTCATATGGATGAAATAAAAAATGATCAGGTTAAGTTTTCGTTTGCGATTCCTGGGGCAATTGTTATTGCTGGTTTAATTATCGCCGGAGCAATTTATTATAAAGATGGTACTCCAAGTCGAGCCGGCCAAGTAGCCGCGCCAGGGGGAACAGAAGATAACGTCAAATTAGAAAATTTGCAGCCAGTTTCGGCCGAAGATCATATTCTGGGTGATCTCCAAGCGCCGATCAAGATCGTCGAGTTCTCGGATCTCGAGTGTCCATTTTGCAAAGATTTCCATCGCACGATGCTTCAGGTCATGCAGAAATATGCGCCAACAGGCAAAGTGGCTTGGATTTATCGTCACTTCCCTCTCGATCAACTTCATTCTAAAGCCCGGAATGAAGCCGAGGCATCGGAATGCGCCTTCACTCTCGGTGGCAACGATAAATTCTGGGCTTTCATTACTAAAGTTTTTGAGGTAACCCCGGCTAATAATGGCCTTGATCCAGCCCAGTTGCCGATCATTGCTGAAAGTGTTGGTCTCAACAAAATTGCTTTCACTGAATGTCTGATCAGTGGTAAAACCGCTGATATCGTCGATGCTCAATATCAAGATGCGGTTAAATCAGGTGGCACTGGCACTCCCTTCCCCATCGTGATCACTCCCGATGGTAAGAAAATCGCCCTGCAAGGTGCCATTCCCCTAGAGGCAATGCAACAATTGATTGAGACTCTCCTAACCGAGAAAAATAATTAGGTTCAAGACTAGCATAGCTCTCCGCAGGAGCTACAATAGTCTTGTATGGCAACACGAAAAAGGTATTTGGCCCGTTCCAAAGTTTCCAACGCCCACTGCCGTGAATTTTTGAGATATTTCGCTCT
>Ga0209542_10015720_pt1 | contig 12656 bp, 10 predicted proteins | sample RifCSPhighO2_01_FD_184028 | JGI IMG/M metagenome (GOLD analysis project Ga0209542, IMG submission 184028) | Soil microbial communities from Rifle, Colorado - Rifle CSP2_plank highO2_0.1 (SPAdes) (version 2) | ecosystem: Environmental > Terrestrial > Deep subsurface > Rock core/Sediment ...
TTGTCTCCTTGTTTTCCTGCTTTTTATTCTGTGCCCCCTCTCCTTCTCCCTCTACTTTTTTCGTTCCTGCTGTTGCCGCCTCCTCAGTCACATCTGCAACAGCTTTCCCTGTACCTGCTTCAGGGGAAAGAGTAAAATGCTCCTGCTTTTTTGATGCGATCTGATCGCGAATTTCCGCTGCTGTCGTACTCTCTTCACCTTCAATTTTTTCTACTTCCTGGAGCTGCTGCTCCAGTGTACCAATTTGCTTTTGAAGATCTTCCGTAGCCTGCTTTCGGTTTGCTGTCGCATCTGCCTCTGCTTTATCCTGAAGTTGCTGTGCTGCATTCGGGACATCCGCGGGTGTATCCACCTTTTCTGGAGCACCGGGTGCAGATTTTTCTCCTTCTACTTTTACTTCCGGTGTTTGAGGAGTATCCGGTGCGTTGAGCTGGAACGCGAGGCGATGCTCACGGATGCCCTGGGAAGAGGATGAGGAAAAGTGATGTGTGTGTGTTTCCATACGAGGAAGTTTAGGAAAGAGAGAACATAGAAGCGGCGAGATGGTTGAGTGAACGCTCCTCCTGCAGCCGACTCTGCTCCTCAATATCTTTCATAGATTCCTGGTGGTAGCGATGAATCCGGATGCGGAGATCTTCCATGTAGACGTCGTACACTTGATGAAACTTTGCGAATGCCTTGTTGTAGCGCTTCTTCCTCTGTTCCCATTCTGCAGGCGTTTCGTTTTTGTACTTCTCATTGAGCGTAGGAATGACAGAAGAGAGGAGCTCTGGCTCGATCTCACCCATGATGGAATCATAGATTGCCTTCCCTGAAGGAATCTTGGGGAGAACGCGCACGGCAGCAGCGATTTGTTTTGCGAAGGTCATGGTGTTTATTTTCTACCTTTATTATACATTATTTTGTACTTGTAATCAACATTGGGTCGGACTAGACTGCTCTCACATCACCGCTATCCAGAGCGACGTCGAAGGGATCTGGCCCGCGAGTAGACGTCCCCCAACCATCCATTATGGAAACGGTGGGAAATCCAGCCCCAATCGGGGAGAGATAGTCCTACGGCACTCTTCCCTCAAGATCCAGGAAGAGTTTTTTCTGAAGATATCTCCTTTACCTCTATACCTCCTTACCCGTTTCTCTCCATGTCCTACCTCTTCACCTCGGAATCCGTCACGGAAGGCCATCCCGATAAAATGTGCGATCAGATCAGCGATGGTGTACTCGATTACGCGCTCTCCAAAGACCCAAAGTCGCATGTTGCCTGCGAGGTATTGGTCACAACAGGTCTCGTGGTTGTCGCGGGAGAAATTAAAACGAGTACCTACATCCCGCTTGCAGAGATCGCACGCAATACGATCCGGGATATCGGCTACAACGATGCGACGTATGGATTTGATCACAAGGCATGTGCCGTAGTTGTTTCGGTAGGGGAACAGAGCGCGGATATTGATCAGGGTGTGACGGAGGGGGCAGGTCTCCATAAGGAACAGGGTGCGGGTGATCAGGGACTCATGTTTGGCTACGCATGCGACGAAACTCCGGAGCTCATGCCGCTTCCAATCAGCCTTGCTCACAAGCTCACGAAGAAACTTGCAGATGTACGAAAGAAGAATGGCCTCAACTACCTCCGCCCCGATGGCAAGAGTCAGGTGACTATTGAGTACGATGACAATGGGCAACCCGTGCGCGTGAGTACGGTGGTGATCTCCACGCAGCATAGGGAAGACGTCTCTCACGAGCAGATTTGCGAGGATGTTCGCTCCCACATTATTGAGCCTGTGTGTGGGGAGTACTTGGATAGCGAGACTATCTACCACATCAACCCCACTGGTCGCTTTGTGATTGGTGGCCCCCCGGGGGATTGCGGCCTCACTGGTCGGAAGATCATTGTGGATACCTACGGCGGCATGGGACGACATGGCGGTGGAGCATTCTCTGGCAAAGATCCAAGTAAGGTGGATCGCTCCGCAGCATATGCGGCGAGATGGGTAGCAAAGCACATCGTGAAGGCCGGACTCGCGAAGCGCGCAGAAGTGCAGGTTGCCTATGCGATCGGCGTTGCAGCTCCGGTATCAATCCACGTGAACACCTTTGGGACGGGAACAGTAGATGATCGTCTGCTCGAGAAGGGAGTGACAGAGGTTTTTGATCTTCGACCGGCGTCCATCATCCATGATCTCGATCTCCTCAAGCCTCAGTACAAAAATCTCGCAGCGTACGGACACATGGGTCGTGAGGATCTTGGGGTGAAGTGGGAATCTTGCGATCGTGTTGAGGCGCTCCAGAAAGCAGCTCACACAAGCGGGAAACTCACTGCGGTGAGAACGTAATTACAGCCCCTTCCCCTTCCTCTTTTCCTCCCACTCGGAAACTTTTTCTACGGGGAGAATGTGTGTACTTGGGTAGTAGTACTGCAGGATATCCTCTGCTATCTTTCCCTCATTCGCCTGACCTTCTGCACCGCATCCACTCATGCCCACACCGTGACCGGAGTTCTGCATGCCTTTGCACCACGGATCAGGTTTGCTATCGAGGTAGGGGGTGTTCATCCAACCCCACACATCTGTTGCAGATTTCGTCTGTCCATCATCACTCGAGAAGTACGGAGGCTTCACTAATTTTCTCTGCCAGGCGATCACCTTGGAGGTGGTATCTTGAACAGCCTGAACCCAGCGGGGATTCTTCTCTTCGAAGAACACCCCACCGTATGCCTGGAACTCACGGGGATCATCAGAGCCATCGTACGGCTTCCCGGGGAATTTTCGCTGTGGTGAGAGGACGTAGTAGAGTGCATAGGAGCGCGCAGCAATAGCGAATGCCCGCTGCTTTTCCCATGGTTCGGAATCGGGTTCCTCTGCAAGTCCTGCGAGGTATTCCTCTATTCCAAGCTCATTAATGAATGTCATGGTTCCATTAATGATGCGACACTCCAGAGTACCGCGGAAGCGATTGGTGCTCTTCTCTTGTGTCATGATGGTGAGGAAGTTCCGATCCACTGTCGGAGTGAATCGCATGACATCGGCAAGCAAATTTCCATTTGCAGTCGATACCTTACATTTATCCTGCTCGATGCTGAGGTGCGCTGGGCCATTTTCCAGTATCACTCCACCTAGCCCATCGATCCGCATCGTGACAGGTGATGTGATGATGGCGGAATTTTTTCCATAGGTAAGGCGGATTCGAACATCCGTTGGTTGTTTTGTGCGTGTGGCGGGAGGAGCACGGCGTTCCAAGCGCGAGGAGCGCAGAGCCCGTCGCTCCGTGATCAGATTTTCGGGGGACACCGTCCTCATGGATCGGGGGGGAGTAGCAGCTTGCCCCCTTTTCGATTCCACCAGGAATTTTCCATGGGGCCGTACCGTGAGCAGGAAGGGAATATCCCCGATTGAGAGAGTGTACTCACCCTCAGTTTTAGGTGCGATGAGGATGAGCTTCATATCCATCGATTGGTAGGCAGCGAGCGAAACGGGAGAGCGAAGCGTATCGCGCATGCGGAGGTTCTGCGCCTCTTCCAGGAGTGTGATCGTTGGGTTAGAGCGGACGATTGGGGCGACTTCCTGAAATCGTGCGATGGGCCGCTTCCCCGTACGGATGCGGATTGTAAACGTGGCCTGTTCCCTGGGGGAGAGGGTGAACTCAGGAGCGGCTAGAGCTTCGATAATGGCACCGCCTACCTCGGTTGCACGGTCATTCCGATATGCGAGGAATGTTGTTGCAGCACTATGAGTACCTGCGAGTGCGATTTCTGGAATCGGCTCTGCACGGGAGGCGAGCGTGATGGATCCCCCAACGAGTGGAGACCCCTCAGCAAAGCGTGGTGTCACGGTGCGTTCGTAAGGACCGGTCTCCTCCACGTTCTGGATGCTCAACCGGAACGTCCCCTGTTCACCCGGTGCAATAGCGTTGGTTGCGGAGAGAATGGTTGCCTCTCCCGTGCCTCCACTCACATCAAACCCGATCTCGGTGAGAGAGTTCTGCTCCCAGGGGACTGTCCCCGCATTCACGAGTTTCACTGTCCCCGTCAAATCTTCCCCTGTTTTATGGAGTGGAGGGAAGTAGGAGGTGACGAAGGTGAACCGGGGAGAACCTTGCTTAGTGGTAAAGGAGAGAGGAGCAGTATCCGAAACGAGCCGCCGATCGTTGTTGACGACGGGAGTGAATGCAATCGAGCCGCGCTTCTCCGAAAGTCCTCCCTGAACCGGTACATTGAATGTTGCGATTTCACCGGGGGCAACCGATTGCTCTTCCATAGTGGAAGCAACGAAACTGAACGGTCGTACCCGAGTGAAGTAGAGACCGGGATCGCCCTTTGCAAGGAGCCATGTCTCCTTGTTCCACGTATCTTTCCCTACATTCATAAACCTCACCTTCACTTTGCCCTGTTGACCCATGGTAACAGTCACTGGGAGGAGTGATTCCATCAATGCAGCTTCATCTTCGGTTGAGGCTCGGGCGGCTGTGGAAAAGAGGGGAGTATCCACCTTTCTCTCCTTTGTTGCGTAGCGCACCTGCGGCAGGAGCTCATGGGAGAAGTTCCCAGGACATGCAGTCTGCCCCACATCCCGGTGACCGATAATCGTGGGCATCGTCTTGCCGTGGTAGATCGTTTGCCCGGCAGGATCAATTTTGTATTTATCCGTGAGATACACGAGGAGCCAGCGGAGCGCTGTGAGCTGTGCATCTGTTGGTTTATCTGCCTGGAAATTTCCCATGAGTGATACACCCATCGTTCCAACGTTATTGCAGAACGCGTGTGCCCCCACAGCGTAATCTCCTCCAGCGCGCCCCTCAAAGATCGTGCCACTTGGTCCGATCACAAAGTTATAGCCAATATCTCCCCACTTCCGTGCCACCGTGTGGTACTCGTACACCGTCCGCATGCGCTCCATATCTGTGCGCGCAAGTGAGGCAGGCGAATCCTCCGCCGTGTGGTGCATGACGATCACATCGATCTTATCGGAGTAGCTGAGCGGCCAGAGGAGCACATCTTCCTTGCCATTCTCATCCACATCCTCCGTAAATTTTCGCTTCTTCTCGCGGAACTCCTCGGGGTAGAGGAGCGCACGCCGATCGCAGCGCATCACGAGCTCTGGGGTGGTATAGAACGCACGCATGCGGAGCTCATCTCCTTTATCACTTGTGCGGAGCTTCTCGTTTGCGCCCCACTGCCAGCGCGGAATGATCACGGGAGCTGGGGTGAGACTGCGTCCGGCTGCCGCGGCTTCCAACTTGCTCGTTGTATCTCGTTCCACCGCAATGGTGTGGAGAGTCACGTTTGTTGGCGCACTCGAACGAAGGCGCACAGCGGTTGCATCGTTCACGAAGAGGAGTTCGGAATCCTTCTCCCGTGGATCGGCATCGCCATCAACTCGCATTATTTTCCAATCACTCCACTCCCCATGCTCCATTGCCTGGATTTCCACTGTCGCATCGTTCGTAAGCGAGAGTGCAACTCCGGTTGCCGGGATGCGCACTTCCTGCGTTACAATTTTTTTTGCTGGGATCGTGAGTGGTGTACTCGTCACCTCGGCCCGGGCTCCCTCCACAAAAAAGAAGAGAGAGAGACAGAGGATACAGAGCGCTTGTAGAAGCGGGAAACGCATTGCTTTGTCAGTATAACAGCGCATCGTAGCTCGCCACCATAGCACGCAGCGAAAATCGATTTTTTGCAATTTCCGGTCCAACCGCCGCAAGGTGGGCGTAGGTATCGTGTTGCTGAATCTTCAGGATGGCGTCTCGTAGGTTCTCGCTCTTTCCTGCTTTCACGATGATGGATTCAGAAGGATCCAAATGCGCTGCAATGCCGCACGCATCTGTGCAAATCGTCGGCACTCCGGCAGCCATTGCTTCTGCGATGACGAGACCAAAAGGATCGTGCTCACGACTCGGGAGGATGAGGAGATCGATCGAACGGTAAAAGTCAGCGATGTTTGGATGAGTAGCTTGTAGTTGGTAGCTTGTCGAAGACCCTGAGCTTGTCGAATGGGTAGCTGGTAGGTTTTTTTTGAGGAGAGATCGAACATTCGTTTCCTCTCTTCCCGAACCGATGATAGTGAGATGAACGTTTGGGATATCCTTCACAGCTTCGATCAAAAGATCTACTCCTTTATCTCTTGTGAGTCGTGCAATGCAGCCGATATGGAATGTGGCACGTCGCTCCGCGACGTGCTGCACGCCGAGGATCGGCGTGCCACAAAACTTATCGATATCGACACCATTTGGAATTGCGATGATTTCTCCTCTCCACCCCATTTTCTGGTAGAGATCAATGCTCATCTTCGAAACGACGACGGTTGTTGCATATTGGCTCATCCTGCGGAGGAGTGGGAGCCATGGATTTTTCGTGAGCCATCTCCCTATGCGATCATGCTCAATCCAGATCACTTTCATCCCGCGCTTGTGGCACCACTCGGTGAGGAGGAGTTTTTCGGTGAGGGAGAGCATGAAGATGGCGGTTAGCGGCAAGCGGTTAGCGGCAAGCTCACTTTCCAATACGTTGATCAACTTTTGCTTCATTTTGCGTTTTCTCCACAGAAATGAGATTGCGTTCCATTGGGTGACGGGCGGGGGACCAATCTCCATTTTTTTCATGTTAATCGCTAACCGCTCATTGCTTATCGCTTCGAGCAGCGTCGGACAACTCCCCAAAAAACTCACCTCACGTCCCTTCTCCATCAATCCCTTCATCAGATTCAGTGTCTGCACCTCGGCGCCGCCGAAATGGCTCTCGAGGGGGAAGCGTGTGAAGAGGATTCGCATAGCACAAGTGTACCGCCCGTTTTATGAGATTTCTCTTGATTGATGCTCATATTTTTATAGGATCCATAATCCTTGTATGGATCGAATCAAAAAAGAAGGTCGTGCATATCAGCAATTTAGTGAAGTATCACGACCGGCACATAGGGCATTTCTTGGCAATCGAATGGCGCAAGAGGATGCTACATTGTTTGTAAGATTGGCTAATTCTGCTCAGGATTACTATCATGGTACGTGGCCAATTATGGTTGATATTGTTGGACAATTGGAGTCGCTTACTCGCGATGTACGACAACTATCTGCAAAGTATCAGAATCAGGATGATTCTCCTGCAGAGTGAAATTGTTTCCAGGAGAGTTCACAATTCTTTCATAACCAGTTTGATAATCGGATTTTGTACAAGGGAGAGGCGATAGTACACCTCCAATTTACGACGGATACGCTTGAGAATCCCTGTTCTTTCTAGACGCGCGAGGTGAAGAGATGTGACGGGCACTGAACGGTGAATGGCCGAGGCAATTTGCGAAACAGAAGAACTACCCTTCTTTTTGAGATGGTGGAGAATAGCTAGGCGTGGTCCGCCGCCGAGTGTCTTGAGGAGATACTGGAGATCTGCATGATCCATGACATATATTGTACAGTATTTATAGATTTATATAAATCTATAAATATTACAAAACAGATTCATCCTCTCAGAAGGAGGTCATGCAAACTGCCCATGGCATTTCTTGTATTTTTTCCCGCTTCCACACGGGCAGGGGTCGTTCCGGCCTACTTTTTTCTCTGTTGAGGTGGCGGAAATCCTTTGAGGACCTGCTTCTCGACTCGCTCTGCGGGGCTCGCTCCCGACTTCGCCAAGGCTTCGCCGGGCAGGCGAAGAGAACGAGGGTTTTAGTGATGAAGCGACTCCCGTTTCCGTGAGCTCACCCTCGATTTCGGCTATGTTGGTTTCGAGCCCCCGTTGCTCCGCCTCTGCCTGCTCAAGAAAGACCTGTGGAGCAAATTGACGGAAATCAATCTGGAAGAGCGTGTGAACAATCGTGGATTCGATGCGCGCGATGAGTGCCTGGAACAGGCGGAAGCCGCGATCTTTGTATTCGATCAATGGATCGCGCTGTGCAAAACCGGAGAAAGCCACTTGTTCCCTTAGGTGAGCCATTTCGTCAATATGATCCATCCAGTGTGTATCGATCGCACGGAGCGTGACAATGCGTTCGGCATCGGTCGTGATGTGAGGATCATGCTCCTGACATTTTTCTTCATAGAGTTTCTGTGCGAGAGAGACGATGCCCTGCTGTAGCTCCTGTCGTGTTTGGAATTTCTGGAGGACACTCATCGAAGCTTCCTTACCGAGAGCTGGCGAGATTGCAGCGAGAATGGTATTGAGCTCTGTCAGGTTCCACTCCTCCGGATCAACCGAAGTCGTATGCAATGCGACGAGATTCAAAACCTCTTTTTCGATGTATGTCAGAATCTCTTCGTGAAGAGAGAGTTCGGATGGGGATTCGGATAAAGCCCCGCCTGATCCTCCATTTGCTATTTTGAGAAGAAGGCGTTGCCTTCGTTTGTAAATGATCTCCCTGTGCTTGTTCATCACATCGTCGTACTGCACTACGTGTTTCCGAATATCGAAGTTGTGACCTTCTACCTTCTTCTGTGCGTTTTCGATCGCGCGCGAGACCATGCGATTTTCGAGTGCGACCTCGTCTGGCACATTCATCTTCTCCATCATCGATTTGAGTCGATCGCCGCCGAAGAGTCGCATTAAATCATCCTCCATACTCACGAAGAACTGTGATTCCCCGGGATCCCCCTGGCGTCCGGAGCGTCCGCGAAGCTGGTTATCGATGCGTCGTGCTTCGTGGCGTTCGGAACCGATGATGCTTAAACCCCCAAGATCTGTAACACCTGCACCAAGTTTGATATCCGTTCCGCGCCCTGCCATGTTCGTGGCGATCGTTACAGCTCCTCTTTGGCCAGCGTTTGCTATAATTTCTGCTTCGCGCTCGTGCTGCTTGGCATTCAAAACTTCGTGCGGGACCCCGCGCTCCGTGAGGAGTGCGGAGAGAACTTCTGATTTTTCGATCGAGGTAGTGCCGACGAGCACGGGCTGCTCTTTTGCGTGTTTCTCCTCCACAGCTTTTGCTACTGCTTTAAATTTTGCACTGACCGTTCTGTAGATTGCATCAGAAACATCCTGACGAATGAGAGTTTTGTTCGTGGGGATGACGAAGGTACGAAGTCTGTAGATCTGCTCGAATTCCTCCTCCTCCGTTTTTGCTGTTCCTGTCATTCCTGCGAGTTTTGCGTAGAGACGGAAGTAGTTCTGGAATGTGATCGTGGCGAGAGTCTTACTCTCCCGTTGTATCTCTACATTCTCTTTCGCTTCGATTGCCTGATGGAGTCCGTGACCGTATCGGCGCCCTGGCATCAGTCGCCCTGTGAATTCATCCACGATGATGATTTCATTATCCTTTACAACGTAATCCACATCCTTCTGGTACACAGCTTGCGAGCGTAGTGCCTGTTCGATATGGTGCACCTCCTCAAAACCCCGCTCCGTGTAAATATTCTCGACCCCGAGGAGCGATTCCATCTTCTTGATACCTTCCTCTGTGAGGATTGCTGCACGCTGCTTTTCATCCACGGTGTAGTGCTGCTCCTTTACAAGCTGTCGCACGAGACCGGCATAGAGTCGGTACTTCTCAGTGCTTTCTGCCGCTGGCTGCGAGATGATGAGTGGAGTCCTTGCTTCATCGATCAAGATCGAATCCACCTCATCCACGATTGCGTAGTGGAGTCCCCGTTGCACCTGCGCCCGGAGCGAGGGCGCCATGTTATCGCGGAGGTAATCAAATCCGAATTCGTTGTTTGTGCCATACGTCACATCGCTCCCGTATGCGATGCGTCTTTCTTCCGTACTCTTCTCATGGACGATCACGCCCACCGAAAGTCCGAGAGCCTCGTAGAGTGGTCCCATCCACTCCGCATCGCGCTTTGCCAGGTAATCATTCACCGTCACAACGTGCACACCTTTTCCGGCAAGTGCATTGAGGTACACCGGGAGGGTGCACACGAGCGTCTTTCCTTCCCCCGTTTTCATTTCTGCAATGTTGCCCCGATGGAGCACAGCTCCTCCCAGGATCTGCACATCGAAGGGAACCATATTCCACTTCTCCGTGCGCTTGCCCACTGTGACTTCGGTCCCGACCAGGAGCTCACATGCACGGATCACGAGTGCAAAAGCTTCTGGCAAAATATCATCCAGACTTTCCCCGGAAGCAATCCGTGCGCGGGATTCCTCCGTTTTCTTGGGGAGATCATCCTTCGTGAGTGCCTGCATGAGCGCCATTTCCTTGCGAACAGAGGGAATCAAAGGCTGGAGCTTTTTCAGCTCTTTGGCTGCAGGATCGCCAAGGAAACGGTTGAGCGAATCAACGAAAGACATTACGCTGAAGGATACCATGCCGCTCTACACGCGCCTTGGAGATTCCGGCGAAACTCAACTCTACGGTGGAGAGAAAACATCCAAAACAAACCCACGCATTCATGCGTATGGCACGGTGGATGAGCTGGATGCGCTCCTCGGTGTGATCCGCGCAGAAGAAGGATGTTCCCTCGAGCTCCGGGAAATTCTCCTTTCGATTCAGCGGACACTCTACAAACTCAAGGCAGATCTTGCGACTCCGGGTCAGTACGTCGGCAGGGCTGTGCGGATTGTGGATGCCGATGTAGAAGTGATGGAGAAATTGATTGATGTAGCGGAATCAAAGGTGACACCTCTTAGACATTTTGTTTTGCCTGGAGGCACTCCCATTGCAGCAAATCTTCACTTTGCACGAACCGTGTGCAGGAGAGCCGAGCGGTGGGTGGTGGAACTTGCGCACCATGAGCGCATCAATTTTGTGTGCTTACGGTACTTAAATCGCTTGGGGGATTATCTGTTCGCTTTGGCACGAGTAGAGAATATAGAAAAAGGGCTTCCTGAAGAGGAAATGATAGCAGATGTATAATAGGACCAATGGTGGCGCGCGATCTCACCGGCGACGAAGCACGGGAGCTCATAGATGCAGTGCTCTCGCGCGTCAAAGAAGACTTCATCATGCACTTCAGTTGGAAGCGCGGAAAAACACAGAACCAGATCGAGCAGCACCTAAGCTTCCATGGCACGTGGAATGCACCGGAGATCGTGGCGACGGGGAAAGGGAGAAATCAGCAGCTTGAGGAAATCATCATGCGGAGTATAAAGGAGGACGGGAAAAAGTAAGGAAGTATAGAAGTAAGGAAGTATCGAGGGGCGGGAGAAAAACCATTTACACACTACACACCACCCGTTGCAATCACTTCGATTTGCCCCTCACTCAAAGGCAGCGGATAGATGCGCACGTCATCGATCCATCCCTGGAAGTGATTGGTGCCACCGGCGTTTGCAGGGGTATCACCAATCCATACCGAGGCTGCGCCTTTTCGCAGGCCGGTACTATTCGACTGGCAGCCGAGTCGTTCCCCATCTATGAAGAGGCACATGCGATCTCCATTGTAGGTACCGGCGACATGGGTCCATCGATTTGCATCTACAGATCCCCGCGAATAATCCGTTGCGCTTACTCCATCACTCACTCGCAAGCGCAGACTCCCACTCGTATCCACCCCAAGCTGCCACCACGTATTCACAGGGAGAGTTTCCGAGGATGCTTTTGCGATGATCGTCGCCTCCGCAACGGAAGACATTTTGATCCATGCAGTAATCGTGAGATCGTTGCCTGGTACATCCATACCTACGGGAATCACGATGTGATCATCACCATCGAACGTGCTACTTCGTGGATTACTGAAAGCGAATTCCGCAGAGGAAGGGACATCGGTACTCGGAGTCGGCTTATCAGCGCCCGCGTATGTCCCTGCGAAGTTGTCCATCGCATCAGCTGCAGGAGAAGCAGTATTCGATTCATCGAGTGCGTAGCGCGCAGTGGCATCCGGGAACGGCTCGCATCCGCCGCCCGCTGCCTGGTTCTCATTCTCACTTGCGGGGAAAACATTCCCCCGGCCCGCTTGCACGTAGATTTTGTATCCACTGAATTCCACATTTACTTCCGCAGCATCGAACGGCATGCAGGCGATGTAGCGTGGAATCAGGACATCGATGTTGACGCACCCACCTGGTGGGGTTTTCCCATAGCGGCAGATCGGCTTTGCGCAGGTATTTTTATCACTCTCTGTGCATTCTGGAATATTGCCATCTCCAGGAAAGCCGTTTCGATCCACGAGGTACTGGAAGATAGCTTTCTGCAATTGCTCGGCGCGGTAGGCATTCCCCACCTCCTGCAGTTTGAGGAATTGCTTGATCGGATTAATTGCGACGATCGTGATCCCAGAGAGAATGGCGATCACCGTGATTGTGAGGAGGAGCTCTATGAGAGTGAACCCACGATGGTGAGAGGATCGAGTATCCACGAACATAATCGTAGTCTCATGGTCTCACTCCGTTCCCGCAAGTCTATTTGTTGCACTAGAAAAGCCCTTCTCCGAGAGCTTGAACTTGAGCGGGTTTGAGTGGCACATCGTAGATCTTCACTTCATCGATAAAGCCACTGAAGAAACGCTCCGCTGTGCCTCCTCTCCCAAGACGAAGATCCGTATTCCAATTTGTGCGATTTTTCTGCGTACCGGTATCCGTCCCCACGGAGACTCCATCGAGGAAGAGTTCTGCGCGCGGCTGTGACCCGGCATTTTCCATCACCACCGTGAAGTTGTGCCAGTTCGCCGTGTCCGTGAATGGAGTAATGATTTCTACTGCGGGTGCCACCGCTTCGTATCCATAGAAGAAGACGAGGACATTGTCCTGATCAAACCGCCCCACGGAGAGGTGGAGCTCTTGCGCGGCGGAATTACCAGACTCT
>Ga0209542_10015721_pt1 | contig 12656 bp, 10 predicted proteins | sample RifCSPhighO2_01_FD_184028 | JGI IMG/M metagenome (GOLD analysis project Ga0209542, IMG submission 184028) | Soil microbial communities from Rifle, Colorado - Rifle CSP2_plank highO2_0.1 (SPAdes) (version 2) | ecosystem: Environmental > Terrestrial > Deep subsurface > Rock core/Sediment ...
ATTTCCTAGCGGGAGGAATTGGTTTTTCATATACTCGGCAATTTTTTTGAAATGGTCTTTGTAGGCACCCTCCCGAATGCGGGCAAAACGAGCAGCACTCTGACCACCAGCCTTAAATTTTCCTGGAACTTCCGAGTGAGTTTTTTGCAAGGGAACAATAGTTTTACCTTTTAATAAAGCTAGATCAGCATCCCGCCGGTCTAACACCACCAGCCCATAAACTTCATGCTCTACCAGCATTTCTTCCAATATGTCAGTTACAAAAATCTTGTCACAGCGGTAAATCCGGGTATTCAAAGGTATCGGTGGCTCAAAACTCCAGACTTGCATATCTTGCTTACCTTCGGCGGCAGCAATATTTCCTGAGAAAATAACTAAGCCGTTAGGGGGAGTTTTTTTAAAATTTCTTAAATGCTGGATCATTTTTTCCAGCGCCCCCTGAACATTTTTCCTAGTTATAGCAGATTTAATGTTGGCGGCCGTACCTTGTTCTTCTGCTAAATGGTTGGTGATCTTAGTAAGTTCGTATCCAGCAGGGATATATACTGTAACAAATTCGGTATGCGGAGCCTTATGAGCTTTCAACTCCTTGATCAATTTTTTTACTTGCAGTTTATCCTGAGCAGTTAATTTAGACATAAAGGGTTATATTTTGACTAATTTATAAAGATAGCGTTGGTGATTCAGGATTTGATTTTATACCACAATTTTTATTAATTTATTACTACTACAAACTTATATGAGTATACTGCAAGATTTGCTTACCCTGACTCCAACCCGATATGCCCTGCCATTTAGTTACTGGGCTATCCCTCTAGATAAAAAAGGCCGCAGACGGGATTTAATTTATCCGAGGTTATGGTCATTAAAGCCGGGATGGTCCAATAGGCCGGATGCGGAAGAAGTAGTTCTTCAAGCTATAGGAGCGGAAAAGATGCAGTTATATTGCGGCAAGACTAAGGCGGGGCTTCCAATAATAATTCCCCAGGATAAACAAGGAGAGATAGGATCTTTCCTGCCTATCAGTTTAAAGCCCGGTTCTCAATTAAGGGATATAGTATATGATTACCAACATGATTCTAAAACCAATTTGATCGAAGATTGTTTGGAAACGGATAAGATTAGGCCGGTGGATCCAAATATGAAAAGAATCATAAAAAGTTTGCCTGGTGGTATGAGGTTAGAGGTTTATGGGGATAATCTTTTTTATTCTAACTATTCTAGTTCTTATCCTAGTTATTATCACTCGGTAGTTTTTAAGACCAAGTCGGATAATAAGGGCGAAGCAGTTACTTTCTTTGTTAGAAATGGATTAACTAAGGAGCTGCAGTTGGAGGAGGTAATAGTATCTTATATTATTCATAAAGATAGTTATATTCCTGGGTATGAAGAAGCCAATTTTCATGGCGCCTTAAGCATTACCAGAAGTGCAGCAGGGACAGTAGTGGAAGGAGCGCTGTTCAATGGTTTTTATAGCGGCAAGGAAAATGATTGGCACATCCTGCAAAATGATGGGACAATAATTGATGGAGATGATAAAGAGATAGACCTGTTCTATGAACCGGAATCAACCCTTTTCAATCTTCTTAAGTTAATATTTTCTCCCAGGGAGGATCAAGATCTTAAAAAGATAAAACAACTAAAATTTATGGACTGGAGAGTTTCCTAGGAACATATTCCGTTATTACAGGTGGTTCCTTCGGGGCAGGTTAAGAAGTCAAGGGTTACTTCTTGGTCTGCATTACACCAGACTTCAACGATGCCTAAGTTGTTATAATCTTCTGGATTAATGTCCATCAAACAGATATCTTCGTCCAACCCTGCCATCCCCGGAGAATAGGCTTGTTCACCAAACTGGTTATAGGCAGTCGTTTTTTCTTTCACTGCCGTATTTGGTCCGCTTGGTCCGGTACAGCTAACCCAGGCCTCATTTGCTTCCTGGCAGGAGTTGGTTTTGGGGTTGCATTGTTCTGTAGCCGCACAATTTTCTTCCTTTTGTTCCCACGATGTGCCGACACAATAAGGCACTTCTATGGAGGTGGAAGAATCACAGTCTTTATTCTGTTGGTCAACATTGCCAAATTCATCCGTTGTAATTACTCCGTCAGCCGTTTCAACACAGCTTGCGAGGGAAGGGTCGGGCGTTTGGCATAAGCCGGTCCACTTGTTGCAGACCATGCCACTCGGACAGAGTATTTCTTCCGTGACGACATCGGCACCGCTGCAATAATACGTAACGGAAGTATCACTGTTTTGGCAGTAGGGGGTATAGCTTTCTGTGGTTCCATACTTATTGACGATGGTAATGTAGTTAGAATTTTTTGGATCGATCTGACAGCTTTTTTGGCTTTCGTCGATGGGTAAGCATGTTCCCCAAAGGCAGCCAGTACCGGCCTGGCAGTTAAATGCTTCCTGTACAAAATCATTGCTGCTGCAATAGGATTCTAAAACGATAGAACTTTCTTTAGCGTAATCACCATTAACATCAAGACAATAATCGTTATCATAATGGTCATCTCCATAAATATCAATCCATTCTACAGGAGATGAAATGTCCGTTTTTGGTCCGCCTTCCGGATCATTACAAAATAATAATGCAGGATTCGGTGTTTTACATTCACCATTGATACATACCTTACCTTCAGCCTTGCAGGAATAAGGCTCGGACATTTTATGGTCATTGCCTTCACAATACGCTTCTAATAATAAATCATCAGCGCTGCCGGTACTGTCGGCAACACATTCGTCACCTTGCGTACCAGATTGACCGAGGAAGTCTACATATTGGATTATGCCTTGATTATCATAATCTAATCCCAGATCCGTGTCAGTGCATTGTTTTAAGCTGTCATCAGGTTGGATACATTTAGGCAACCCGAGTGCTTGATCCCAGGCGCAATAGCCATGATCGGGCTGGCTATCCTTATTTAAATCGTCATTGAAACAATCGAGCGGTTTATATTCAAGATATTTATTAATGCAGTAGGGAAGGATAATTTTTTCATTCCAATCTGCACACCAACCAGTATATTCTCCAACTTCACCTAATAGTTTTGTTTCCGTAACCTTACTGGGATTGAAAGGATCAATCTTAGATTCCGTTGGTCCGACACACGCTTCAAAATCAATATCAGTGGGAACGCAGATGCCATCCTCACAGACGTGGCCTTTACCCGTTACTGGATCCTTTAGTCTATAACAATTGATTTCATCTGTATCTTTAAGTTCATAATCGCAAATTACATCTGCCAGAATTTCTTTATCCTGGCAGTAATCAGGTATTGTTTGCGTGGAGGTTGAATCCATCGGCGTATATTTTATCGTTCCTTTAAACAATGCTCTTTGATACGTATCGGTACTGCCTTCATTATCTAAGCAGGATAAAGTATCTTCCGCCGGTACACATTTCCCGTCAACGCACTTTGCACCTAAAACTCGGCAGTTAACATACTCGGCACTCCAGGGGTTGGAAAACTTCTGCAGGTCTTCGTAATAACTGATCGGCTTGCAGGAATATTCCTGCATATCAATCTCATTTTCTCCATAACAGTAATCAGTATGAGTATAGGTGTTGTCGTTGTATTTATAGGTAATCTCTCCTTTTGTCCAGACATCTTTCCCACCGTCCGAATCATAACAGAAAGCATCACATTTCAAAGTTTCATCAAAATAGTAGGCATCATTGGTATAAACTCCGGCAGCTAATTTATTGTTGGCTTCATTTTTCTCATCAACAATATTTTCCGGATCTAAATTTACAATAACATTCTGCGTCGTGTCTAAGGGGGCTTTAAAGCCAATAATATTCAATTTGTTCGGCTTTTGAATAGTAGTACACTCACCAACACCTAAAGGAGGATAATAAAAAAAATCATAGGTGAAAGAGACAGCAACTCCATTGGACGTGACGTCGATCGTAAATTCTTCTTCCACAGCAGCGTCACCTTGATTACACACTTCAAATTGATAGGAGTTGATACACTGCTGGCTGTACACTTTTGGATAAATTTTACTGACTATCAAATCGGGTAATGGCACAATTTCTGCCGGAGGCTGTTCTGGGTCTTGAGAGCATTTCAAACATACGGAATCAGAACAACCACACGGACAGTAGGCAGTTGCCGTTCCCAAGGCAGAACTGGGGGTGGTCGTACAATAAAAATCAATAATATAATTGCCCTTGCAATAATCTTCATAGGCATCACATTGGTAATAGGGTTCTGGTTTTTTGGTGTAAGTGATCCCCTTGACATCAAAATTAGGGCCGTTCTCTCCTGCAGTTGGAGAGGCATCGGTAGTTACACATCCAACATCAAGGCACATTTTCTCATACATATGCTGCAATTCGCTGTCATATTGGCTGCGGGACCGATCGCCGCGGTCTAAACCTTTTTCTTCTCGTTCATGCTCTTCCGAGGCATAACGGCTTAAAGCAGTTGTTAATCTTCGCTGAGTAATCTCTTTAGATTCGGCTTTAGTGATCGGCGGGGACTTAGAAACAACCAGCCTATCTACCGCGGCCCTGAAAGCTTGGCCAATTAACGGGCCATCCCCTTTTTCCGAATCATTCAATAATTGGTAAGATTCTACTACAAAGAAAATAGCTACAATTACTGTTATACTAATAACTATTGGTAAAAGGGGCAACTTCTTTTTCATTTTTTATTTATTAAGATTATTGAATATTTATAATTAACTGTTGGGCTGATTTTTTTTTATAACCCTAACCATTTCTTTAACTATCAGAGTTACTTTCTTCTTCGCAGTATCAAAGGCTAAAATTTTATGTTTATTTACCTGAGCTTCGGTCAAGCAAACCTGGAATATTTCGGCCTGCAAATTTTCTTCAATCTTTTTGGCACTATATTTTCGCTTCCTTAACCGCTGGCTTAATTGTTTCAAATCGGAACAAGTAAGCACAATACACCAATCTACCATTTTTTTAGGCAGCAGGTGGGCAATGTGGGAATCAATAATTAAATTGTTTTGACTGGATTTCTTAGCTACCAACTTAATAAATTTATTTAAGTCAATATCATAGCATTTTTTCTGAGTATCATACCGTAAAGAAATAGATTTATAGTAATAATGCAGGTTTAGTCTAAAAAAACCTAGTTTTTGGGCTAACAATTTAGCAAGAGTAGATTTTCCGGTTCCAGGAGAACCAGTTATTACCACTACCCTAAACTGTTTTTTTGGTTTCATGATGTTTATGATGGTAATGTTTCCTAAATCGTTTAACTAGATTCTTGTGCAGCACTGATTCGGCTACCAGAATAATAAGGAATAAAACTAAACTATAGCCGGCTAATAACAAAATATCTATCCACAAATCTCCTAAGGGAGTATTAAACAAAAATATTTCCCGCACTAAGTTTTCGGCAATAATAAAAGGGTTAAACATTAAAAATTGCCTGACCGGACCGGACATCCCTTCTAAAGGCAAGATCAAGCCGGATAAAAATAAAAAGATGCTGCCTAAAGATATTGAAGCCAAGGATCCGGTTTCTTCCGAAGTGAATAAATATCCCAGCCCCATACCCAGAAAGGTAAATATTGAGGAAGCTAAGAACAAAACCAGCGCCAAAGCGGGAAATTGAGATAAATTTCCCGGAAGGAAGAACAGCGAAATTAATAATATAATTACTATTTCTATTACTATCAAGATTAAATTAGTCAGATAGATTGAAGCTATGAAGCTTATCTTGCGCAAAGGAAGGAAAAAGTTGCGCAGGAAAGCAATACTATTTTTTTCCATCATTACTAAAGTTGTACCTAACATCAATGAACTGAACATTACTACTAAAATTAGTAAGGCGGGGAACAAGTAATTAAGGTAGGTGCTTTCCTCGCTTACTTTATTTATCCTAATAGATAAGGGTGAAGAAATTGTTTTAGCATCAGTGGTTTGGACTGATTCCAACTGAGATATAATTTCATTAAGAGAATTATCCAAATCATTCATGGCAGCAACGCTGTCGGATAGAGTACCAGTCAAACTATCAAAATTGGAATTGGCGCTGCTGACTACTTCGGAGGTGGTTTTTAATTTAATTACCGCTTGGTCTAACCCCATTTTTAATTGAATGAGGAAAGAATCTAAACTTCCGCTGGCGTTGCCGGAAACGAACTTAGATGCTGCCTGCAAATCATCCTCTGCTCGGCCAAGCAAAGTAGTGACTTCATCTTTGTCGCTTCCAGTTAGATTTTCTAATTTTTGCTGGGCTTCAGTAATTGATTCCAGACTTTCAGTAATAGCTGAATTAATTTTGGCAGTGGGGTCGTTAGCATAACTTACAGCGGGGGAAGATAAATCCAAATTACTCAAACTTTCTTTAATCGAAGCAGTAGAACTGGAAGCAGCGCTGCTGTGCTGTTTAATGGTTTCCAACAAACTTTTCTTCTCATTGATTTGATCCTTTGTTTCACTGAGGACATCTATAATCCCTTGGGCTAATTCCTGGCTGATCTGTTGAGACTTCAAATTAAATTTTGAACCCACAGTTTCCTGAATCATCCACACCAAATTAATTCGGGTAGGGTCAACATGGAAGGTTACTTCGGCGGGGGAATTACCTTCCAAATTAAGGCTCTCGGGCAGATCGATACAGGTGTGAACTAAACCGCTTTTAATATCTTTAATACAACTGTCTATTCCGGCAGGAGAAGGGGGATAAGATTGAATTATAAAATTATCCTCTTCCAGCAGATTGACAAAGGCCTCAACTTCCCCGTTTGATGAAGAAGAATAAATTCCTACCTTTATCCCATATTGGTCCGAATTATTATAGATAAATCCTAATATTAGAATTATTAGCAGAGGGGCCAGAATTACTACCAAGGCTGATCCTTTAGCTCTAAGCAGGACTTTCAAGTTTTTTTGGGTAAGCAGCCACAAGGAATTCATTTTATTTTATCCTCATATTACTTCATTAATTCCGTCCGGTTATTTTTTCAAAAATATTTTTAAGTGGAACATTTCTAAAATTGAGATCGTGCAAATTTAATCTTTCCTGGTCAATAATTTTTAACAGCCCACTGATAGTTTGCTGGATGTTGTCAGGATAAACCACCAAACTATCACCTAAATCAATTATTTGGGGATTGTTAGTGGATTTAAGGTAGCGATAAATTCGTTCTTTTTCTTTACCCCTAACACTAATGGTAAAGGAATCACTTTGGAAAGGTTTCTTGATTTCATCTATCAACCCCTGAGTATGAACTTTTCCCTGGTGGACAAAAGCCACTTTATTGCAAATATCTTCTACATTTTCTAAGTCATGAGATGCTAAAACTATAGTGATACCCTGTTTATTTGCTTCTTGAAGCAAGTTTAAAATGTCTTTACGAAGCAGAGGGTCTAAATCAGCTGTGGGCTCGTCTAACACTAATATTTTTGGCTTATGGATAAGGCTGCAAGAAATATCCAACCGTTTTTGCATTCCTCCCGAAAGATGTCCCGCCAGTTTATTTTGGTGTTCCATCAATCTAACCAAACTTAGTAATCCGGTGATGTTATCCAACAAAGTCTTGTCTTTTAAACCGTATAATCTGCCAAAATGAAGTAAATTTTCCTTAACTGTTAATTTAGGATAAAAAGAATTGTGCTGAGGAGTAAATCCAATATGTTTTTTTACTTGATGGATGTTTCGGTTTAAATTCCGTTCCTGCTGATGAATCCGCGAAAAGTAAGTAACTTCTCCCTCAGTAGGTTCGATAAATCCCGCAATTAGGCTCAGTAAGGTGGTTTTACCGCTGCCGGATTCACCCACAACCCCTAAAATATCCCCCTCTTCAATTACCAGGTTGACATCTTCCAGAACTTTTTTCCGGCTGTATTCTTTACTGACTTGTTTAAGTTTTATGAATTCCAATCTAGACTCGCCTCTTTTGAGGTTTATATAGAAATAAGATATATAAATGTTATGGGGCGGTTGAATTCTGGTAGAACTTAATTTAATAACCGTTCTCTAATTCAGCGGCTCTGTAGAAAAAGTCCTACTTCTCATACAAGAAATGTGACTTAGTCACATTTCTGTCCTGAAAATAAATCTTTGTTGATTTTCATGTACCACAATCCTAAACTAAATTTTAGGAACATGGTCTGCTACGTCTGGTAAAGTCAAGATTATCTGCGATAATCATTGACAATCTTGACCTAGACGGACTTTTTCTACAGAGCCAATTCAGCGCAATCTTTATATATCCTCCCTTATCCTAATCCAAAAATAATGAATAAATTAAAGCAAATTTATGAACAAAAATACAAGTTGCTGCTGTTAATTCCTTTTCTTCTAGTAGTGGGGGCCATTATTCAAATAGGAGTCCAATATTCAACCACCGGTGATTTTGTAAATAAGGGTATAAGCCTTAAAGGCGGGTCAACCATAACTATAGATCAGGAAATTAGTAATGTTCCTTCAATAAATATTGGTGAATTTCAACAGTATCTAAATCAAGAATTGCCGTTGGCAGAAATAAATGTGCGCACCATCAATTCTTTGGGAGAAATAATTAGTGTAGTGGTTGATTCAGATATTCAAGAGCAGAGTGAAGTGGATAATTTATTAACTATTATTGGAGAAAAAACATCTTTGCCTCCAGGCAGCTATAGTGTGGAAACTTTTGGCTCCTCGCTAGGGGAAAGTTTTTTCCGACAGACCATAATCGCTTTACTGGTAGCTTTTATTTTGATGGGGATAGTAGTTTTCATCTATTTTAAACTGCCTATCCCAAGTTTAGTAGTAATCCTGGCGGCTTTCTCAGACATTGTGGTAACTTTGGCGGTTTTTAACTTAACGGGCATAAAACTAAGCACTGCCGGAATTGCGGCTTTCTTAATGCTGATAGGATATTCAGTAGATACAGATATTTTGCTAACAACCAGAGTCTTAAAACGACGGGAAGGTACAATCATGGAACGAATATATGGGGCCATGAAAACGGGGTTAACCATGGCTATCACTACTATCGCTGCAGTAGGAGTATCTTTATTATTGGTAGAAAGCGAAGTCATAAAACAAATAATGTTAATTTTATTTATAGGGTTAATAGTTGATATTATCATGACTTGGATACAGAATGCGGGATTATTGCGCTTATATTTACATAAGAAAGATGCTAAACATTAAAATTAACAGAAAATAAATTTTTCAAAAAATATTCAGGAAGAAAAATGAATTCAAGGCTAAAATCAATACTTACCAATTGGCGAGTTATAATGCTATTAATTTTCCTAGTTCTATCGTTAATATTAATTCAGCCCCAAATTTTTGGGAATGAGGGAGTGGTAATCCGCAATGTGGCTCAAAATTCTTCTGCCGCCAAAGCAGGTATAGAAAATCCAGATCCGCATATTAGGCCCTTAGGCTATGAAAAAATAATTTCCTTGAATGGTCAGCCAATAGTAGATTTTGCTGATTATAACTCTATTGTTAGCCAACTGAAAGAAAATAGAACTTTAAACGTGGAAACTACTAACGGAGAATATGTCCTGATAACCACTGCCGATGAAGCAGGTAAGGTTGATTTGGGATGGAAATTAAACCCGGCTCCTAAATCTAACTTACGTAAGGGATTAGATTTGGAAGGTGGTACAAGAGTTTTACTTAAACCGGCGGAAGAAATTTCCCTGGCTGATATAGAATTGACTATTGATAGTTTAAAACAGAGGCTGAATGTATATGGGTTGAGTGATATTGTAGTTAGGTCCGCTTCGGATTTATCGGGAGAAAAATTTATCTTAATTGAAATAGCCGGGGTAACGGAGCAGGAAGTTAAAGATCTTCTTTCCAAACAGGGGAAGTTTGAAGCTATGATTGGTAATGAAACTGTTTTTCAAGGTGGAAAGAACGATATTACTTATGTCTGTAGAAGCGCCGATTGTTCTGGAATTGATCCCAGCAGAGGATGTTTCTCTACTGGTGATGGCTACGGCTGTAGTTTTTTCTTCTCCATTACTCTAGCTCCGGAAGCAGCCCAAAGGCAGGCTCAATTAACATCTTCATTAAGCATAGTTACCAATGAAGGTGGGTCGTATCTAAGTCAGGATTTAGTATTGTTTTTGGATGATAAACAAGTTGACAGTTTAAGAATTGGTTCAGAGTTGAAAGGACGAGCCACAACTAATATCCAGATTTCAGGATCAGGGGTAGGCCGGACTCAACAGGAAGCAGTAGAAAACACTTTACAAGAAATGAAACGGCTGCAGACTATCATCATCACTGGCAGTCTGCCGGTTAAGTTAGATATTGTTAAAATTGATACCATTTCTCCAACTTTAGGCAAGGAATTTGTAAATAACTTATTTTTAGTCGGGCTGTTAGCTATTTTATCAGTTAGCGTCGTGGTAATGATTAGATATCGGAAACTTAAGGTAGTTATTCCCATGATATTAACTTTACTTTCGGAGATGGTTATCGTTCTAGGTTTTGCAGCCATGGTGGGTTGGAATTTAGATTTAGCATCATTAGCTGGAATTATTATCATAGCCGGGACGGGGGTAGACCATTTGATTGTTATTACCGATGAAACTCTTAGAGGCCAGGCTATTTCGGACTGGAAACAGAAAATTAAGAATGCAAGGTTTATTGTTCTGGGCGCTTATTTGACAACTGTAGTAGGGGTGCTGCCGTTGTTATGGGCAGGAGCAGGATTATTAAAAGGATTCGCGTTGACTACCATTGCCGGGATCTCGTTTGGAGTATTTATCGCCCGGCCGGCCTTTGCCGTGATTATTGAGAAGTTATTGAAGGAGTGAGGGTTCAATTTTTATTGTTTAGCAAGTAGTAGAGCAAGGCCATGCGGATATATAACCCATTTGCTGCCTGACGGAAATAAGCAACTCGGTTATCTTTTTGTTCAGTATTGATTGATAATTGGATTTCTTCCACATGGGGCAGGGGGTGTAATAAGCGCGCCTGGGGCTGCAGTAATTGTAAATTATCTTCGGTAATGGTATATTTTTTCTTCGTAGCTGCGTATTCTGCTGGAGACATTCTTTCCTTTTGAATGCGCGTCATATAGACAATATCAACTAGAGGCAATGCTTTTTCTAATGATTCTTGTTCTTTAAATGTAATTTTATGTCGTTGTAAATAGGATTTAATGTCATCATTGATCGTCAGAGTATGTGGGGCGATGAAAATGATTGTAATCCTCTCGAATTTCCCCAAGAGATAACACAATGATCGTACCGTCCTGCCGTATTTCAAATCACCAACAAATACCACGGTTATATTATCAACTCGGCCAAGCTCTTTCCAAATGGTGTATAAATCCAATAATGCCTGCGTTGGATGCTGGCCTGCGCCATCCCCTGCATTGATGATCGGTACCGGACTGATGTTGGCAGCGGTTTGCGCTGCACCAGGTTCATAATGACGCAGTACAACTGCATCCGCGTACGCTGCAACAATGCGAATGGTGTCGGCTAATGATTCTCCCTTCACGGCAGAGGAGAACTCCTGGGCATTTTCGGTGCTGATCACGTTGCCACCCAATTTTAACATTGCTGATTCAAAGCTAAGCCGTGTACGGGTACTGGGCTCGTAGAAAAGGGTAGCTAGAATTTTTCCCCGTAAAGGTTGTGAAGAGGCAGTTCTAAACTTTTCTGCTAGGGCAAACAAAGAAAAAATAAGCTCTCTATCGAATTGCTGGGATTCGATAAGGTGGTTCATTAAAAATAAGAGGGATAGGTGGTTGTATAAAAATATTGTGGTTATCTTTTGTTATTTTCTCTCTTTTCTTTAATCCGGTTCATGAAAGCCTAATTTTGCTGCAGCCGCTCTTTATTCTGTTTTAATCTTTGCAGATACTGCTGATCTAATTGAAGATTAAACATATTTGCCAGATGCAGGCCATAAAATAATAAATCTGGCACGACTTCATCCTTGATTTGTACTGTGGGAAAATTTCTTTGATGTTCGTGTGCTTCACAATAGGCAGCTAATTTTCCCAGCAATTTCCCAACATGAAGCGTGATGTGGCGGATATTTTCCAGTTCATTGCTATCATGGTCCCAGTATTCGTAATCGTGTTCTTTTTGTATTTTTTGCAGTTCTTCTATTTCCATTATTTCCTGCCAGAAGAAGATATTAATATAAATTGTGGTCTTGTTTAGGAAATTCTTCCAAACGAATTAACCTTCCGTCCGGATCGCGTAAAAATACAGCCTTTCCGTGGCTGGTTTCGGATGGGGGTTTAGGAATATATTCCGCACTTATTCCGTGCAGAAGCGCTTCTAAATTAGACACCTTAAAACCAATCAGAGTATTATCAACATTCTTTTTTAGTGTAGGATATAATTCAATCACTACCTCTCTATTTGTACTGGCATAATGGATTGGCCCATTACCATGCTGCTCTTGACTGAAAGAAAAACCCAGCAACTCATAGAATATACGCAGGCTATCTATATCCTTGGAGCGTAGTACAATTAGACTTAATTTAATATCTGGCATTTAGTATAGGTATACCTAATGTTTTATTAATTTTTAGTTAAAATATTACTTAAACTAAGTCTTGTACCGGCTTAGTTGCAAGTTCCATCAACAGCACCTCACAAGCATATTATGGGTAAAACATTTCGCATAAAAATGTCTGGCTTGTTGCCAGACGGTAAGACCACGCAATGTTTCTCCCATTCCTCTTTTAAG
>Ga0209542_10015722_pt1 | contig 12656 bp, 13 predicted proteins | sample RifCSPhighO2_01_FD_184028 | JGI IMG/M metagenome (GOLD analysis project Ga0209542, IMG submission 184028) | Soil microbial communities from Rifle, Colorado - Rifle CSP2_plank highO2_0.1 (SPAdes) (version 2) | ecosystem: Environmental > Terrestrial > Deep subsurface > Rock core/Sediment ...
TTATTAAGGTCTTGGTCGTAAGTCCTTTTACGCATTGAAGGGGCTCCAACCACCCCCATCTTGAGAGACAGATGGGGGCGAAAGCCCCTTAAATCTTTCTAATTATGAGTGAACTTGCAATCGAGCCCTTTCAGGGCAAACTATTTAAACGCCTGAACACCTGTTTCCTCTTCTGCCGACGTGGCACAACCCGGTACTGCGGCCGCCCCGAAAGCGGCTTCCTGAAAAGGTATCCCGGTTCGAAAGCAGCGAGAATCCGGGCGTCGGCGCTTTTCTTATCCCTTGCCCATTTTCTCCACCGCAAACTATTTATATACGTATATCTACGTTTCTGTACATAAAAATACGTTTATGTACGTACAATGAAGAAAGGCAACGTCAAGCTTACCCTGTCGGTCAGCAAGGCAGTCAAGGAAGAATACCAGTCCTACTGTGAGGAGGAAGGGCTGAAGATGGGGAAACAGATCGAGAGGTTCATGCAGCATGAGCTCGAGAAGAAGAAATAAGAAAGAAAGGATTGCGCGGGAAAGCATCTCTGCGATCGCGATCATATCCCTGACTATCCTCTCCCTGCTCTTCATCCGGGACGGCCTCACCGGCTTTGTGGTGAAGCAGGTCACTATCCATTCCCTCCACGAGCAGGCCTGGGAGCTCGATGCGCAGCTGGAGGAATCCGTCACCCGCATCAGGATCGAGAACTTCACTTCTCTGGACTATCCTCTTGCTGCTGCCTCATATGATGGCCGGGACCAGCTGCCTGCTGTCGCTTCCCTGGACAACCGAAGAGCCACTATCCACGAAGGCTCCTCCCTCTTTATTGCGTTTGTAGCAAACATAACCCGAGGGGATACTGTTGCCCTGCATCTGCGGCATGGGGATCCGGGCACTATATCCCTTTGCCCCTCTGATGCCCTTTGTGCAGGTGAATGGGGATCATTTGCATATTCTGGTGCAGAAGGATGGTATAACCTTACTCTCCTGGGGAATGGCAGCATATTTTTCCTTTTCTTTCCAGATAAAGTGCAGGTTAATCAGGTTTCTGCTTATCATATCAACAACAGCTATGATGTGGAGAACAGGAGCTATCCTGCGAGCGCATCCTTTGAGACGGCAGACCTCATCGTGCCTGACCTGCTTCGCTGGGACACGCTTATCCCTGAAGAAACCCTCAACAGCCAGGCCATCGGCTACTCCTATTCTGCGGACTCCGGGCAGAGCTGGACCAGCATCACGGACTTCAACCTCAGCGCGGTGCGGAACACTACTCTCCGTTTCCGGGCGACGCTGGCCAGCGATGGCAGCGCGACGCCGGAGCTCGATTACCTGAGGCTGGGATACTGGACAGCGCAGCTGGAGGAGCGCGACTATACCATCACTCCATCCCTGCAGTATCGTTCCGGCACTTCCTTTGACCGGGACAATGACGGGGTGGAGAACCTCACCGGGGTGGTCGATCTCCAGGTGGGCGCGAGTTTCAGCTGGGCGGTGGACACCTCCACCCTCTGCACCAGGTACTGGATCCAGCCGGCAGGAAATGACAGCTCATTTGTCTGTTCTGGAGATGCATCCTGCTGCGCTTTCGTCGACCTGGCGCCCGGCCTGCCGGACTGGAACGATCCCCTGCATATCTTTGTGGGAAGGTACGGGGCAGGCAGGAACAATACGGTGCGCGCCCAGGTCCTCTCCGTCGGCGCTGGAGAGGACATCTTCTCCTCCGGATGGGTGAACAGGAGTGCGGTATTCCTGCCTGCGGCGCCTGCCTGCGCTCCCCGATGGGAATGCGCTGCCTATGGGCCGTGCGTCGACCGGGTGAAGCGCTGCACGAGCATCGCTGATGTGCATTCCTGCGGGAGCCCTGCGCCTGTCCTGCCTCTGCCTAATGCGAGCTGCATGCCGTATGCTGCGCAGGTCGAGCGGAGCGAGGACATCGCCGTATATTCTTTTTTCAACAATGATAATGCAAGCCTGCGGGTGCAGCTGCAGCAGGGCGCTGCTGCACTGGACATCCGGGCAGGGAGTGTGGTGAACGGCACTATTGCCGTGGCCAACTATACGGAGAACGTCAAGGAGATCCTCCATGCCCTGCCCGCCCTGGGAAGATACGTGGACATCGTCGCTGATCCGGTGACCACTGCCGGAGTGTCTTCTGCTACACTCGTAGTCTCCTATACTGATGCCGAAGTCGCCGCCGCAGGGCTCAACGAGAGCAGCCTGGCGATCTATTATCTGGATGAAGACACCGAGGAGTGGATGACGGTTGACTCTGCAGTCAACACCACGGGGAATTATGTCACCGCATTCCTCGAGCACATCAGTTTCTACGGGATATTCGGGACGGCGACCGCATCATCCGGCCAGGAAGCAGGAACAAGCCCTCCTGCAGTTCTGCAGGCGCAGAACATCAGCATAACGCCTGATGTTGAGCATGAAGTATGCACATACGATTTCACCATTGACGCCCCCCTGGTCCTTTCTTTTGTGGAGCAGCGCAGCCAGGACATATCCATCATCAATACCGGCTGCCCGATAGATACGCTGGGCATCACTATCGATGATCCCCTGCATCTCCTCACGGTGCGTGAGAGGAGCATGACCGGTATAGGCAAAGATGAGCACGTGACAGTCACCCTGCAGGCGAACAAGACTGTCCCCCTCCGGCAGGAATTCCCGATCCAGGGATTCATCACCGAGAGCGTCCAAGGCTACATCCAGAATTATACCGTGGGGCTGATGATCTCTGCAGACGGGGGAGGGAAATCGGCGCTCGTGAAAGAGGTGGCGTTGACTGCGCAGCTGATCGCGCCAGCGTCACGGGAGCCCCTGACCGCCAACAGGACAGCAGTCATCCTCTTGTTGAACATTGCCGTCCTGGGATCAGCGGGAGCGATGTACTGGTATTGGAAAAAATACCGTCCCGCTGCCCAACCGTAACCTTTTAAAAGAGCCCGTCATCCCATTCCCGTGCGCCCCGTTAGTGTAGTCCGGCCAATCATACAGCGTTCTCAGCGCTGTGACTCGGGTTCAAATCCCGAACGGGGCAGTTTTATTATTTTTAGGAAAATAAGCACGTTTAAATAATCAATATTATTTAAGGGATCTTATGCTAGAAAAATGTGATAAATGTGGTAAAAGTATGGATTCTTTGGATTTTAAAGCATGTAATATTAAAGGAAATCTCTTGTGTGGTGGTTGTTTTAATGAACTGGACGATGAAGAACGTGAAGCGATGTATAGTATCAGATCTAAAGAAGATTATAGAGTAAAGATGGTAGAACTCAAAAAGGAATTAAAGGGCATGAAAGCCAAGAAGATTAGTTGTACAGTTAGTGAAGAGAAATCAAATAAATTAGAGAAGAACAATTATTTCTCAAAAGGTTTTCGATTTGCTTTAGGAATCGTGATATTCTTTATTTTATTCTTTTTTGTGTTTAGACCACAGTTGGTAATTGGTCCTATAGATGCTGAAGGAAACGTTATCGTTCCAAAGGGGGCAGTGAATAATGTAGTTTATTCAACAATTCCACTAAAAGAAGTTGAAAATCAGATACCACCACGGGAACAAAATAACATTATAACAAAAACTCAAAAAAGAGAACCTGAGTTAATTCAAAAAAAAGAAGAGATAAACTGTCTTAAAAATAAAGATTATTTTAGTTTAAATATCGCTTCGTTCGGTGTTACCCTATTAGGAGTATGGGATACTAATGTCAATAAAGCATTTTTAAACATCATATTTAATATTGTAAATGATGGTTGTGTAGATGTTAGTGCAGATGATTATTCTATCAAATATTATGTATTAGACAAAAATAAAATCGTGTTCCAAGATACATACGTCTTTTTATTTGATCTAAAAAGTGGAGTGGTTTTTGTTCCTAATATTGCACCAATGAAAGATTTTCTTGAGCCGGTTTATTTTGAGAATTTAAAAGAATATAAAGTAGAAGTTGAATTATACTATAAAGGTAAAGTAATACAATCTGTTATAAGTAAAAATATGATTTGGTATGATAGGCTATCAAATCATTTAGATATAGATTATAAAAAATGTGGTAACAATATTTGTGATGCTGAAGAAATGTTTGAAACCTGTAAAATCGATTGTTAAGAGAAACAAAGGGGGATTTTATTTATCCACGCGCTGGAAATTGCATATCAATTTAGGTTGTTGCCGACTTGGTAGATATGCAACAAAAAGAGATCTCACAGGAAATATATTGTAAAGAATATTATTTCTGTTTATTTGTAAATAAGTAATTTATCTATAAACAAAATATCTCTATTTCCACTATTTCGTAAATCAGCAACATTTATATATAAGTTATTAACCTATTTCCATATATTAGGAAAATGTTCATCGAAAACGTCCTCGGCTCAAAGGCAAAGGTCAAGATACTGCGGGTGCTGGGCGAAGTGCGGACCGCTTACTCGCTCAAGGGCTTAGTCAAGGAAACAGGATTGAGCCTCAGCATCACGCACCAGGCTGCAGAAGAGCTGGCAGAGGAAAAGGTAGTGACCAAGATAAAAGGGACGGGAAAAGAGCGATTGTACAAATTCAACGCGGAGAGCTGGTTTGCTGCAGCCATATTTGATCTTTTCAAGACAGAGAAGACAAGGCAGAGAAAAGAAGTTGTCTTGTTGAAGGTCTGGAATGTTTTGGAGCAGCTGGTGACAAAGATAAAGGGCAAGGTAATGCTCGTGCTGCTCTACGGCAGCCATGCCCGGGGGGATGCGGCGCTCAACAGCGATATTGACGTGCTCATTATCCCCAAGAAAAAGGTAGACGCCGGGTTGGTAAAAAGCGTGGAGAAAAATATCCACCCCCTTATCCTTGAGGTGAGTACGTTCAAAGAAGGCATAAAGAACAAGTCCCCCCTCTACCAAAATCTCAGAAAGGACAGCATTATCCTGTTCAAGAGCAAAGAGGCGAAAAGTCTCTTGAAGGAGTTTATTAACGACCTTGAGCAGTTTATACCGGGCGAAAGCAAACTGGGCGAAGGGAAGCTCAAATGACAGATAAGGAGTTTGAAGGGAGATGTCTGAATGAGAGGAAGATAACGAAACCGTCTGCAGCTACGCTAATACAAACTGAAGAGCAGAGAAATTCCCTTGCTGATCGGCATAAGAATAATGCTGAATATTTCTTGGAGGGCACAAAGGCATTGCTGCAGTCAAATACTCCGCTATTGGCTATGCTCACCGGTTATTTTGCCATGGAGCATAAAGCGAACCAGCTCCTGGTCTTAAAAGGCTATAAAATAGAGGACCATGCCTGCGTGCAGATAGCATTAAGCAAGATAGTGGATCATAAGGATCTGGCGAAGAGGCTAAGCGACATGTACAGCCAAAGGCAGGATATCGGCTACAGGATGTTCCTCAGGCACAGCGAAGCGGAAAGAAAGAATGCGCAACAGGCAGTTCAGGAGAAGGTTATCCCTTTTATGGAAGAGATAGACAGGCTGATAGCAGCATCTCAAAACAAGGGATTTATTTTCCCAGGCGCTTGAAATACTGTATCTGCCTCTCGCGCTGCAGCGCAGCCTTCCTGGTGCGGAACTTCCCCAGTATCTTCGTTCCCCTGCCGCTGTACAGGATCCACTGGTGTCCTTTTTTCTTAATCATAATCTCCTCTTCCCGTTATTCATCGTCGCGATCATACGGGATGATCCCTACCGCCTTCAGCCGGTCCTTGAGCCGCTCGAATAGCGTCTTCGGCCGGATACGGTATTTCAGCCGCTGGCGCACGGCATGGTGCTCGATATACTGGACCTCGCCGCTCAGCTTGTCCAGGGTCCGGAGATTATTCGCGATAAGGTCAGGAGGGGTTGCTGATTTCGGCTGCTCCGGAACGACAGGATAGCGCGGGATGGGAGTATACGCCGATTCCGGGGGAAGATGATACGTGGGAAGAGGGAGCTGCTCAACGTGTTCGTGGGCGGGTACAGCCTCTTCCTGAACAATCCGTAAGTTCTGCTCAAGTGGAGATGCCTGTGGCGGCGGTTTCTCAGGAGCCAGGGAGGATGCCCGCGGGCGCTTCTGCATCCATTGGTCCAGGCATTGGTCGCTGCAGAAAGGAAGGGGAATCTCTCCCACACCGCTCTTTTCCAGAAAGGAAGTCTGCGGGGTGCCAGCAGGAGATATTTCCTTTCCGCAATACGAGCATGTGGGCAGTACGGTATCCATGGCGGCGCTCCAGTAAAGGAAATGAATAAGGAAGGAACAGGAAAACCATAATGTTTATAAATATAAAGTTAACTATTTTGGTACATGAAACGGTCCTCACGACGCTGGAAGAAAAAAGGCCAGATGCGCTGGAAGTGGCAGCGCAAGCGGATGAAGAAGGAGAGGAAGCGCCGGGTCAGAAGGTAGCGATAATCCGATACGTTTATAAATAAGCGCCACCCACCCTTATGTTCTCGTTGTGGTATACGATTCCACAACCATTCTGCACCCGCATACCAAGGGTATGCCAACAACAAACTGTGTATGCTTAATGGGATCATTAAGTATGAATAAGTGATGTTGAAGCAATTCCGGCAAATAATCAGCAATGCGACACATAATGAAGGATTCGAAGAATTCCCGTTGTCTTGAGCGCAAGCGAAAGGCTCGGGAATTTTCGGAGAAAATTCCCGTTGATCCTGCGGGAGATCGCTGCTATGAGGGTTCGGCTAAGCCATGCAAGTCTTCTCGCAAGAGAGGCGAAATGCTCAGTAACACGTCGATAATCTACCCTGAAGTTCGGGATACCCATGGGAAACTGTGGTTAATACCGGATAGGAGAAATGTTCTGGGATGATATTTTTCCCAAACGCAAGGCTTTAGGATGAGACGGCGGCGGATTAGGCTGTTGGCGGGGTAACGGCCCACCAAACCGAAGATCCGTAGGGGCCGTGAGAGCGGTAGCCCCGAGAAGGACACTGAGAAACTGGTCCTAGCCCTACGGGGTGCAGCAGGCGCGAAAACTCTGCAATGCACGCAAGTGTGACAGGGGAACCCTCAGTGCTTTGCGTTAAGCAAGGCTTTTGCCAATGGTAAATACATTGGCGAATAAGTGGTGGGCAAGACTGGTGCCAGCCGCCGCGGTAACACCAGCGTCCACAAGTGGCGATCACATTTATTGGGCCTAAAGCGTCCGTAGCCGGTCTGAAAAATCATTTGTGAAATCGTACGGCTCAACCGAACGGCGCGCAGATGACACTCTCAGACTTGAAACTAGGAAGAGTCAGGAGTATTCCTGGGGGATCGGTAAAATGGGATAATCCCAGGAGGACTACCAGTGGCGAAGGCGCCTGACTAGAATGGGTTTGACGGTGAGGGACGAAAGCCAGGGGAGCAAAACGGATTAGATACCCGAGTAGTCCTGGCCGTAAACGCTGCGAGCAAGGTGTTGCATATTCTTCGAGAATATGCAGTGTCGAAGCGAAGGCATTAAGCTCGCCGCCTGGGGAGTATGGTCGCAAGGCTGAAACTTAAAGGAATTGGCGGGGGAGCACTACAAGGGGTGCGGCGTGCGGTTTAATCTAATTCTACGCAGAGCATCTCACCAGCAGCGACGGCAGGATGAAGGTCAGTCTAAAGGGCTTACCTGACGAGCCGAGAGGTAGTGCATGGCCGTCGTCAGCTCGTGCCGTAAGGTGTCCTGTTAGGAGATGCAGAGCATTTCACGCAAGAAAGCTCTGCTTTCGCAGCGAGTCAGGCAACGAGCGAGACCTGTATCCACAATTGCTAACGAACTTGTGATCGAGCACATCGTGGGGACTGCCTTGGAAACAAGGAGGAAGGCGCAGGCAACGATAGGTCTGTATGCTCCGAATCTGCTGGGCTACACGCGCGCAACAATGGTACGGACAATGGGCTGCGACCCCGAAAGGGGAAGCTAATCCTCTAAACCGTATCGTAGTCCAGATTGAGGGCTGTAACTCGCCCTCATGACGTTGGAATCCCTAGTAATCGGACGTCATCATCGTCCGGTGAATACGTCCCTGCTCCTTGCACACACCGCCCGTCAAGCCAATCGAGCAGGGTTTAGGTGAGGTTACGCCTATTAGCGTAAACGAATCTAAGCTCAGTGAGAAGGGTTAAGTCGTCACAAGGTAGCCGTAGGGGAACCTGCGGCTGGATCACCTCCTTTTTTCCTTTTTTTACAGGAAAAAACAAGGGATTGCTTCAGCATCACTTGTTCTTTATGTTCACATGGGCCCGTAGCTCAGCGGTTTGTACCAACAAGCGAAAGAGCGCCGCCCTTGCAAGGCGGAGGCCTCGGGTTCAAAGCAGCAGAAAATCCCGACGGGTCCATCAGTTTGGAAAATGTGGACCCCCGAGAATCGCATGATTTTCGATGGGTCCATTCCATTCACCAGTTCATGCTCACATATGAGGACAGCTCCGTACGCAGCCCGTACGGATCTGTAGGCGAGATAGGATCATATTCTATTGATGAAGCTGTGTAAGGACCAAGACAGAAGCTATGAGGTGGATGACTTGGCTCAAGACGCTGACGAAGGATGCGACAAGCAGCAGTATGCTCCGGCGAGGCGCATGTAGCCTTTGAACCGGAGATTTCCGAATGCGACTTCGCGGTAATTCCGTCAGGAAAGGGAACGCAGGGAATTGAAACATCTTAGTACCTGCAGGAAAAGAAACCAATGGGATATCGTGAGTAAGGGCGACTGAAAGCGATGCACGGCAAACTGAATCCTACCAGAGATGGCAAGGAGATGTGGTGTTGCAAGACTGCCTTTTAGTCCGGGCTTCATGACCCAAAGTGCGCTGGAAAGCGCCGCCGAAGAGGGTGAAAGCCCCGTAGGGGAAGTGGAGCGGATGTGGCAGGATCTTGAGTACTGTCTATTGGATATTAGGCAGGAAGACGGGGGACAATAACCTCCAACCGTAAATACGTATTGAGCCCGATAGCAAAATCAGTACAGTGATGGAACGTTGAAAAGAATCCTTCACGGGAAGTGAAAAGATCCTCAAACCTCATAGCGATAGTTTGGTACGGCTCTTCGGAGTCGTGCCGTACGTTTCGAATAACGTGCCAGGGAGTGTACCTGAGTGGCAAGGATAACAAACGATCCAGAGGGAAACCAAAAAGCCCGCAGCTTGCAAGGGGCGAGGTATGAAAGTGCCTCAAGTCACTTGGGTACGACCCGAAACTAGGCGATCTAGCCGTGAGTAAGGTGAAACGAAGGTTATACTTCGTGGAGGCCTGCAGAGGTTCTACGTGCAAGTGTTCTTCTAACTCGTGGTTAGGGGTGAAAAGCCAATCGAGCCTAGTGATAGCTGGTTCCTGCCGAAATTGGCCGTAGTCAAGTCTCCGACGAGATCGTTGAAGGGGTAAAGCGACGGATCAGAGATTAAGGTTCCGAAAGGAATCGGTCTTTTGTCCAACTCTGAATACTTCAACATCGCAGACTCGGGGAAACGGGATTCGGGGTAAACTTGAAATCCGAAAGGGCATCAACCCAGACTCCAGTTAAGGCCCTCAAATGTCGGCTCAGTGTTAAAGGGTGAAAAGTGTCTCTTCCCACAGACAGCGAGGAGGTTGGCTTAGAAGCAGCCATCCTTTAAAAAGTGTGTAACAACTTACTTGTCAAGGGAAGGGGCCTTGAAAATGGACGGGGCTAAGCCGATTGCCGATACTGGAGATAGAGATATGGTAGGCAGGCGATCCGCATGGGCAGAAGTACGTCCGTAAGGGTGTATGGACCGTGTGGATATGAGAATCCTGGCAAAAGTAGGATCGTAGTACTGTGAGAACCAGTACCGCCGAAAGGGCAAGGGTTCCTTGACAATACCGTTTAGTCAAGGGTAAGTTGATCCTAACCCATCTCGTAACGAGAGTCAGGGGAAAGGGAAACCGGTTAATATTCCGGTACTCGCGCTGTATGCGCGGCAACGCAAGCCTTGTTTCTGACGCTTCCGGATAGACCGACAAACGTGCTTTGTCAACGGGAACAGGTGCGGGGAGTGCTGTAATGGCGAGAACCGCAGCAGATCCCGGATGAGCTTATCGTAAGGTAGGTTCGGTTGATTTCAGGAGCCCGTGAAAAAGGAACAGGGAAAGATCAGTGCGGATCATACCAAGAACCAGCACAGGTGCCCCTAGGTGAGAAGCCTAAGGTGTCATGGTCCAATCTAACTCAGGGAACTCGGCAAATTAGCCCCGTGTCTTCGGTATAAGGGGTCCCTGCTCTTGTCGCTCTTCGCGGCGAGAGCAGGGTGCAATGTCTCAAGGAGCCCGACTGTTTAACAAAAACGTAACTAGCTGCTAGCCTGTAAAGGTGCGTACAGCTGGTGACGTCTGCCCAGTGCCTGTACTTCAAACTCCGGTTCAACGGAACTAAGAGCAGGTAAACGGCGGGAGTAACTATAACTCTCTTAAGGTAAGCACTTGAGTTGCCTTAATAAAATCTGGCTATATGCTGGAATATCTGAGAATCTCACACTACCACTGGACATCTCCCCGCATAGGGTATATAAAGGAGATGCACTATGGTGAAAATGTGATGAGTGCAGACAACCAGCAGGAAAGGCTAGATCCGCATTGGATTGCCGGTTTTGTTGATGGGGAAGGATGTTTCCATGTCTCTATCAACAGAATTCCCGAGATGAGTTTAGGATGGCAAGTGCTTCCTGAATTCAGGATAGTCCAGCATGAAAGGGACGAATCCACCTTGTACAGAATCAAAGAGTACTTTGGTTTTGGTGACGTAAAGAACAATAGGACGGATCGCCACGGTACAAGAAAAGAATTCAGGGTAAGGGGCAAGGAGAATCTCAACAATATAATCGCCTTCTTCAGGCAGTATAAACTGAATACGCTGAAGAGGAAGGATTTTGGGATTTTCGCAGAGATCATTCAGACGATGAATGATGGACAGCACCTTACCAAAGGAGGTCTTGACCATATTGCCAAGCTCATCTCGCAGATGAACCGCAAGCCTGATATTCGGTATCTAGAATCCTCAGAGACTATACGCCAGAACTCCGGCAGGAGTAAGATATAGTCCGACCCTCACAGCGATGTGGGGAGATGCGCAGAAATGTGCATCCGCCATCAGGAGATGGTCAGTACCCGGAAGGGGAACGTAACAGACGTGAGCGTAATACCTTGTCGTTTGATTGACGACTTGCATGAATGGCGTAACGAGGTTCCTACTGTCCCGAGTTAGAAGCCACCGAATATTCTTTACTGGTGCAAAGGCCAGTGATCTCCAGTGGGAAGCGAAGACCCCGTGAAACTTTACTGTAGTTTATGGCTGTGACGTGAAGCTTGATGCGTAGCGTAGGTGGGAGTTGCTAAAGCGTGATTCTCGGATTGCGTGTAGACGACGATGAAACACCACTCTTCTTGCTTTACGTTGCTTACTCCACAAGAGGACACCCATAGATAGACAGTTTGGCTGGGGTGGCACCCCGCTGAAAAGATATCAGCGGGGTCCAAAGGTTTACTCAATCCGGTCGGAAATCGGAAGGGGAGTACAAGAGCAAAAGTAAGCCTGATTGGGCTCATGATAAGAATGAGTTCAAACGCGAAAGCGTGGTCTAGCGAACCCCTGAGGCTCCTTATTGGGGCCCAGGGCTGACCGAAAAGTTACTCCGGGGATAACAGAGTTGTCGCGCCCGAGAGCTCGAATCGACGGCGCGGCTTGCTACATCGATGTCGGCTCATCCTAACCTGGCTGTGCAGAAGCAGCCAAGGGTGGGGGTGTTCACCCATTAAAAGGGTTCGTGAGCTGGGTTCAGAACGCTGCGAGGCAGTTTGTTTGATATCTGCTGGAGATGTCTGGTGTCTGAAAGGAAGGACCATCTAGTACGAGAGGAACGATGGTTCGGCGCCTCTAGTCGACCGGTTGTCCACCAGGGCACGCCGGGCAGCCACGCGCTATAGGGATAAGTGCTGAAAGCATCTAAGCACGAAGCCCTCCTTGAAAAGAGACACCATTGAGAGCACCCCCAGAACAGGGGATTGATAGAGTGGGAGTGTACGCATCAAGGCAACGAGATGTTCAGCTCGCCACCACTAATCGCTCTCCCTTGATCCTTACACAGCTTCATATTCATTTTAAATCGTGGGATAGCGCGAGCGCTGCGGAGGTAAAAACAAATGCGCAGCTTACGAACAAGAAATAGTGAATTTTGCAACGACGTTTATGGGCTTTTTGAGGTATAGATCCTTTAATCTTACTACGGTATCATCAATGAGCAAATATAAACGAAAGATGGTACCTGGCTCATTTTTATCGTAAATAGAAATTTCACAGGAATCTCTGCTACAATCGGGAGGTAACATTCGTACGTCTCCCTCGATAAAGTTTGATGTGGCATTTACAAATTTACAGCCCGGTATGTTCTCCACACCTTTGTTATTAAAATTTAATAGAACAGCCTCATGATGATTAACTGGTAAGTTTAGATTGTTTGTAATATTTAGTAGTAGAGAACAACCAGTAGCGGAACACACATCACGGGTAAGAGCATTATCAACATATAAATAATCTCGTTCCGTTATATTTTTGTTGACGGCTTGATTGCAAGTTCCATCTTTAACACCTCATGAGTATATTATGTGTAAAGCACTTCATGTAGAAGTGCCTTGCCTGCTGCCCGACGGTCTTTCCCCGCAAAGTCTCTCCCATTCCCCTCTTGAG
>Ga0209542_10015724_pt1 | contig 12654 bp, 18 predicted proteins | sample RifCSPhighO2_01_FD_184028 | JGI IMG/M metagenome (GOLD analysis project Ga0209542, IMG submission 184028) | Soil microbial communities from Rifle, Colorado - Rifle CSP2_plank highO2_0.1 (SPAdes) (version 2) | ecosystem: Environmental > Terrestrial > Deep subsurface > Rock core/Sediment ...
TATAAATGTATGGGTGATATGGGGAGCAATTTAAAGCCATTGGATATTATGACTTAGAGTTGATAAATGATATTTTTTCTGCTACTGTAAAAATAGATCTTTAGTAGATAAACCTCTTCCTTCGCGACTTGATGTCGCACCCACTTTCTCCGGCATTCGGCCGCGAGGGAAGAGGGCGATGGTCGAGGCCCAATACTTTATCTCACGATAGAGTAGAAATTCCCTCCTGATTATTCATTAATTTTATAATTATATGAAAATACTAGGAGCAGTTGGATTGGGTCTTACTATCGTCATCGTCAAAATCTTAATGCCCGACGTACTTCATGGCATTGAGAAAACCCTCGTAGAGTTCTTTGATCTGCTTGAGGGAGTCATGACCAAAGGTCAGACCGCACTAAATGCATTTTGACTTTCACCCGATCCACTAATGGATTTAGGGCTCCAATCCACAAATCGCCCCGCGCAACGCTCGGGGCGATTTTATATTATGTACCTCCTCCTGTCATACCATTTTCACCAATGTCCCAGAGCTCTTCGCAACTTGACGAAATGTCGTATGATCCGTTTGGGTCGCTTGGGTCATTCACAAAATGCCATGGATTAACGCATTTGGGCGGATGCGGAAAGAAGCTATGGCAGTGTCCGATCCCCTTCGTGCTGCCATCCGCAAATTGGCCATAAAGACACTCTGATTCCGTTTCAAAGTCGATATCAAGATGTACGATAGCGCCGCAACGCCCGCCGGGAGCCTCTTTAAATGTTGAGTATGCATATTGATAGGGACTGCCATCGTTAATAGGGTCGGAGAGAGCCCCCGTGAGAACTTCTTTATTAACAAGAAATTGGAATGGATTTGGATCGCCTGTTGATTGTATGAATCCGCTGCATGGGAAAAATCCGTATTGGAGTTTGTACATCGTTAGTCCGGTAAAAAGCGTGTCCATATCGGACGTGCGAACAAAATCTCGCGCTCGGGCGCGGTAATCTCCAGAGAAAAAAACAATAGAAGCCAGAAGACTAATAATGAAAACAACAACAAGAATTTCTATAAGGGTAAAACCAGTCGTTGTCCAGCCGTGTTTTTTGTCGTATCTCATGGGTGTATAAAGTATACAGTAAGTCAGTTTTTACACCAATTTTGTATCAAGAAGATCTTCAAGGTTTTTCAGAAAGCCCAAAGAGAACAACCATACAAGGACTTTTTTCGTGATATAATTATTTAAATGAGAACGAACACAAAACTTACATTAGTCGCAATATCCATCATCCTTATCGCACTTGCGGGGTTTTATGCGATAAAAATAAATACTGCCATCGCGCCGATAGACGGCGAACACACTGCGAGTACCACCACCGAAACATCTTCTCCTTTGGTGCGGCTCACCACACCACGACCAAATGCCGAAATTATAACCCCACTTATCGTAACGGGGGAGGCACGGGGAAATTGGTATTTTGAGGCGTCATTTCCTGTCCGCCTTCTGGATGGCAATGGCAAAGAAATTGCCGTTGTGCCTGCGCAGGCACAAGGGGATTGGATGACCACGGACTTTGTGCCGTTCCGCGCAGAGCTTACGTTTATTCTCCCAAATACAAAAGAGGGGACACTCGTACTTGAAAAAGACAACCCGTCGGGACTTCTGGAAAACGCGGATGAAGTGAGAATTCCTATACGATTTAAAACGGCGGAAAAAATTTCTTCAGGAATGCGCGGCAAGGTGATCCTCGGTCCAACTTGTCCTGTCTTGCGGGACCCACCAGATCCATCCTGTGATGATAAACCTTTCGCAACAGAACTTTTGCTCATAGAGATTACGGGAGATAAAGCACGAAGTGTAAAAAGATTTAATTCCACCGAGGACGGAGCATTCAGTTTCGAGGTGTCTCCCGGAAGATATAGAATACAATCTGCCACTAATAACACACTCACTTTTTGTTCAAGTGTTGATGAAATCGTAGTAACTAGTAAGGATTATACCGAAGCTATTATTCATTGTGATTCCGGGATTCGGTAATGGTCTCTGACTCAAAAATCACATGAGCACATAACGCCAGAATCGCTATTACAGCCCATTGACTTTTATTGTCAAACGTATATAGTATCTATATCACTACGGAAAAGACCCTTATGCAGATACGTCTGCATCGGGGGCTTTTTCTTTTTGGCTCTTGGAAGAAAACTTATGATAATCTCAAAACAATAGGATGCAAAATTCAAAGCCGTAGCTTTGAATTTTGCATCCTATTGTTTTGACACCATATTTATGTATCCACAATTCTGTGTCTTATGCACATCTGTAATTTTGCGGCGTATGTATCTGATATGATGAATTATTTATGTCTATCGGAATATCAACAAGGCATAATATCCCCCCAATCTACCCCGCCATAAGAATAAGTTACCTTTTTAAAGGGAGACCGAAATGTTTGCGGAGAAGGGCATCGTTTTCAAGGTAGTCAGCAATAATGTATCGCACGCTTCTTCCTATGAGGACATCGGTTTTAAGAAGGGCGATAAGTTCGTTACATTCATAAGGGAATACCCACACGCTGTCCTGGAATCGTACAAACCCGAACCCCCTAAGCTCCTCCCGAATCCTCTCCCGTGTCATTTTTCTTTTCTCGCTTACGTCAAACATCACGATGCGCCACTTGCCATCCCAGCTTTTTCTTTTTGGTATTTTGTGAACTCCCGCACGCAAAAGCACGCGTTCCCCCAACGGAGTCACTTCAAGTATTTTTTCTCCACTATCCATGCGAACTGCGATCAATTTTTTCTTGATAAGTCTCCCAATCACGCTCTCGACATAGCGGGGCGATAGATATCGCTTATTTTTTGAATTAAACATCTGAAGCACTTGGAGGGCATTAGGCGCAAGAATGGCAATACTCACTACGCCGGCAAGTAAGAGTGTGCGCAGTATAATACGTTGCGCGTTTTGATATTTACTTTTTGACTTCTTTTGTGTGTCCATATGGTTTTATATATGCAGTATGTATGAAAAATATCAGGGAAGCAAATTTCACCGCTATAGCGGTGAAATTTGCTCTCAACCCAATAGATACTATTGTCAAAGAAAACTCTTACCATAAAGGCATATATACAAAAATTGCGCAAATAGGGCTAGCGCAAAATTCAAAGCTATAGCTTTGAATTTTGCATCCTGTTTGCCTCTATATACACCCACAATTTTCCACCATTAGTATTGTAGGATATAAGATATCTCCAGTTTTGAGATATTGGAGGTATCTATCGTGGAGGAGTTTACGCGCGAGGGATTTTGTTTCGTTATAAATAGTTATACCCGAATATGCACAGCTTGTGCACATGTTATGCACTGAATAGGGCTTGTGAAAAAATAAATGGTTGTTTTTCCACATGCGGAGGCATATCATAAAGTTTGGTCAGAATAATATTAATTAATGGCTGTTTGATAAAACAACCAAAACCCAGATTTCAGTTTACGTAACAACGCGAATTGGAATTTGGGTTTTGTTATTTATGCCCGTAGGCTACCGCGGATGTAAAAAAATATAACCCGGTCGATCGTTTGAAAGACCACTTGTCGAGTTTGTAGCAAGCTCCACACCATACGGTATGGAGAAATCCCAGCCACAGGCTGGTCCGCCTTCGGCGGGTAATGGAACGCCATCAAGCGAAGAAGCGGGTGATACAGGATTGACAGGCGGAGACCAACTCGCCCTCGCTTCGTTCGGAGATATTGGCGGATGGTGGTGGTTTCTCCTTCTTATTTTGATACTTCTCTTTGTTTTGTGGATGATGAGCAGGCGGGGAAACCAACAGTAGGTTAATAAATTAAAAATTGTGAATTAATAGAAACTTAACATGTTTGATATAAAAAATTATTTTATAAAACTTATAGTTAAATTGGGATTTCGTAAAAAAAATACGGTAGGAATTTCAGTACAAGACAGTACAAATATCAAGATAGAAAATTCTAAAATTAAAGGATATCAAAGGGGTATAGAAGCAAAAAATGTTTCAAACTTAAATGCACAAAATATAAATATTGACTCAAAAAATTAAATCGACGTAAAATAGGCGATGTAATAAAAAAAGTGCGCCTGGGATAACGGTAGTCATCTCTTCATTGGCTACTGAATTTTTTTCATACACAGGAGTATGTTTTTATTATTTACGGATATGGTACAATTTTTCCATATGTCTAATACACCGATCAAACCGTCTAAAAACACCGGTGCGACAAAATCAACCTCATTCTTTTCTCAAGTCTTCTCAAAAAGCGGATTGATTTCTTTTGGTATCATTATCGGGCTTGCCGTCATAGTCTGGGTCTTGCAGATGTTAAGTGAGTTTATCGTTCACGAGACGAGTGGTAGTAGTTTTATCATCCCCGCAATATCAAGCATCGTTCTCTTTATCTCGGGAAGGTTTTTTTGGAAACAGGCCAAAAAAACCGATATCTTGAAATATGAATTTGTCACCGTAGCCGCCCACCGTTTGCGCACCCCGCTTTCACGTTTAGGATGGATGATCGCGGGACTGCGCGATGAAGTGAAAACAGAAAGCGGAAAGTCTCTGATTGATGATGCCGGCAAAACTGCGGCCGAGCTTACGAGTATCGCCAACCAGCTTCTCACTGCGGCCGAAGCAGGGGAGTCCTCCCTCTATTACAGCTACATTCCTCACGAAGAAGATCTCGGTCTTATCGTCCGTCAGGTGATCGGAGAATATGCAATCGGCGCGGTGAAAAAAAATATTGAAGTGCTTATTTCCGCGCCCACTGATCTGCCTAAGGTATACGTTGATCGCGATCGCATTCGCGAGGCGCTTGGATCATTTTTAGAAAACGCGATTTTGTATACACCACAACAGGGCAGGATAGAAGTTGTTTTGGTAAAAGAATGGAACCATCTCAAGGTTTCTGTTAAAGATACCGGCATTGGAATTTCCAAAAACGAGCTTCCGTATGTGTTCACAAAATTTTTCCGCACCAAAGGCGCGGTTGCTTCGGATGCGGATCGTGCGGGGCTTGGTCTTGCGATTGCGAAGGATATTATAAAACGCCATGGCGGGGGTGTTGGTGTCGAATCGGAAGGGAACAACCAAGGAAGTCGTTTCTGGTTTACGCTTCCCATTGCGAAAGTATAAGCAGATTTAAAATCATACGATATATCGTATGATTTTAAATCTGCTTCTTATGGACGGACATCAATTTTTTTAAGAAGTTCTGAAAATTTCTCCTGCACTTTTTGAAGTTTGGGGACGATGATGAATTGGCAGTAAGGTTGGCCGGAATTGCGGGTGTAATAATTCTGATGATATTGTTCCGCCGTATAAAATGCACCCAGTGGTTCAAGAGTAGTGACGATAGGCTTTCCTTCGGGGCTCGAAGCATTGAGTTCTTCAATAAATTGTTCTCCCTCGGTCTTTTGTGTTTTATCCGCATAGAAGATTGCCGAGCGGTACTGCGTCCCCACGTCATTCCCCTGGCGGTTTAAAGATGTTGAGTCATGTGTTGCGAAAAATACCGTGAGGAGATCGCGATAAGAGATCTTCTCCGAATCAAATTCGATGCGCACTACTTCTGCGTGTCCCGTGGTATCATCGCACACTTCTCCGTAGTTTGGATTTTCTTTAGTACCGCCGGTATATCCCGGGGTTACGGACATTACCCCGCGAAGCATTTTAAATACCACCTCGGTGCACCAAAAGCATCCGCCGCCAAACACCACAACATTTGGATGTATGGTTTCTGTCATATCTTTATTCTATTGCGAGAACGTATTTATACATAAGCCAAAAATGGCTTGCGCTTCCCGCAATCACAAAGAGATGAAATATCTCGTGCATCCCAAAGTAATGCGCGCTAGAGACACTACGTTCAAGAGCGAAGAAAACAACTCCTGCTGTGTAAAATATCCCTCCTAAAATAAGCCAAAAAAGCCCCATGGCGGGGAGTGCGTGCGCAAGAGGACTTAGAGCAACCACCGCAAGCCAGCCCATCAGGAGGTATAAAACAGAAAATATCCATCGTGGCAACTTATCTGATAGGAATATTTTCAAAAGTATTCCTATGACAGCAAGACCCCAAATTATTCCAAAAAGACTCCATCCCCACGCGCCACGGAGGGGAATGAGCGCAACGGGGGTGTACGTACCTGCAATGAGAATAAAAATCATTGCGTGATCAATTTTCTGGAGACTGTTCTTGAAGCGATTTTCGCGCGATACAAAATGATACAAACTGCTTACGAAGTAAAGGAGAACAAGACTTGCCCCAAATATTGAAAACGCGGTTATGTGCCACACAGAACTTTGCAGTGCCGCATACACAACAAGAACTACCAATCCCGCGATCGCGAGAAGCATTCCCACAAAATGCGTGATACTGCTCATTGGTTCGTTTTGCTTTGAACGTATCGTCATACAGGAGGATACGGCGTTACGCAAAGAATGCCTCGCTCTCTTTTTTGTTAAGAGGTCGGGTTTCCCCCCGCTCCAGATTATCAAGCGAAATATGCCCGATGCGAACGCGCTTGAGTGAAGTAATTGTGTACCCGAGATCTCCCAGCATCACGCGAATTTGATGGTGCTTTCCTTCATGGAGAATAATTTTAATAGTATGCGAGTCAATAAGTGCCGCATCTGCGGGGAGAAGTTTTCCTAATGACACCGTTTCCATTCCTTTTTTAAATATCGCGACAACTCCCGCACGCAAATTTTCTCGCACCGTGGCGATGTATTCTTTTTCGAATCGCGCGTCGGTGCCAAGAATTTTTGTTGTCACTCTGCCGTCGTTAGTGAGAATAAGAAGACCCTCCGACATTTTATCAAGCCGTCCGACAGGGAAGAGTCCTTTCTTCTCCCAATCGGCAATGACACTTCTGTCTCCTGAAAGCCCCTGTGTAGGGAGTCCCCGCGGTTTGTGATAGGCAAGGTAGATATATTTTTTAGGGTGCGGTTGATTTAAGACGACCTTGTCGCTTTCGTTGACAAGCATACCTGTTTTTGCAACAGTCCCATTGATAAGAACGTTTCCGGCAGAAATAAGCTCATCCGCCTCTCGGCGCGAGGCAAATCCTTTGTCACGGAGGTATTTGTTGATACGAATAGGATAGTCCAAGGGTGTAGAAGTATATCACTCACGGGTAAGTTGTAGCCCGGAATAGGCGAGAAAACCCATAACAGCAAGAGCTACCCAACTCACCCACATCGGTATCGCCAAAGTATTAAGTGTAATTTCCCACCCGTACACAATTCTCGCCAAATGCGCAACGGCGATCACAAGAAATAATCCTCCCGCAACTAAAGAAAATGTTTTATGGTTCATAAAACTTTACAAAAACAATTATCTGCTAAATGAATAGGCGTATCCTAATCCGCCCAAATGACAAACGTAAAGACTTTATTTCCCTTTCCCAAATCACGCTCATAAAGAGCATTGCGTCCATCGTGAGATTTTCGGATTACTTTACCCCATTCTTCCGGTGACTCTGTGGGGGTGCCGCTATCGTTGCCGTTATTATTGCGTCCTAATATCGAGGATAATGCGCCCGCTATTGTTGTGCTTGTATCAAGATGTGCATAGATGGTTTCGAGCTGGTCGTAGTCATGCTGATTTGGATGTTGGTTTGGTGTGGGGTCGTTCGTGTAATCCATGCAGGTACCAAGCGGTGAGTTCGCGAAGATTTCATCCTGGTGGTCGAGTCCAAAAGTATGTCCGATTTCTTGGCACATAACAAGATTTTTCCACGCCGGAGTATTGTATTTTGCAGTGTTGAAATACGTATCATTCAATTTAACCGTTCCTTTTGTAATATGGTCACCACTTACCCAAATTGACGCTATGCCGAGCCAACCATTTTTGCCGTACTTCCTATTGCATACCTCCACGCGACCGTTTACAGGCTTACAATTTTTTAGGTTTGTGCCAGGAACAACGATAGTATCTAAAATCGAAGATATGCTCCAGTCGTTTGAAGCAGTGCCAAGATGCGCATCCCAGGCAACCCCAACATTATCGCCAAGTTTTAATGTAAATGGATTTGCCGTGCGTGCCCAATGATAATTTCCCCATGCATGACTTGCGTACGCAATGGATGCGAAGGCGCCGAGAGATATGAGAACAAAAAGCGATGCAAGAATTTTTTTTGTACGAGATGATAAAGACATAGTGTAAAAATTAATAAATAAAAACTAGAATTTTAAATGTGAATTTTGTCGGCAAGGTGTCCAATAAGAGGGAGGGGATTTTCTTTTCCGCCGATAGCATTCATGACTCCTATGATAAATAAAACAAAGAGTCCGACGTGCAATACCCACGAGAACATATAGACCATAGGCAGCCACGAAATTGCCATTGCGATGAGAGAGGTGATGAATAGCACAAGACCTTGTTTGACGTGGTATTTCACGAACGGATCATTTTTTGCATCGGTCAAAAGCGGAATAAAGAAAAGAATATAGGCGATGACCGCCATGCCGATATTTTTCCCCTTCCCTTGCTCTTGATGGCTTGCCCCCGAAGGATTCTGTGGTGTTTCTTGCATATAAATTAGGTTATCTTTTAAGTATATATTATACCAAAACATAATCAATCGTCGTCACCAGCACTCTTCTTTTTGTGCATATCTATCCTCTGTTTTTGCACGGCGAGCGTAAACCACACGACGCTTACGAGAATGGCGGATATTGTTGATATCCGCAAAGAAAGCGTTGCATACGTGAAAGCAAGTACTGCGAGAACAATACCAGTAAGAATACTTGTCGCCAGCGCTGGTTTGTCTTTCCCAAAAATAGAGGGTAGAAGCGCCAAAAGAAAAACCCATTGTCCCGCCGCGATGATAATATCCTGCCATGCCATATTCTCTTTACTGATCAAAGAGTGACACAAGATGCTCATCGATCTCGCGCTGGGTCAGATCGTAGAAATTTTTGTTCTCATTATGCAGTTTGAGCGCCAAACTCTTGCCGACAAAGCGCCAATGCCACGGCTCGAAAATATAATAGCCATTGTTTTTGGGGTAAGAAAGGACGAAACCATATTTGTACGCATTTTCGATAAGCCACGCATAGCTTCCTGTTTTTTCAAAGGTGGAAAAATTTACTCCGAGCTTTGCGGTAGTAAAATCTACCGTTGTGCCGAGTTGGTGTTCCGAGTACCCTTGGTCCGCGGAAAATTTATTTGCGCCGGAGCCATAGGTGACAGTGTATGCCGATTTGAGCGTACTTTGCGTGCCGAAGGAACGATACGCGGATATGATTTTCAAATCAATCTGCGCGACAGCCACATCATCCAATAATTTTTGAAGGAACGGCCACACCTCGCTTGATATGGATTTCTCTTTTTCCGGTTCGTATGTATATTGAGGAAGAATAGGGAGCGGGTATTTAGGAGTATAGTTCTCATTCAAAAAATAAACTCTGGAATATTTTTTAAGAAGCTCCTTATCGGTGCCGCTTAATTTTTGAAGCGTGCCCACCGTGCTCGCCATAAATTGCACTTGCGCTTCCATTCCATCCACCAGCTCTCGTTCTTGGCGCAAGTCTTGTTCTAGATTGCTTTTCTCGCCCTGCGCCGCAGAGAGAATTTGCTTGATCGCGTCAATATTTTCGAGGAGGTTTTGCGACTGCGTTGCAAATTCTTGTTTTGTTTTTGCGAGCTCTTCTTTAAGCGCCGCTCTCTCTTTAGTAAGTTTAAAATACTGATAACCCAAATACCCCGTCGCGCCGATAAAGCCGACAAGAACTGTCATAATAAGAGGAATATATTTGGGGTTTGTTCCCGGAGGATTCACAGGGGTTATTATATCCAATAGCGGACCTATCGCGCAATGACCTTTGTTCGCAATAGTGCACAAAGGGGGTATACTATAGGAAGCTTAATCATCTAAATAACACTAAAAACAAAAACCGCATGGCGAACCATGCGGGGGAAACGAGTTTTAATGCCGCCGTAAGAGTACCACGACAAAGGGTTTACTTTTCTATGGTCGACCATAAGCAGTGTGTTATTTCAGCCGATAGCCGATGAAAACGTGACTGCAGTTATTGCAGTGAAGGTTTTCTTGGTACAAATGTCCCGCTTCCATTTCCGTCAATAAAAATGCCGTAACGCTGCCTAATATCTTCGACGCATCAGAAATAGGCTTGGGGTTGCTAAAATTGACCGTTACATTTCTCTTTTCGCAACATGGGCATTTGTGTGTGGTCGCTGCCTGCCACAAAAAGAAACATGCCAAAGCATAGAGGGAAAGAATTAACATTGAGTGCCTCCTTGCTGATCCTCGGTTTTTTAAGAAAATTGAAAGCCTAAAATCTCTCCCGATGGTATCAAATAGCTATTTATCGTCAAATATAGTTTAGTATTTAAAACAAAAACCGCACAGTAATCTGTGCGGCGAAGAACGACATATTTAATTATCGCGGAAAAAGCTTTTCCGCACACAACTCCACGTGCCGAGTCCACGATATTCTATTGGTTGTGTCAATGTCGTAGTAAATAGAAAATGGAAGTTTTTTAGGGATCCATTTACCTCCGCCTTGGTTAAGCCAACGATAATGATGAGGCTTACGACGGTCTAGTTCCCGCATTTTAATATATTTTCCTTTGTCAGGAGCTTTTGATAATGACGAGGCGTTGTTGAAAAATTCACCAGGGTCATTTGTACATATCCGCTCAAGCATCACATCAAAATCACAATGTGTTCGAATAAAAACCAGACGAACCCCTGCTTTTCTGGCTTTTTCTCGGATACTCGCCCTTTTCTTTCGGTCTATAAAATCCGAATCGAGAATGACATTAGAACTATGTTTAACCACTTCAAGCGCAATATTCTCCGCAATAGCACGAGTTCGTTCATAACGCTCACCTTCTCTCCGAAGAGCAGTGCGAATAGTATCGCCCTTAACCACAAGTGCGGAAATATGACCGGCAAGTAAATCAGCAACGCTACTTTTTCCGGAGCCAACAAGACCGACCATGGCGATTATGGTTGGTTGGGGTGACATGAGCTTGATATGAGCAACCCCAAGCTTTGCCATGATCTGCGCTTGCACCACTTGTTCCTTTTTTGTGAGTTTTTCGTTTTGATGAACCACGATTCCAATTATAATTATATAGGGGAGTACATATTCAGCCAAAATGTTTAGCATCCGACACCTCCAATTTAAGATGGTCTATCTTTTACAATAATAAATCATATTTAAATATTTGTCAATTTTTGTGTTTAAAACAAAAACCGCCGTTCGCTTTCGCTACTGGGCGGTTCACTCTCTGTAATCGGGAATCGGGAAGGACTCGATTCTTTCCCAGACGGCCCCTTCTTTATTGAGCTGTTTCCTATATAGCTCGATATGTGTAACGGAAATGGTTAAAATCGGAACAGGGATTAATCGCACCTTTGGCCACACATTATAAAAAACATTCGATACCTTTCTCGCGACAGTTATGTGAAGAGTATTATCCGGATCAAACTCACCGTGTTCGTATTGAGGTAAGCAAGACAATAATTTATATAACTCTACCCACAACGAATTAAAACTAAGCGTCGCATGGACAGGCAGTACAATATATTGTTTTTCGAACGGCAAGAAACTACTTACCGTTATCCGAGTTTTATTGCTTTGTAGCGATGCGCTTCGCACAAGATTCACCAAAGTTTCAGGGTTGATCTTGGAAATAGGGCGATGGAATGTTACATGTGGAGGTATGTTTTTATATGGCGGGGGAAGTTTTGTGTATTCCGCAACATCATTCATAAGGGCGCACAAATCGCTACTTTCTGGTTCAGGGATAGGGAACAAAACAAGGTACTTATAGGTAGGTTCCATACTCAAACTCCTTTCTGGTGTCTTAGCCAATACTATGGATTACCTATGCGAATGTCAAATAAACTCTGCAACATTCCAACATTCTGCAGAATGTTGGAATGTTGCAGATTATATTTTTACGATGGGATTGAACACAAAAGATTAAGCCCAGTTGTTTCATCGTATGCACGAGTCATTTCCCCAGAGAGTTTTGTGAAGTGGATTTCGCACGCGCCTGATACGCGAAGTGAGAAGATGTGGCCGCCAAATACCGAGAGATCTTTTCTGCCGAACGTGCCGTGCGTATGAATGATTATCTCGTCTTTGAGCATGGTGATATTTCCAATGAGTGAGAGAATCTCAACATCCTCTTTTATAGTATGTCGTTCAAACTTTTTTGTTGTCAGATTATAGTAGGCGAGATCAAGGACTCCTGTCGCTCCCAGTCCGGTAAAATATCCGGCCTTGATATTTTCTTTTTCCAAAAACTCGCGCAGGGAAGAGAGAAGTTCCTCCCCACGCTCAAGGTTTAAAATACAAGTATCTTTTTCTTGGTGGGCGATAATCATTAAATTATTATATCAAAAACGATACATCGAAGCTCGTTGGGTGCAATGTGACACCCAATCTTGATATATAGGCGTGAGAGCACCAAGGAGACAGGATGGGACCTATGGTATATAATATATTGGTCGAGTTTTAATATTAAAAAACAGTTACATTCTCTCTATGGTTAGAAAAATAAACCCGGCTTTTTTAAAGCCACTTACGTTAACCCCCGAACTTGAGGCTGTTGTTGGTGTGGGTCCTATGCCACGATCCGAAGTCGTTAAAAAGCTTTGGGAATATATCAA
>Ga0209542_10015725_pt1 | contig 12654 bp, 21 predicted proteins | sample RifCSPhighO2_01_FD_184028 | JGI IMG/M metagenome (GOLD analysis project Ga0209542, IMG submission 184028) | Soil microbial communities from Rifle, Colorado - Rifle CSP2_plank highO2_0.1 (SPAdes) (version 2) | ecosystem: Environmental > Terrestrial > Deep subsurface > Rock core/Sediment ...
TTTCTCTAGCTAATCTTTGATAATGAGAGCTTAACTTGCCGTAATCTACGATTCTCAAAAATATCCCAAACAACGTATAATGATATGCTTTTATCATAAATTTTTCTTCTTAATCCCGTTTATAAATCTTTCTATTTATTAACTACTTTAAAATAATTACAAAAACTTTATAAAAACACTATAAACAAAAGTCTTATTAATCATATATTTTAGATTATTATAGGGGTTAAAAAAATGACACAACCAATTCAACCAATATTTATTTTGCAAGAGGGAACACAGAGAAGCACTGGAAAAGATGCTCAAAGAAACAATATAATGGCTGCTAAGGCAGTTGCTGAAACAGTAAGAACCACCCTTGGGCCTAAAGGCATGGATAAAATGCTAGTAAGTTCTTTGGGAGATGTTGTTATTACAAATGATGGAGTTACAATACTTGAGGAAATGCAGATAGAACATCCTGCTGCAAAAATGCTGGTAGAAATTGCAAAAACTCAGGAAAATGAGGTTGGAGATGGAACAACAACAGTTGTTGTTTTAGCAGGAGAATTATTAAAGCAGGCTGAAAAATTAATTGATGATAATGTTCATCCTACTGTTATCGCAAGAGGATATAAATTAGCTGCTGATAAAGCACAGGAAATTTTAAATGAAATTTCAGAAAATGTTACAGAGAAAGATGAAAAAATATTAAAACAAATTGCAATAACAGCAATGACAGGAAAAGGAGCAGAGGGGACAAAAGAATTGCTTGCTGAGTTATGCGTTAAAGCTGTTAAACAAGTTAAGGACAATGATGGAAATATCGACTTAGAAAATATTAAGCTCGAGAAGAAATTTGGTGCAGGAGTAGAAGATACAGAATTAATACAGGGGATTTTAATAGACAAAGAAAAGGTTCATTCTGCAATGCCAAGGGTTATTAAAAATGCTAAAATAGCTTTATTAGACTGTGCTTTAGAGGTTAAATCTCCGGAAACAGATACAAAAATACAAATAAGCTCTCCTGATCAATTGCAAGGATTTCTTGATCAAGAAGAAAAAATACTAAGAAATATGACAGATAAGGTTATTAAAAGCAAGGCTAATGTTGTTATATGCCAGAAAGGAATAGATGATGTTGCACAGCATTATTTAGCCAAGGCAAATATTTATGCTGCAAGAAGGGTAAAAAAATCAGACATGGACAAACTAGCAAGGGCAACTAGTGGAAGAGTTATAAGCAATTTAAATGATTTAAGAGAAGAAGATTTAGGATATTCTGGAATAGTTGAAGAGGTTAAAGTTGGGGATGAGATGATGACTTTTATTAGAGAATGCAAAAATCCCAAGGCTGTTACAATTTTGGTCAGAGGAGGAAGCAATCATGTTGTTGATGAGGTTGAAAGGGCAATAAAAGATGCTTTAGGAGACATTTCAGCTTCTTTAAAATCAGGAAAGGTTGTTGCTGGTGCAGGAAGTATTGAAATAGAATTAAGCAAACATTTACTAAAATATGCAAATAAGTTATCTGGGAAAGAACAATTAGCTGTAATGGCTTTTGCAACTGCTCTTGAGATAATTCCAAGAACTTTGGCAGAAAATGCTGGTTTAGATCCTATAGACATTTTAACAGATTTGAAATCAAAACATGATGATAAAAACGGAAAATGGTATGGTGTAGATGTTTTTAAGGGAAAATTAATGGATGCCTGGAGTTCAGGGGTTATAGAGCCTTTAAAAATTAAAACACAGGCTGTAAAATCTGCTTCAGAAGTTTCAGAATTAATATTAAGAATAGATGATGTTATTGCAGCTTCTGGCGGAAAAGAAAGCAAGATGCCAAGCATGCCTCAAGGTTATCCTGGAATGGAATAAAAATGACAGAAGATATTATTTAACTATTTATTTTTAAATTTTTCTTCAATTCTTTTAAATGCCCTTTCTCTAGCTTCATGCAATTGTGCATCTGTTGTTTTATGCTTAGAGATTCCACGAAGTCTTTCTACAGTTTTTAAGAGTCTTTCTTTCTCCAAATCTGAAAGCTTCTCCCTAATCGCATCTCTTATAAATTCTGTTCTAGTACTATATCTATGCTTAGTTAATTTTTCATCAATTTCTTTTAATACTTCAGGTTTTAACTTTAAACTTATCATTTCCATGGTATTACTTAGTATATACAAAGTATTATTTAAATCTTTCTATTCATTAAACTAAAACTTTAAATATTACCCAATTTTAATAGTTTAAGGTGATTTAATGGAGAAAAAAGAAAAAACTCATTCTAAAGATTTAAGCTTAACACAGTTAAATATACAATTGCAGGATAAAAACATTGAATTAATGAATGCTATGCATGCCTTGACAAAGAGAATAGACAGCTTAGTTTCTATATTTGAGGAAGCAGCAAAAAATGTTTCTAATGTAGAAGATGATACAAGAATAAAAAGTTTGACAGAAAAACTTGAAAGTTTATTAGAACAAAATAAATCTTTGGCAAATGGACTATTGACACTTGAAAGATATGTAAGGAGCAAGGCTTTAGAAACTCCTTTTAAGAGACTATGAGCATAAAATTTATCACAGATAATTTCAAAAGCAGCGATATTAATGAGTTAAATTCTATAATAAATTCTTTAAAATTAAATCCCATAAAAAATAATAAGCAGGCCGATTTTTTAAGAAGATTTACTTTAGCCATAATTAATACCTTTAAGTCGGAAAAAACTTATTCTCCTGAAATACATGATATAAAAATAGATACTGAAAAAATTCCTATTAAACAAAATATTCAAAGATTAAATTTGCCAGAAGCTCCAAAAAAATTAGATGTTCCTTTTGAATTATTTTTAAGAGCTCCAAATAAAATTATTCTGCCGAAAGAATTATTGGAAGAAGCGCCGGACAAAGAATTGAATGTTAATGCTCCTTATAAGGATTAATTTAATATTAACAAAGTTTATAAAATATAATCTCTTTTTTTTATTATGATTTGCCTAGCCTTGGAATCAACCGCGCATACTGCTTCATTAGCCTTGGTTAATAGCAGTGGCAAGATCTTAAACGAAATTAGAGATATGTATACGAGAGAGGAAGGAGGAATTATTCCCAGCGAATGTGCAGAACATCATAAAAAAGTATTTCCTAAAATATTAGAAAAAATCTTTAAAGATTTTAATGTTAATGACGTTGATATAATCGCGTTTTCTCAAGGTCCTGGCCTTCCGCCTCCTTTAATAGAAGGGATGAGTTTTTCTAAAGGGCTTGCACATAAACTAAAAATTCCATTAATTCCTGTAAATCACCTGTTAAGCCACATAGAAATTGGAAAATTATTAACAAATGCCCATGATCCTGTTTCTGTCTTGGCTACAGGAGCAAATACACAGATAATTTCTTATGAAAAAGGAAAATATAGAATTTTTGGCGAATGCTTAAGCATTGGGATTGGCAATGCACTGGATAAATTTGGAAGGGCAATTAACCTAGGATTTCCTGCAGGCCCAAAAATAGAAGAACTTGCAAAAAAAGGAAATTTTGTTGAATTGCCATATGTTGTTAAAGGGATGGATGTTGAATTTTCAGGACTAATAACCAAGGCGATTGATTTATACAAAAAAGGATGTAAAAAAGAGGATTTGTGCTATAGCCTGCAAGAAACAATGTTTTCAATGCTTGCAGAAGTAACTGAAAGAGCTCTTGCGCATACCAATAAAAAAGAAGCCTTGCTTATTGGCGGAGTGGCAGCAAATAAAAGATTAATTGAAATGTTAAATATAATGTGCAAAGAGAGAAAAGTTAAATTCTCTTATGTTCCTTTGAAATATTCTGGAGACCAGGCAGCTCAAATAGGATGGACAGGAATATTGCAGTATAAAAATAATAAAAATTATTATGATAACCTGAAATTAGAGGATATAGATATTAACCCTAACTGGAGACTTGAAGATGTTGATATTAACTGGGTTAAATAAATTTAAGTTTTAAGAGCATGTTTTGTTATTTCTAAACTGCAGGATTTATGCTTTTTGCAATATTCATAACATCTTTTAGCAAGATTCTTGTCTTTGTAATAAAAATTGCATTTTTTGCATCGATATAATTTATTTTTTATCATAAACTCCTTATATTATTTGTCTATTTAAATCCTGTTTTTGTTAATGTAGCCCATAACCGTAAGGTTTAAATATATGTAGCCCATAACTATATTATGGTATATATCGAACAAGTCGTTGTAAAAGGGAAGAAATACTATAAACTAGTGCAAACTGTAAGAAAAAAAGATAAGATTACCCACAAAAGCAAATATATAGGAAAAATATTGCCAAATAAAGAAAGACTAGAACAATTAAAAAAGGAATTTTTATTTGAAATACAAGGCAATAAATATAAATATTTATTAAACGAGGACATTGAAAAAATAGAGAAAAAGAAATTAGATTATAAAAAAGAAATAGAAAATTCGAGTCTTATAGAAAGAGAAAAAAACCTAAATGAGTTCATAATAAGGTTTACTTATGATAGTAGTAAATTATCTGGTGTAAATGTTACATTAAGACAAACTTATTTAATTCTAAAAGAAGGAGTAATTCCAGATAATATTAAAAGCCTGAAGAATGTAAAAGAAATAGAAAATCATCAAAAGGGATTTATTGTAATTACAAAATATAAAGGTGTATTAAATTTTAACTTTATTAAAAAACTTCATAAAATATTGTTTACTGGGGTTAATGATGAAATAGCCGGGAAACTAAGAAGCGAATTAAAAATGAATGTTAAACTAGCGGGGACTATTTATATTCCTCCAAAATGGCAGGATCTAGAAAAAGAATTAAGCAATTTTTTTAAATGGTATAAAAGTGAAAATAAAAAACTACATTCCTTGGAACTTGCTGCTTTAATACATTTAAAACTAATTTCGATACAGCCATTTGCAGATGGAAATAGCAGATTATCCAGATTATTAATGAATTGGATTTTATGGAGACATAATTATCCATTAATAGATATCCCGATAGAAGATTTGGAAAATTATTATAGTGTATTAGATAAATATCAAATTGAAAAAAAAGAAAAATCATTCATCGATTATATTAAAGATAGATATTTTAAGAGTTAGTTATAACCTATATTTCCTCATTAATAAAGAATTTGATACAACTGAAACTGAACTGAAGGCCATTGCCCCTGCTGCTATCATAGGATTTAATAAAAATCCAAATGCAGGATATAATATTCCAGCAGCTATTGGAATCCCGGCTATATTATAAATAAATGCCCAGAATAAATTTTGTTTTATCTTACGCAAAGTAAACTTGCTTAATTTAATTGCTTTTACAACATCTCTTAAATCATTTTTAACTAAAACAATGCTCCCTGTTTCCAAAGCAACGTCTGTTCCACTTCCTATAGCAATTCCCAAGTCAGCCTGCGCTAATGCTGGACTATCGTTTATCCCATCTCCAACGAAAGCAACTTTTTTTCCTTTATTTTGTAATTCTTTAACCTTCTCAGATTTCTCATGAGGAAGAACATTTGCTAATATATTTTTAATTCCTAATTGAGAAGCAATAGCTTTTCCTGTTCTTTCATTATCTCCTGTAATCATATAAACTTCTTTTCCAAGTTTCTGCAATTGTTTTACAGCTTCTAAAGAATTTTCTTTCAAGGTATCTGCTACTGCAATTATTCCAATAACTTTTTTATTAACAGCAATAAACATGGCTGTTTTTCCTTCATTTTCTAATTTATTTAATGAATTTTCATATTTAGAAATATTAATTTTGTAATCATTCATTAATTTTCTATTTCCGTTTAATATTATTTTTTTGTTATAAACAGCTTTAACGCCATGCCCCGGAATATTTTCAAATTTATTAGGATTTGGAACCTTTATTTTCATTGACCTGGCTTTTTCTAAAATTCCTTCTCCTAAAGGATGATTGCTATGTTTTTCAGCTATGCTGGAGTAAAATAAAACATCCTTCTTTGAATTATTATTAAACTCGATAATATCTGTTACTATTGGCTTTCCTTTCGTTAAAGTTCCCGTTTTATCAAATATAACAACATCAACTTTATTTGCTATCTCCAGGGCTTCTGCATTTTTAATTAAGATTCCAGCTTCTGCTCCTTTGCCTGTTCCAACCATTATTGCAGTCGGTGTTGCTAAACCCATTGCACAAGGGCATGCTATTATTAAAACTCCAATAAAATTGAGTAAAGCAAAATTAAATGCTGGTTGTGGTCCTATAAAATACCATATTAAAAACGTTAATATTGCAATTACAACAACTATTGGAACAAATATGCTTGCTATTTTATCAGCCAGTCTTTGAATAGGTGCTTTGCTTCCTTGAGCTTCCTCAACTAATTTTATAATTTGAGAAAGCATGGTATCTTTGCCAATTTTTGTAGCTTTTATTTTTAACATTCCGTTTTTGTTTATTGTTCCGCCAATTACAACATCCTTAACATTCTTTTCAACAGGAATGCTTTCCCCAGTAATCATGCTCTCGTCAATTGAAGAATAACCAAATATTACAATTCCATCTGTAGGGATTTTTTCTCCTGGTTTAATCAATAATATATCATTAATTTTAACTTCTTCTATTGGAATTTTGATTTCTTTATTTCCTCGAATAATAGTAGCTGTTTTTGCCTGCAATCCTATAAGCTTTTTAATGGCTTGAGAAGTTCTTGATTTAGCTTTTGCTTCTAGATATCTTCCAAGTAAAATTAATGTTATAATAATCGCGGCTGTATCAAAATAAACATCTGCTTTTAAGCTGGTTCCTTGGAACAATCCAGGAAATAAAATAACAAATAAAGAATAAATGAAGGCAGCGTTTGTTCCTATACTTACTAAAGAATCCATGTCAAAACTAAAATGCTTAAATCCAATTAATGCACGTTTGTGAAATATCCAGCCAGCGTAATATTGTACAGGGATAGTTAATAATAATAAAATAATAAACATCGTATTTCTATCAATGCCAAATCCAAAGAATTCGTGGTAAGTCCCAACCAAAATCAATGTAGATAATATTGCGGATAAAATAATCTTCTTTTTTAAATCTCTAATTTCCTTTTCTTTCAGCATTGCTGCATGATCATGTCCTGGCATGCCCATATCATCATGTTTAGGAGGCATTTCAATATCATATCCTGTTTTCTGCACTTCTTTTCTAACTTGCTTTAAATCTAAATCTCCCTCAAAATTAACAGAAGCTCTTTCAGTAGCTAAATTGACATTAGCCTCTTTTACATTTTGAATTTTTTTTATAGCCTTCTCTACCTTAAGAACACAGCTCGCACAATGCATTCCTTTTACATTCAACTCTAATTTATTTTGCATATTTTTCAGGGTTTTTATCAAAAGTTTGCTTGCAGTTTAAGGCACAAAAATAATACATTTTATTTTTATATTCACTCTTATGCTCCGAGTCTTTATTTACCTTCATCCCGCATATTGGATCAACTTGTTTATTCCAAAACATTTTCCTTACCTCCTTGTGTTAATATTAAATAATTTATATAATCCACAATAACCTGTAAAGCTTTCTAATATTGAAATTGCTCCAAAGAAACTTGTTACTATTATTAAAATTCTATTTTCTACTGTAAATGCTAAATATATTAAAATTATTCCTGCTATAAATCTTATAATTTTATCCATCTTGCCAATATTTTTTTCCATTTTTTGCCCCCATAATTTATTTATGTGTATTATTCAATGAATTGTATAAAGCTGCGAATAAAATGCCTATTAGATATGCCGAGACAAATATAATAATTAGTCCAATTATAGTATTTCCAAATGTAATTGCTTTATTTGTTATTGCTGTAATATCTACTCCGTGAAATAAATAGTTGCTATAATTAATTACTAAATTTGGCCAGATCCAATAAGTTGCTGCACATATTATATATATTATTGCAGATGTTATCCCTAATGCCAATCCTGTTGTTTTTGTATTTAAATTATCCATTTTATCTCCTTAATGTTTTTTTTATTTCTTGATATTGCTTTTTGCTTATTTCACCCTTAACATATCTCTTTTCCAAAATTTCTGGAGCACTTTCATTTTTCTTTGTTGCCTGCTGTACTATCCAAACTATCAGCCATATTACAGCTGCCCAGAATATTATTATAAATAACATTCCTGAAAAACCATATCCATACATCATATCCCACATGCTATAGACCATTTTTACCTCCTAAGGTTTAGTATCAAATTCTGATATATCGAAAAATGATAAAATATATAAACCTTTCTATATTACAATATTTATGGTTAAAGTAGACAGTCTAATTAAGCTCCATACAATAATCTCGTTAAACAATAACAATAAATATGGATATGAATTAATGAAAGAATTAAGTAATAAGCTAGATAAAAGAATAAGTGCTTCGCATGTTTATCCATTTTTAAAAGAGCTAAAGCAAAATTACTTTGTAAATTATAGAAAACTTGGCAGGGAAAAAATATATAATTTGACTGACTCTGGCAAAAAATTTGTTAATGAAACCTTATTAAGATTTAATGAAGTAATACAAGAAAGTTTAAAAAGGAAGCTGAGCAAATGCATACATTGCGGTTGTGAAGTATACAATAACAAATATACAGAGATCATTAATGGAAAAAAATTAGCATTTTGCTGCTGTCATTGTGCAGACTCATATAAAAAAGGAATGAAACATGGAAAGCATTGATAAATGTGATAATTGCGAAGATGAGCATGTTCATCATCATAGCTCAAAGAAAGTAATATTCAATGTTGAAAGATCCATGATTAAAATAGGGATATATACATTAATTGTTCTTGTTTTAACTGAAATAATAGCTTATTTCGGTTTTTTTAGAAATATTCCTGATTTTTTTTCTAAATATGGCTATTATTTAATATTCTTGGTTATTTCAATTGTAATTAATTCCATGGCATTTTGGCATATTAAAGCTTACAGGCATGTTTTTGCATGTACCACTGGAATGATGGTTGGCATGACAGTTGGAATGAGCACTGGCTTTAGCATTGGCTTAATTATTGGTGCTACAAATGGAATGTTTATAGGAAGTTTAGCAGGAATAATTATTGGAATGGTAATTGGGAGCTATGCTGGAAATTGCTGCGGAATAATGGGTGTAATGGAAGGAATGATGGCTGGCTTAATGGGGGGCTTAATGGGGGGAATGACCTCTGTCATGACATTAAATGATAATATAAAATATTTTGTGCCATTATTAGTTTTTAGCATTTTTATTATCTTAATTGGATTAATAGTCATGGTTTATGAAGAAGAAATTAAAAAGAAAAACTATGTTGAATATAAAGGATTTCAATTCTTGCCGTTTATAACAGTAAACTTTATAATAACCGTTGGATTAACATTTTTAATGATATACGGACCAAGATCATTTTTATTAGGATAAGATGAATATAGGAAAATTGCTTGGAATCATCGGAATAATATTAATGGCAACTTTTTTATTAGTTGCAGCGAGAAATATTCTATCTAATGGCAAGGCTGATGCAGCCATTGTTTCAGATATTCCAGCTGTATATAATGGTGAAGAGCAGGTTGTTGATTTAACTGTCAAAAATTATAATTATTATCCTCAGATTATTAATCTAAAATATAATGTTCCAGCCAAAATTATTGTAGATACGGATAAAGTTAAAGGATGCCTGCAAAGCATTGTAATTCCAGATTTTAAGATTAGAAAATTTGTAACCAGCAAAGATAATGTTATTAGTTTTACACCAGATAAAAAAGGAACTTTTAGCTTTTCTTGTTCTATGGGAATGGGTTTTGGTAAAGTTGTAGTAAGCTAATATGAGATTTCAAAAAATTAAATTTTTATTAAAACAAAAAAGTTATTTTAGAATATTTTTAATAAGTTCTATTTTATACTTAATCCTATCAGCATATTTAGTTTATTATTTCTTTAACGGATTTTATCTATTTTTCAATTATTCTATAAAATACTATCCTTACTTTAATATTTTATTTACTATAACATTATCTATGTTATTTGGGATTAATCTATCTTTAATCATTTACAGATTTAAGGAAATTAGAAAATATAATAATGAATCTGGAACAGGAATATTTACAAGTGTATTAAGTTTATTCTCGGCAGGATGTCCAGTATGTTCTTTATCAATTTTAACTTTATTACTTCCAAGTATATTTGCAGGGGTTTCATTAGCTATACTTCCGTTTAAAGGCTTGGAAATACAATTTTTAGGAATTATCCTCTTGTTGATCAGCATTATTATTTTAACTAAAGAAAATACTTGTAAAATAAATTAACTATTTAGACATTCTTTATATCTTTCTGGATGATGTGACATATGCTCTTTCCATTCTTGATCTGTGTATCCCGCAGGGGTTGCACATTTATCACTTCCTTCAGCCGAAACAAATTTATTATACTCTTTTTGAGAGTAGTCTCTACTAAAAAAGGTGCTTATGCTAAATACCACTCCCATTATAATTACAATGAGTAACCCATACAATATAATTTTTTCATAATTTGTCATTTTAGCCTCCATATTTAAATGCAAAATATTTTTTCATGCATAATTTACAACAAAAATAATTTATTCTTCCTTTTATTTTCTTAATTATCCCTTTTTCATCCAATAACATCCCGCACAATTTACAATAGTTTTCATTATTTGAATCACTGAATATTTTCATCTTGCATATTTCACATTCTTTGTTCAACTTCATTTTTCGAAAATCTTCTTTTAATTATTAAATATAAGCTAAAAATAATTATGCTAAATCCAATTATTAAAAAATAATTTCTTAAAAAAGCTAGACTCTCAAATGGTATTCCTACTATAATTGCACCCATATTAAATATTAATAAATTTTTTATTGAAGCATGTTTATGTTTTATATAAATAAACAAGCTTATTCCATATAAAAATAAAGCAAGTGTCCATAATGGCAAAGCCCACTTTTGTAAAAATAAAAATGGCAATCCCGTTAGTGTTATTCCTATTAATGATAATAATGCTATAACTCCCAAGCAAATGCTATGGCATACCTGATATGAGCTGAATATTCCAGAAACTCCTGTAAAACTGCTGAAATAATTAAGATACTTTTCCTTTTTATGATTATTTAAATTATCTGCAACAACTTTTTCTTTCTTCTTAATTTGTTTTGGTTTGCAGCAGTCCATTTTACTCCTTGCAGCAATCAACTATTTTTTTAACAATCTCGGAAATTTTTGTTTTAAATAATCCTGGCTCTTTAGCCTTGATATCTTTAATTTCGATAATATTTGTGTTTATAGCAAAGAATAATGAGTATAATTCAAACGCAGCCTTGAAATAAAAGTTAGCTTCTTCTTCATTATCATTTAATTCTTTAGTTCCTACTTCAATTAAACGCATGCTAGAAGCTAGCAAATGTTTGCTTATGCACCATTCTTCTCCTTTGGGATTTTTTACAATCTTCTTTAATAAATTTTTTCTTAATGTTCTGGCAGAATTTAACATATCTAAATAGACTTTATTCTCTGTTTTCATAGCAGAAAAATAAAAATGCTCTTCCAAACTTATTAAATTCATTAAAGCTATGCTAAGATCTTCCTGTTTGCTTAAGTCAAATTCTTTATTTTTTAATTTCTCAATCCAGCTTTGAACTTCTTTTTCCACTTTATTTAAAAATGAAATACATTGGTATGCTTGTTATTAATAATAAGATTAAAGTCAAAAAAACACCTTGATATGGAACTAAAACTCTGCCATTCACTTGTTTTATTTTATTATGCAAATATAATGCGAACAATGTGATTGTTGCTCCAATTATGCTTCCAATTATTATTTTATCTAAAAAATATATTTTATCGAATAATGAGATGTAATCCAGGTCATTTACAATTTTTGCTGAGGGGATTACTGTAAATAAAAATGAGCTCAATACAATGCTAAAAGATTGAAATTTAAAATACTTCTTTTTTATTTTTCTTGCGAACCATAACCCTGTTGAAATGCTAAACGCACCAACAAATAATCCAACTATGCTATTATCTATTCCAAGATAGCCTGCCCCTATAGCAGCTGCTCCAACAGCTCCTGCACATAAAGGACAGTGTGCACTAACAAAACTAATTCCTAAAATAAAAAATAAAAAAATGAATAAAATAAATTTATTCATTTAGCATCCTCCAACCATTGTTCCTATACCTCCAGAACTGCTAGGTTGTGTGCTTGCAGCTAACTCTGGGTGCATTTCAGCCATCATCTCCTCATAACTTTGTTCTTCACTACTTTGTGCTGATTGTAATGAATTTCCAGTTCCAGTCATCTTACTTTTTACACTTGCAATTTCAACAGCTTGCACAATTGAAATTAATACAAGTGCTGCTAATGCTATTACAATTATTGTCTTGCTTTCCATCTTAACATCCTCCTACCATGTTTCCTTGAGCACTATTCCCTTTTTCTGCCCCCCTATATTTATTAGAAGCTATATTGATATAATTAAGTTCTATATCCTGATCATTTAATACAGAGGCTTTGGCATTCATTACATCTGGGAAAAATAATGTTTTCCATTTACCAAGTTCTTCTAATATTGCATTGTCTGACATTTCAGGATGCTCTGTTAACAAATATTTTGCTAATCCCCTCATTGCAAAACTATGAGCA
>Ga0209542_10015726_pt1 | contig 12653 bp, 3 predicted proteins | sample RifCSPhighO2_01_FD_184028 | JGI IMG/M metagenome (GOLD analysis project Ga0209542, IMG submission 184028) | Soil microbial communities from Rifle, Colorado - Rifle CSP2_plank highO2_0.1 (SPAdes) (version 2) | ecosystem: Environmental > Terrestrial > Deep subsurface > Rock core/Sediment ...
GATATTACGAGCAGAGAGATAAAGAAAGTCCAGGATATGTTAAACGGTCGTCCCAGAAAGACTTTAAACTGGGAAACACCTTACGAAGCGTATCAACGGGTGTTGCGTTAAATTGATGAGAGCAAGTAAATAAAATTGAGAATATATACACTTACAGCAATTATATTGGTACTTTAAACTTGTGAGCGAGAAAATAAAGCACTGGCTACAAATTTGAAAGAGAGCAAACAGGGTGATAGGGTCAGGCTGGTTTATTGACATTTGAATTTCAATCTTCAACATGTATCCTCACCTCGACCGTGTGATCCTGACGGTCATCAACAAGGGGAATAGCCTTGTCGTGTCGCTCAACGCCATCGATGGTCACGCTCGTCTCGCCGCTTCCGGCGGGCATTTGCCGGACAGTAATATGATAGGTAGTTTTCCGGTATCGGTAATGCACCTTGAACATCTCCCAATCCGCGGGGAGGCATGGCTCGAAACGCAGTTTGTCTACTTCAAGCCTCAGCCCCAGGAGTGATTCCACGATAAGCCGATACATCCAGCCGGCCGATCCCGTGTACCATGTCCATCCACCGCGGCCGATGTGTGGTGAGACCGCATAGACGTCGGCTGCGACAACGTACGGTTCTACTTTGTAGGTTTCAATTTCCTCCGGAGATCTCCCATGATTTACCGGGTTGATGATTGCCAGCAGTTCCCACGCGCGCCGGCTGTCGCCCAATGCAGCGAATGCCATCGCTGTCCAGATCGCCCCATGAGTGTATTGCCCTCCATTTTCCCTGACTCCGGGGACGTACCCCTTTATATAGCCGGGATTCAAATTCGACTTATCGAAGGGCGGGTCCAGGAGCTGGATCAGGCGATGGTCCCGTCGAACAAGGCGCTTATCCACTGCTTCCATTGCCATGCGCAAGCGTTCGGCATCCCCAGCACCGGAGAGAACAGACCAGCTTTGCGCAATGGAATCAATCTGGCATTCGGGATTACTCGCCGAACCGAGTGGTGAGCCATCATCGAAGTAAGCGCGGAGGTACCACTCACCATCCCAGCCATTCTGCTCGATATTCCGGCGCAATTGAGCCGCCTCCCTCCGGCAGCGTTCGACAAAGGGCAGGTCGCCATGCAGGCGTGCAATCTCAGTGAACCGCATGAGCACTTCATAAAGGAAGAACCCCAACCAAACGCTTTCGCCTTTGCCGTGTTCGCCCACCATGTTCATGCCGTCGTTCCAATCACCCGAGCCGACAAGCGGCAGACCGTGCTCGCCAAGGCTGAGGCCCCTCATGATAGCCCGCACACAGTGATCATACAAACTGGCCGTTTGTTCAGACGCGTGGGGAAGATCGTAATACGAGTCCTCGTCCGTGTTTACAGAGCGGCCCTCGATAAAGTGGACGGGTTCATCCAATACCCCGGTGTCCCCGGTGGTCAGAACGTAGCGGCAGGTAGCCAACGGCAACCAGAGGAAATCGTCCGAGCAGTGTGTACGCACACCCCAGCCTGACTGAGGATGCCACCAATGCTGGACATCACCCTCCTTGAACTGATGGGCCGCGCACAGGAGGAGATGCTCACGCGCGAGGCCCGGGTCTGCGTGGATGAGCGCCATCACATCCTGCAACTGGTCGCGGAAACCGAAGGCGCCGCCCGACTGGTAGTATCCGCTCCGGGCCCAAAGACGGCACGCAAGGGTTTGGTAAAGGAGCCAGCCGTTGGTCAGGATATTGACGGATTGGTCGGGTGTTTCCACTTGCACTGCGCCGAGCGTGTGATGCCAGTGCTGCCACACTGCTTCGAGCGCGCCGCGCGCGGCAGCATATCCCCGGAAACGACGCACTAATTTGCCGGCGTCATCGGCATCTCGCCCTGCGCCGAGCCTGAAGATGATCTCACGCTCTTGCCCGTCGGCCAGCTCGAATGGAACCTGGATAGCAGCGCAGGGATCCAAAGCGGTCCCCACCTTACCGGAGAGGCGCGCACGAGTCATAGCGGCAGGATTCCGAAGCGTGCCGTTGCGCCCGAGGAACTCGGTCCGGTCGCCGGTCACGGTCCGGGTCACCTCGTCCACATCGAAGAAGGCAACCCGGTCAACGAACTCCGTGTTGTACGGGTTGCGCGCGAACAGCGCGCCGCTGTTCGGGTCAATTTCGGTAATCACGTGCATGGCCGATTTCGGCCGCAGATCTCCCAGCACCCATTCCACGTAGCCCGTGGCGGAGAGCCGGCGGGATCGCCCAGACTCGTTTCGTACTTTCAGCACCGTGAACTTGATCGGTGCATCCATGGCCACGTAAATCCACAGCTCGGAGCGGATGCCGCGCTCCGTGTGCTCGAAGACGCTGTAGCCAAATCCGTGCCGGGTGACGTAAGGCGTCGCCCCGCGGCTGGGCAGCGGCGTGGGAGACCAGAAGTGGCCGCGCTCTTCATCACGGATGTAAAACGCCTCTCCGCTCGAATCGCTCACGGGATCGTTGTGCCAGGGAGTGAGGCGGAACTCATGGGCATTCTCACTCCAGGTGTAGGCAAGCCCGCTCTCTGAAATGACGGTCCCGAAGTGCGGATTCGCCAGCACATTTACCCACGGCGCCGGCGTCACCTGCCCGTGCGTTGTCGTAATGATGTACTCGCGTCCGTCAGGCGTGAATCCGCCCAACCCGTTGAAGAACGTCAGATCAAGGCGAGGCAACGCGGTGATTGCCATGGGTTCGGAGCGGTGGGTTCGGGTCGGTGTAAGGAGCGGCACTGTTACTCCCACAGGGCCGCGACGGTTGATCTGCTCCGCCAGCGTTCCCCGGCTGTCGGTGATGATGGCGCGAGCAACGGTTTGGAGCAGGATGCGGTCCTCGTTCGATATCTGGTCCGCAGGTCTTACGAAAATGCCGCCTGGTTGATCGGTCACGTTGACTTCGACGCCTGCGGCAATGAGCCCCATGATCTGGTCTTGCAGAAGTTGCCGGTAACCGGCGTGATCTTCGTTCCAGATCACCAAGTCCACCGCCAGTCCTTTTAAGCGCCAGTATGCGTGGGCCTGTACGAGTTGGCGCACCAGGTCGATATTGGCCGGATCTTCAATCTGCAGCAGCACGATCGGTAAATCACCCGAAATGGAGTAGCCCCATAGACCGGATTGCCCCCGGCGGTTGTTGATGATGACGCCCGGTTCGGCGCGCAGCGAAGAATTAGCATAGATCACGGAGCCGGCAAGGTGTCCATAGAGTTGCGCATCGGCCTCTGTGGCATTGATCTGCCGCAGGAGCACCTGGCTATGTGTCCACGCCAGCTCAAAGACACGATCCGCGAGACGCTGGTCCTGGTATTTCTCCACAAGGCCCAGGCACACGTCGCGGGTTTCGCCGATGCCGGAGACAATATTGATCGTTGCCGATTCTTCCGGATCGAGGGTTATCCGATACCGGATGGCGACAATCGGATCGAGCACGGAGCCCTCGCTGCCCGAGAGCGCCCCCGTAAAAAAACCAGCTGCCCCGCTCATCGCTTGTGGATCGGCGACCGTGTTTCCGCGGCCGATAAACTGCATGCGGTCGGTCTCATAGGAAGCCTCTCCGACATCTGTCCCGTGCACGGCCATGAGATGGAACATCCACGGTGGCTGCTCGTCCAGGGAGCGGGGACGGCGGGTGCAGAGGATCGCCCGCCTATGGTGAATGATCTCGGTCTGAACAAAGAGATTGCTGAACGCCGGATGCAGTGCGTCCGCGGCAGGCGATGCAAGGACGACTTCCGCGTAGCTCGTGGCATCGATCTCTCTGCGCGTCCGGGCGTGATTGGTGATGGTGATTCGGCGCAGTTCGATATCATCCTCGGGTGAAACAGCGATCTCCGTATGTGTGTCAAAGTTGTGGTCCCGGCAGCGAAACTCCACCTTCGCGTCCGAAAAAATCGCTTCATAGTTATTCGATTGATTGGCCGGGCGTTTGAGCGTCGGCTGATATGCGGTTGACCAGAACTCTCCGCTCGCCACGTCGCGGAGGTAACAGAACGTGCCCCAGTTGTCGCAGGTGCTGTCTTCGCGCCAGCGTGTCACTGCGATGTTCTTCCAGCGGCTGTAACCGCCCCCTGCATTCGTGATCATTACGTAGTATCTGCCGTTGGACAACAACTGCACTTCAGGGATCGGCGTATCCGGGCTGCTGAAAACGCGCACCGGCATCTCCGCACCACTGGGAGTCGTACGTAAGCCGGAGAGCTCGGCGGTGTGCGAATAAAACGCCGTGGCCTTTGGCACCCGCTCCTGGAGCAGCAGCATGGTCGCCTGGAACACCGGCTCCGCCTCGAATCGCTTCTGCATCGGACGGTCCAGAAGCAAATAGGCCAGCGAGAGGAAACTCATACCCTGGTGATGTGCCATGAAGGACCTGACCACGGCGCTCGATTGTCCACGCGGCAGACGTGAAGGTGTATAGTCGATCGCTTCATAGAGGCCGTATTTTCCTTCAAACCCTTCATCGGAGAGTCGCTGCAGATTCAGGCACGCCTCCTCGGGCGCCACCATCAGCGCAAGCGCCGAGGCATAGGGCGCAATTACCAAATCCCCGGCGAGCCCGCGTTGGAGCCCCAGGCCGGGCACGCCAAAAGCGCGGTACTGGTAGTTAAGGCGGACGTCGATCGTGTTGTAGCCGGATTCCGAAATGCCCCACGGCACTCCGCGCTTCTTTCCATATTCGATCTGCCTGGCCACAGCCGCCTTATAGGTCTGGTCGAGCAGCGTGTTTTCATACGTCGGCATCACCAGAAGCGGCATCAGGTACTCGAACATCGATCCGCCCCACGAAAGGAGAATCGGCTCTCCACTCGTAGTGGTGAGCAGGCGCCCCAGGGTGAACCAGCTCTCCTGCGGCAGTTGTCCCTGCGCAATCGCCACAAAACTGTACAGTCTCGCTTCCGAAGCAAGTAAATCGTAATAACTCGCGTCCAGCCGGCGTTCACCCACGTTGTACCCGATAGTCAATAGATGGCGCTCCTTGTCGAACAGGAAGTCATATTCCATACTGGCGAGTTCGCTGGATTGCAATGCAAGCCGTTCGATGGCCGCGATCCTCTCAATAGCGCGTTGGTTGCCAAGTCGCGCCAGTTCGCGCAGCGTCGGGATCTCATTGATGCCGAGAGCTGTCGACGGAGCGAGAAACGTCAGCTCATGGAGAGCGGCCCGGCATTGACCAACGAAGGCATGTGCCCACCACACGGCATGATCATCGGGGTCGGCGCCATCAGTATCGAGGACATCGACGCCGGCGACCACTTCCTCGGCGGACGTTGCCAGTTGATCAAGGCACAACCGCGCTGCCATAAGCGTAGCTGGTGGGAAATTGTACGCGGACTCCATATCCCTCTGAAGGTGAGCGAGCCCCGCAGGAGCGTATACTCCCGGAGCGGCTCCTTCTGCAGCATCCGCGAGAATCCCCACGAGAATCATTAATGTATCGCTGAGGCCGGTAAACAATCTCGCTCCCAGAATTTTTTGATCAGGAAGTGCGAGCAGACCCGGCCGCAATGTCAGTAGATGGCCGGCAAGGTTTCCACTGTCCACCGCCGAAATGTAGGTGGGCAGCAGTGGTTTCAGAGATTGCGTGTCGTACCAGTTGTAAAAGTGGCCCCGGTGTCGTTCCAACGTCCCCATGGTGTGGAGTGCATTCGCCGTGCGTTCGATGAGTTGTTCCGTTGAAATATAGCCAAAGTCGTGCGCGGATAAATTCGCGAGCAGCGCAAGGCCCATGTTGGTCGGCGAGGTGCGATGTGCGACCCTGGCAACGGGATGCTCCTGATAGTTATCAGGCGGCAGCCAGTGATCTTCCGGGCCGACGAAGGTCTCGAAGAACGCCCACGTCTTTCGGGAAATCTTCCGGAGAAAAAGGGTCTGGTCAGCAGTCAGCCTTGCTCCACGGCGAGCGAGCGGTCGGCTGATCCACCACGCGATAGCGGGGGATAAAAACCAGAGGCCCAGTATAGGCCCGGCCACTGCTAAAGCCGCCGGCCCCGAAAGCGCCAGGTAGATTACCGTGGCGGTGGCAATGACCGGGGCGATCCACATTGTCCAACATAAGCTGACGAGGTCCTCTTGGTTATTACGGCCATTACGCTCGGGGTCGCCCGACGGATTCCATTCAAGCAGTCGCTTATGCGTAACCAGCATCCGCCACGTGGTGCGCACAATCGCATCCAGACTGTAAAACGCCTCGTAAGGCAGGCAGACGAGCGAAAATACGGCCTGCGCGAAACGCCTGCGCGTAGAGCGCACTGCGGCAGAGAGGTGCTGACCGAGAAGCACATCGCCCGGCTTCTGAAGCACATCCAGGACAGAGACAACCAAAGAAGGAATCAGGGTGATCCCGATCACCGACAAGGTCCAGAACCATGCCGATGGCAAGACCGTCCAGCCCAGCAGCAACAGCAGTGTCGATGCCGAAGGCGTGAGACTACGCCGAAGGTTGTCGAATATCTTCCATCGGGACAGTCCGGAGAGCTGATTTTTCTGAAAGCGGGCACTTAGGCCGGGAACACCCGGCAGCAGCCAGCGTACAAGCTGCCAATCCCCGCGAATCCAGCGATGCCTTCGGCGCACATCCGCGCTGTAGCTGGATGGATACTCTTCGTACAATTGCACATCGCTCAATAGTCCTGCCCGCGCGTAGCACCCTTCTATAAGATCGTGGCTGAGGATGCGGTTCTCGGGGAAGCGTCCGTTGAGCGCCTGCTCGAACGCATCAACGTCATAGATTCCCTTGCCGATGAACGAGCCTTCACGGAATAGGTCCTGGTAGACATCGGAGACAACGCGCGTATACGGGTCGATGCCCGGCTCACTCCCGCACATGCGAGCATACCGCGAGCGGTTCGTGCTGGGCAGGCTCACGCCCATGCGCGGTTGCAGGATGCCGTAGCCCTCACAGACACGCTGCTTGCCTTCGTCATAGCGCACACGATTCAGCGGATGCGCCATGGCCCCAACAAACTGCCGCACCGAATCGCGCGGTAGTTGCGTATCCGTGTCAAGAGTAATGACATACTTCACGTTCGATAAAACATCGGTCTTACCGACGACAAGCGAGAAGCGATCTTTTGAGCCGCCGCGCAGAAGCGAATTCAGATCCGCCAGCTTTCCTCGCTTGCGCTCGTAGCCCATCCAGATCCGCTCTTGAGGATTCCATCTGCGCGGACGATGAAAAAGGAAAAAGGTGTCGTCTTTTAAACTCTTGTACTTTTTATTCAGCTCTTCGATCCGCTGCCGGGCCAGCAGCAACAGCGGTCCGTCCTCCGGCAGCATTTCCTCGGCCGCGTCTCTAAAATCAGTCAGCAGGCCTAAGTGCAGGCTGTCGTCCCGATTTGCAAGGAACAGGACTTCAAGCGCCTCAATCAGATCCCCTATATTCTGAGCGCTTATGAGCATAGTCGGGACCGCGACCAGAGTGCGCAATTCCGGCGGAATTCCTTTGGAGAAGTCCATTCGCGGCAGCGGGTGCGGCGTCGCGAGTAATGTCGCCAACCAGTTTACCAACGCTATTGCCAGCTGACTTGCGCACAGAAGCGAGAGAGTACCGATCAGCCCGAGTGCCCAACCATTTAAACCACCGGCATGCGCCTTTGCCAGTAAGCTACCGCTGAAGATCGTTGTCATCAGCAAGATCGTGCCTGCGTACAGCAGCAAAGGAAACCGTGAGCTCAATTTTCGAAGGGCATCAGAGAAAGATAAGCGCACTTCTGCCAGCTGCTCAAGCTGCGCCAGTCCCTTGTCTATTAGGTAAAAGCCGACATGTGCCGAGCGATCGTCGCAGCCTTGATTGCCGTCTTTAGGGGCCGCGCTCTCGTGGGCAAGCTGAATCGCCTTGCGCGCCACCTCGCTTTCGGACAGCCGGCTGCTCTTCGCTATCTTTTCCACGACATGTCGGTAGCGGTCACGGGTTGGGAAATCCATCTTGCCGTAAACTCTGCCCGTGTCCTCACGCAGGGTCCGCTCGACGTCACTCATCGTCTCCACGAACGTACGCCAGTCCATCGCGTCCAGGAAACGGAGGCTACCGATGCTGTTGCTGATGGAGACCTGATCAGCGGCCTGTATCTGGTTCTCCGACTGCACCAACTGCTTGATCGTCAGGCCGGACTCGGAGAGTCGCTGCTCAATCCAGGTGAGCGGCATTGCTAAAGCGGGACCCTGCCCCTGCAATCGGCGCGCAAGTTCCGCAACAAACGAACTCACCATGGGCGGGTCCGAACGCGCCATGTCCGCGATCACTAAAATAAGGCTCTTCGGGTCCTTCCCGGCGGTCTCCGTCATCTGGTCCGCCCAATAATCGGCGCGGTTCCGGTCGATCCTGTCGGCGGCAATCCGGGCTGCAACGCGCCGGAGATTCTCAATCAGCGCCAGGCGCAACATGATGGGGATTGCCCATAATTCGCCTAACTTCAGGCTGGTGACTGTCTGGTAGGCTGCCACGAAACTGCTGAGGCTCTCCGGATCTACCCGCCCATCGCCATGTGAGATCGTCTCCAGCGCAATGTCATACACGCGCGGAAGACCAGCCGATGAACCATTCAGCAGTCGAGGCAGTTCCCGGCTGTACCCCTTTGGCAAGTGCCTTCTGGTCGCGCGAATCTGCTCTTCAATAAGGTAGAAGTTATCGAGCAGCCATTCCCCGGCCGGCGTAATACGGCGGGTTGCCTTAATAGCCTCCGTCAGCAGGTTGCGGACTTCAAGCAGCACGTCTTCATTCTCAGCCAGCCGCGTCAGAAGCCGGTCCCGTGCACGTCCCGGACCCAACTTGTGCAACCCCGCCAAGGTCTTGCCATGCTGATCCATCTGATCGCTACTGAACAGTTCTGATCGTAGCGGCGGCTCGTTGTCAGCGCACTTTTGTATCTGGCCGTTTCCGCGGAGCCTCGCCAGCAAATGGGACAGGTTTCCAAGGATGCTCTTGCTGCTTATCTTCAAGTTTGAGGTCTCCTTCTGAGAAGCGAAGTCTCAGCAAATTGGATAGCAATCAGGGTGATGGCTTTAGACTATCCCTCTTCGGTAGTCGGTGGTCATGCTGCAATCTACATCGTTATATTATAGCAGATTGCTATCTTGAAGGTTTCAGTCAACTCCTTAACGGGTTACCTTTTATTATGAGGCAGCAGGTCCGCAAACCCTGTTTTTCCCCTCACTTTTTGCCCTGTAAAGGGCATTGTCAGCCCTTTCTATGAGTTCATTTATTTTTGTTGCATCAGCGGGATATGATGATACACCTATGCTCACTGTAATATTGCCAAGAGGCTGTGATTTTTCATAAATGAATTTATGTATCTGGATAAGCTGCCTTATTTTGTCCGCAAGTATGACTGTGTGATTTTTATCTGTTTGCGGGAGCATTATGGCAAACTCCTCTCCCCCGTATCTGCATACCACATCAGCGCTCCTTGTGTTTTTGCGCAGAAACCTTCCTAACATCTTAAGCAGTTTATCCCCGCCCAGATGACCGTATTTATCGTTATAGTGTTTAAAATTGTCTATATCAAGTATGAATATGGAAAAGATTGTTTTGTATCTCTTTGCCCTTTCGAGTTCGGACTTTACCACATTGTAGAAATGCCTGTAATTGAAAAGCCCTGTGAGTTCATCGCTAATAGATAGTTTTTCAAACTCCTTGGTCAACTTTTCTAATTTTATGGTCCTGTCACGCAGTTTTTCTGCCATGTTGTTGAAATCCGCGGCGAGGTGTTGAAATTCATCGGCTGTATGGATATCTATCCTGTGCTCTAAATCTCCTTCAGCGACTTTCCTTGTTCCAATCCTCAATTTATTTATAGGCCTGGTTATTAATCTTGCCTCATTGTAGCCGATAAACACAGTCCCCAAAATTGATGCCGCAAAGATAACAAATATCACCTGTCTGGCATTATTGAATGTCTCCCGGACTTTTCCCATGTATTCTTTGATTTCTTCTGCATGCATTGCATTAATCTCAATGATTATTGACTTCAGCCTGTTCAGGCTTTCGGCGTCTATATTTGCAGGTTCCCCTTGGACTATTAGCTGGGAAAGCGCTGAAATTTGGGAGATTAGTTCTATCTCCTTTGCATCATTGTGTCCCATGTTTTTTACCGTATCCAGTACAGATTCAAAGTCTTTTATATATTCTTTAAGGAGGGGCTCATGGGTTTTAATATTCTTATTTATAACAGGGTTGTCTATTAAATTAGACAAATGGTTGAAGGAGTTTTGTAGATATGAGAAGTCTTTGTTCTCGGATGTAAGTTTAAGGATTTTACTGTAACTTTTATGTATGAGTGAAAAGTTTATATAGCTTGCAAACCCTACAACAAGGACCATGGCAGAAACTACTATAAGATTCCCTAAAATTCTTGCGACAATATTAAGGGGCATTGCCATGGCTATAAAATAAGATATAAAAAGGATAGCGGAAGTCCTTATTGCTTCTACAGGTATGCCAGTGTATTCAAAAAATAAGTCCTGATTAATGAAGGCAGTAAGCGCGCTGCTTGATTTTGGCCCTATAAGCCCGCCAAAAATCCCATAAAGGATAAAGGCATAGAAAATGTTTTTAAAATACCATTTGTAATCTTCTGTCAGGACTGGAATATGGTTTCTTAACGAAAACCTGTAACAGCCTATGCCTGCAAGTATTGTTGATGGAAAGGCCAGGAGATACCTGCTTATACTTTCTGCCTCTTTTATATTTGTCTTTAATATTCCGCTGGAAATTATGTAGATAGAAAATAGCAGGAAAACAGCGGTTGTAAGAACAAACACACTTATTTTTGTCTTTCGGGCAGTTGTTTGTATGGTCAATTCCAATCCAAATAAGAAGAGGAAGTAAAAAGATACAACCATCAGCAGAATTCTGCTGAAGTCGGCAGTTTCGCTGATATTTAGACCTGATAAAGTTAGTTTATATTGCCCGTACATTTCTATCCACTCTGCGGTCCCGTGTATAATTGAAAACAGGGTAAGATATAAGGCGGCAGCAGAAAAGCCGATTTTGGCAAGGGGTCTTAAGCTTAAGAGTACAGCAGAGGCTATGGCAAAAAAGCTCAAGCCGTAGACAAAGAGCACGATTATAATGTTTTTTTCAAAAAAGGCTGAGATGTAAGCCATTGCTCATCCTCCGGGTATCTCCACTATCAGAGTATCACAGCCAGTACAACCGGCGTTGTTATCAGGCTTAAAACAGTGCTTACGGATATGATGGAGGCAACAAGCTCTGACTGAAGTTTATACCTGTAGCTCACAATGAAATTTATAACTGCCGATGGCATTGAAGAGGACAGGATGATTATCTTCTGGTTCAGGCCCTCAATGCCGAAGATAACTGTTATAAGGTATGCAATTAAGGCGCCGCCTGCAATCCTTATCAATGCCCCTGCTATGGATATGTCAAGGGATGTCAGATGTGTTGAATGGAGGCGGTAGCCCAGGCTTACTAACATGAGCGGGATTGTGGCATTGCCGAGGATTTCCACAGTGGACAGGATAGATTCCGGCAGGGTTGTATCAGTCAGATTTAATGTAATGCCTGCGATGGATGCGTATATCAGAGGCAGCTTGAATATCTCTGAGAATCCACCCTGCCCTTTTGCTATGTATATTCCGAGGGAATAGACAAGGATGCTTATCGCAACATAATATATTATGGCTATTGCAAGGCCTTCCTCCCCAAAGGCAAGCAGCGCCAGCGGGAATGCCATGTTGCCTGAGTTCATGAACATGGTGGGCAGATAAAAGCCCCTTAGTTCCTTTCTGTTTATAAGCCTTAAATATAAGAAACTTATAATCCCTGTCCCGAAAACCACTCCGCAGGCAGCAAATGATACGGCAGTGACCTCAGCCATTACCAGCGGCTTTTTGGCGAGCGAAGATATTACGAGGGAGGGAATGGTCAGATACAGGAGGACCTCAATTATAGGCTCAAGGCTTATCTTCTTGAATCTGGCAAAGATAAACCCGATGCCTATAATGCTGAATACAGGAAATACTATTGAAATGACTTTGAGTATAGGCATAGTTTAGATAAAGCAGTCAAAAGTTTTTAGTCAAGAGTCAAAAGTTTTTTAAAGACCTTAACTCTTGACTTCTGACTCCTGACTTTTCCGGTTACCCTTCCCCAAGATATGCAGCCCTGAGCTGTGGATTTCCCAGAAGGGCAGAGGCATTATCATACATAACAACCCTCCCTGTCTCAAGGACATAGCCCTTGTCTGCAAGCCGCAAGGCTGCATTGGCATTCTGCTCCACCAGCATGATTGTCATCCCTTCCTCGCTTATCTTTTTGATGATTTCAAAGATTTTTTCAACCATCAGCGGCGCCAGGCCAAGAGAAGGCTCATCCAGCAGGAGGAGTTTCGGTTTTGCCATAAGAGCCCTCCCTATGGCAAGCATCTGCTGTTCTCCTCCGCTTAAAGTTCCTCCGAACTGTTTCAGCCTTTCCTTTAAAATGGGGAAATATTGAAATATCTTTTCCAGTTCTTTTCTGACTTCTGACTTCTGACCTCTGACTGTTCTTGCATACGCCCCCATCTCCAGGTTTTCCAGGACAGTGAGTCTGGGGAATATCCTCCTTCCCTCGGGAACCTGGGATATGCCCGCCTCAACAATGATATGTGCAGACAGATTGTCAATCCTTTGTCCAAGAAATTCA
>Ga0209542_10015727_pt1 | contig 12652 bp, 14 predicted proteins | sample RifCSPhighO2_01_FD_184028 | JGI IMG/M metagenome (GOLD analysis project Ga0209542, IMG submission 184028) | Soil microbial communities from Rifle, Colorado - Rifle CSP2_plank highO2_0.1 (SPAdes) (version 2) | ecosystem: Environmental > Terrestrial > Deep subsurface > Rock core/Sediment ...
TCTCTGAGTGAGTTTAACACGTCCCTGGGAATCGGGACACCATATCGGCGCAAGAGCGCTTTGAACTTCTCGACCTGGTCCTCACCTCCGGCCTTGATGCGCAGCCAGATAGTGGGCAGATCCTGCTCCACGATCTCGTGCCGGCCGTGATCAAGATCGTAGGCGACGATGTCTCGGTAGAGGCGAGCCACTTGGCCCGGCTCCATCTGCCCGTCTTGGTAGGCCGCGAGCAGAAGCACGACCTTCTTGCGCGCCCCGACGGCTTTCTCTTCGCTCTTCGCGATCCAGGCCTTCATGGCCTCGGCCCAAAGGAGCGCCGCGTCGTGCGGGTGGCACGGTCCAGGCGCTACTTGTGGCAGTGGCCGGTCGAAGTAATACCCGGTCGTCGCGCGGCGCGCCAAGTTCTCGACCTCCCCAGGCTCCTTGAGCCTGCCGATGAACCTGGTGCGCAGGATGGGCACGAGCGTGCTCCACTGCGCCGGGCTGATGCCGAGTTGCATCTCGCGCACGTGAATGTAGTTGGCGGCTTGCACCGCCCTCCACAGATACCAGGCAACCCGCAGGTACGCAAGCCTCGAACGCTTGCCGTTGCCGATATCCGCCCAGATGCGCCCGGCGGCCGAGTAATATGGCGAAGCAATCTCCATCGCCGCCGCCACGTTTCTGCCGTTATGCTTGTAGGCTCGAGCTTTCGCCCGGGCTGCTGCCAGAGCGGCCTCCGGCCCGAAGTACCTGCCTTCCCAGCTCATGTGTGGGTCCTCCTAACTGGTATTATATCACAGAGCGCCCTCTTTTGCAAGTATTCTGCGCTTCGCTTTCTTGCCTCCGCGGTTATAGCTTCCCAACTTCCCGTCACTTTTAATAACCCTATGGCAAGGCACTCTTTCATCAAAATTATTCGCCATAATATTGCCCGCAGCACGTGCCGCCCTAGAAGAACCTGCCAAACTTGCCACTTGTTTATAAGAAAGCGTTTTGCCCGGGGGAATCTTGCGCACGATGTCTAGAACTCTAGATTTGAAATTAACCTTCTTTTTCATCTTCAAAGTTTAGTTTTTTTATATGGCTTGTGCTAGATAGACAAGACTCATTTGGGGAAATATTTCTGGATAGCTAACTTCTGAATTCTATATGACTTTGTCCCGTAAATTATGATTACGGGCTCGTTTTTGGGTAGTTCAATTTCACTATTTAGGCCTCTCACCACATTCTCGTCCACTGGATGATAGTTTCTTGAGTTAGCCCGCTTTATCGCAAGAAGGATAGGGGTTTGCACCCACAACACCGCATACCTTGCTCTGTACTTTTTTGCTACTCGTTGTTGCCTCGTCCTAGTTATTCTCTTCGTAAAATTGGCGTCATAAAATACACTGACCCCGGCGACAAGAAATTTTTGAGCTATAAAATCAATCAAGTGAAAAAGTTGTTTGTTTTCACTAGAAGAGTAAGTCGGGTTTGGGAAAACATATTTTCTAATTTCATCACTACGTAAATGTACGAAACCATATTCCTTGCAAAACCGCTCGGCGAAATAACTCTTCCCAGATCCTGGGGCGCCCAGAGTAACAAATAGAGTTAGTGGCATCTTTTTCATTTCCCTTTTTTGCGATACTTCTCTTTAATCTTCCAGTATATAGAGTCCGATCCGGACCCTGCGCCTTTCTTCGCATTCTTGCGCATAAGTTTGGCTGGATACTTCTTGGCCACTTCGGCAAGCTTGGTCCTTATCACTTTCTCTGTATCTAGACCGAGAGAAACTGACAGATTAAGGGCATAGATAAAGACATCCGCCAGCTCCTTGCTGATCTCTGTCAATTTCTCTTTGTCACTCTTGATCTCCTCAAGCTCCTTGTTCTCCCACTGGAAAAGCTCGAGCAATTCCGCTCCTTCGATCATAATAGACTTAGCAAGATCAGAGGGTCGCAAAGTATCCCAACCTCGTTCTACTAAATGCCTCTTTATATCTTCTTCTAACTTCTTCATTTCCTATTTACTATCGGAATACCCAAGTCTTTGCAAATCTTCCTGGCTAAATAGTTATCTACTTCATTATGCCTAGGAACAGTCGACGTTTTCTCGTTTGAAGGATTTAGTATAACCGAGTGCTTACTGCCCTCGCGTACCAAGAAGCAGCCGCGGTCACGGAGATATTTCAAGAGAACAATTCGCTTCATGGTTCTTAGGCTGGGACAGCGACATGAATTAGTTCTCGAGTAGTTTCGCTTGCCTTACCCATAGCTAAAGCGTGGTTAGTTTCCAAGATAAGCTGAAGGGCTTCCTTTAAATTTTCCTTTGCTTCCTTCTGTGTCCTTCCTTGAGTATTAACTCCGGGTACTTCTTCAATCCAGGCCAAAACCCATTTGCCTTTCTTCTGGTATATGGCCGTAAATTCGCGCTGATTCATATGCTTATAATATCACACAGACGTCTCAGAAGCATTGTCAATACATAAATTACATGTCCACTGTTAACTCCAAGGGTCGCCCTCGGAGCCTTTCCCCTGAAGACTCATCCCATGAGACTATCCAGAGATTATCTTTATTTTGACGTGCGCTTAGCACCTCGGCCCCAAGAGTCTGGTACCAAGGAACTAAATCTCGCTCTGACACTACTCCCCACACACTGCCATGATTCTTTAGAATTGAGTCAAGAGCACTTCTCATGATCAGTCGTCCGCTTCCCTTACCTCGCCTGACGTCACGTACATGAAGACACGAAATGTAGCGGTACCTCTCGAAGGCCAATCTTTCTGCTACTTCACAATTTCTGCTATCAATAAATTTCTCTGGTGATTTCGGAAAATGCCAAATCCCACCAATAAAATCCTCGCCCGGATCGTTGTCGGTCAATTGGTACGGAATTATGTCTTCCTCGTCGCAATTAAACTCTGACAAGAAAGTGTCTCGAAAATAACGTGCGTTTGTAGAATAAGCAATGGAACGCAAAGGAGCTAGCCAAGGGATAATCTTCCCAAACTCCTTCATGACTTCCCCAAACTGGAGTAAAAAAGCCCGACTATCCAATGTTGTTGGAGTTAGTTGCATTATTGGTTCAAGAGAGGATAAATATCGTAAGCAACCTCCTCGTATGGATGCACTAGCTTCATAGCAGAGACAACACTATCTAAGACAGATTTGTCACAAACAAACTCAATGCGCTCTTCGTTCACCGTTTCCATCTTTCCCACTTCTCCAATAGCAGGATGGGCTCCATCTAGGGGCAAGAAGTGGCCCACACCCCCGCTCGAGAAAGTACAATGGCTATAGTTCCCTATCTTGCCCGCCCCAGCGTCACCAATAGCCTTACGGACCGCATCAGCATGAGTCTCTGGGACATACACCACAATTTTTACTTTCTGTAATTCTTTCATTGTCTCTGTTTTCTCATATTGTACAATCTTTCTGTAAATCCGCCGTGTTCAAGGAAATCTTTCTCAAGAGCCCGCAGTTGCTGGTCTAGTAAATAGTTCGCCTGGTGAATGAGGCACACAAGAGTATTCGCAAAGCTCTCTTGAGTCTGAATGTAGGCCTTATAAGTCTCATTGGTCCTATTGGACTTATAAGCTAGGGCTCGAACAGCTTGAGCACTGGAGTCAATTTTGGTCCAAGTTTTCAGTCGATGCTGGCGTAAGTAATCCTCGTAGTCAAGCAAAAGCTCCTCTAGGCTGGCGCGGGCCACATTCACGAGCTTGATTTCTGTTTTCTTGGAAGTGCCCGAGGCCTGACTACCCTCGGCAATATTTTGTCTACCAGAACGGGCCGCTTGGACCATTTGATCTCGCATGCGAGATTCTTTTACAAAGCGATTGCAGAAACCGACAGTCAGATCATAAACAAGGGTCGAGGTTTGGTAAGATTTTAGATTACGATAGCCACCGTGAGCGGGAATCAGATTAGACTTATTGGTCGAATAAGTCATATAGGACTTATGATTTAGATTTATGCTCCGGAGCACTGATCATGCCGCATTTTTTGTACTTTAGACCTGATCCGCACGGACACGGATCGTTTCTGCCTACTTCTTGTTTGGGTGATTGAGGATTTGAGTTTTGGTTGGAGTTTGTGATTTGGATTTTGGGGCTTTCCACCTTTGCTGCTCCAACTTGCGGGAGCATGTGCTGAATATTAGCGATCAAGTTGGCTTCAAGTTCTTTGAACATACTCAAGCCCTCGCGCTTGTACTCGATAAGCGGATCACGCTGGCCATAGGCCCTTAAACGCACACTCGAGCGCAAGTAGTCCATGGCCTCTAGATGCTCGAGCCAAAGCATGTCTATGATTTGCAAAAGCAATTGCCTCGCACTTGGCAAAAAAGCATCTCCCAATTCCGCTCTCTTTTTATTTATCAACTCTTCCAGTTCAAGATTTCCCGCCATAAGTTCGCTCAAGTACAATTCCACCTCTTCATCAGTCCCCACCAAAAGTTTACGCCGGCGGCCGTAAATTAACTTGCGCTGAAAGTTAAGCACGTCGTCATATTCAAGCACGTGTTTGCGCGAATCGAAGTGGAAGCCTTCTATTTTTTCTTGCGCACCCTCTATTGATCGAGACACTAGGCGTGATTCTATGGGTTCGTCCTCTTTAATTCCGAATTTGCCCATCATACTCTTGATACGTTCACTGCCGAAAATGCGCATGAGATCGTCCTCAAGTGACACAAAGAATTGAGTATCACCCGGATCACCCTGACGGCCTGCCCGACCTCTCAACTGATTGTCTATGCGTCTAGCTTCGTGTCGTTCTGTTCCCAATACGAACAAGCCACCCAGTTTTTTGACTTCCTCGTGCTCGTCTTGATTTGCGTGCGTGCCACCAAGTTTGATATCCACGCCGCGGCCGGCCATGTTGGTGGCTACTGTGACCGCACCTTTTTTGCCTGCATCCGCAATTATCGCACCTTCGTTCTCGTGATTCTTGGCATTAAGCAAATTGTGGCGCACTCCCTCGCGCGTCAAATACGCACTTAACATTTCGTTCTTATCAATTGAAACAGTGCCAATCAAGACTGGCTGGCCCTTTTGATTTAGCTCTTTGACTTTGCGCGCCACGGCCGTAAACTTGCCCTTCTCACTCTGGAAAACGAGATCGTTGTAGTCGCTGCGCGCCGAGGGCTTGTTAGTAGGAATGGCAGTCACTTCAAGGCCATACACTTTGGCGAATTCTTCAGCGCTGGTAACTGCCGTGCCGGTCATGCCAGAAAGCTTTTTGTACATTCTGAAATAATTCTGGAAGGTAATCGAGGCATAGGTGCGTGATTCCTGCTCAACTTTGACCCCTTCTTTGGCTTCTATAGCTTGGTGCAGGCCCTCAGACCAACGTCGCCCGGGCTGCAAACGCCCCGTGAATGAATCTACTATCACTACCTTGCCATCCTTTACAACATAGTCGCGCTCACGCAGGAAAAGGGCCTTTGCACGCACAGCAGTCTCAAGATGATGCACGTATTTAATCCCCTTCTCTGTGTAAATATTCTCTACACCCAGAATTTTCTCCGTCTTTTCTATGCCCTTTTCTGTAATCTGAATAGCTTTTAGCTTTTCGTCCTTTGTATAATCTTCACCCTCGACCAAGCGGCCCGCAATCTGGGCAAACTGGGAATAGAGAGATTCGCTCTCGGCCATAGGGCCAGAGATAATGAGCGGGGTGCGCGACTCGTCGATCAAAATAGAGTCCACCTCGTCAACAATCGCATAATTATGCTCCCGCTGAACAAGACCCTCGGGGTGGTACGAGAGATTATCGCGTAGGTAGTCAAAGCCAAACTCATTATTGGTGCCGTAAGTAATATCTGCGGCGTAAGCTTCGCGTCGCGAGCACGACTTCAGATATTCGTATTCAACTTTATAGAATCCTTTTGTGTCTCGCTCTTCATCAAGTTTTGAACTTTGCGCTTTGAGTTTTGAGTTCTCGTCATATATATATGATGCCTCGTGATTTATCACACCCACACTTAAACCCAGTGTGTTATAGACTTGCCCCATCCATGTAGCATCGCGTCTCGAAAGATAATCATTCACGGTCACAATGTGCACGCCCTTGCCCGTGAGCGCGTTTAAATATGCGGGCAGTGTGGCCACGAGCGTTTTGCCCTCACCTGTACGCATCTCGGCAATTCCGCCTCCGTGCAAGACCAAACCACCAATTAATTGCACGTCGAAGTGACGTTCGGCTCGGGTGCGCCTGGCTGCCTCGCGTACACAAGCGAAGGCTTCTGACAGGAGGCCATCAAGTGTCTCACCCTTGCTTAGTCTCTCCCTAAACTCGAGAGTTTTGGCCTTCAAATCTTGGTCAGAGAGGACCAAAGTAGCCTGCTCGAAGCTACCTATCTGGGCCAGTTTGGGTTCGAGCTCCTTGACATGCTTATCGCTCGCATTACCAAAAATTTTGCCCAAAAATGACATGTTGTCAAGTATAACATATCCCACTTCGCCAAGGCTTCGCGGGATGCAAAAATCCCGCCTGTCGGCGGGACTTTTGCAAGTGGGAGAATAATTTATCTCCTCTTTGAGCGCTTTGATTTCTTTGTGCTCTTCTTGGCTGCTTTGCGTTTCTTTGCCATAAATTTATGTTTTGTTTTTCTCTTTTTGTATTCGACCTTTTGAGATTTCCTCCTTCACTCAATTATAAATCAATTCACACACAAAAAGTTGTATGCAAATCATATGTGTGGATAACCCCACTTCGCTCCGAAAGAAAAAGCTCGGAGCTTCGCGGGGCACGGTCTTTAAACTCGAAATAAAAAAATTGTCACCTGCGAAGTTGGGGCGACGTGGGGTGTATAATATTTTTATGTATTATGTATATATTCTTAGAAACGTGAGCGGTGGGAAGTATGTTGGTTTAACTGAAAACCTAAAGCTGAGACTAGCCCAGCACAACTCTGGTAATACAAAGTCAACCAAAAATAGAGGACGCCAAGTAATAGCTTGGAATTGCGCATTTCATGACAAAAAACTAGCCACACAATTCGAACTATATTTAAAATCGAGCTCTGGTTTCGCCTTTACGAACAAGCACCTACTTCCTTAGTTCCCTTCACGCACCACCCACAGTGACGACCTCCTACAAAATCATTTATATGAGTGTGACTGTGAGTGGTGACTGGAGAGAACAACTTTAATATTACACGGTTCAGATAAAATGCGAAAGCCCGGGGCATCTTGCGACGCCCCAGGCCCAAACCTACCCCACCTGTCCTACGAGGCGATCAGATCCGCCGCCTTGACATGCCCGGAAATCAAGCGACAGAGCAGGTTGGTGTTCGGAATATGAACATAACCCTTGGCGGTAGCCTCTTGCTCGTCGCTGGTAAAGGTCTTGGGATCCTGGCCCTCCTCGAGCTCTCGCACCCGCAGGCGGCCCTCGGCGTCAAGTTGCGCCAGACGATCTCCCGTACACGTGAACGGCTCATCGAGGAAGAGCCGCGCCCCACCGTCATTGCATGCATGAATGATGAACGGGAGGAGACGCATTGAGTCGCTCTCCACCACCAAAGCCACGGAGTCGTATTCGTCCGTAGGACGAATGGCGAAGCTATGCACCTTGTCGCCGGGATCGGCGCTCGTGGGGCAGGACGCGCCCACGAAGTAAATCATTCCAGAGCCGATAGCTGTTAGTATCACCACCGACTCTCTGTCGTCACCTTGATGCAAAACTCTTTCTGGCTTCATCTGCCCTTCTTTCTGTGGCCTCGCTGCTGCGAGGCGGAAGGCGGAGGCACGGGGACCGTCACCTCCAATTTGTCGTAGGGAACCCCCAGCTATTGGGAGCCTCTATGTACAGACTACACAAAATAAGCAATTTGTCAAACACAAGACCGCCCGAAGGCGGTCTTGTGTGATTTCGTAGGAGGTTCCCTTAGTCTGATTGCTCATCCTGTGGGAGCACTCATATGTGGCTATACTAGCAGAACTGAGGCAAAAGTCAAGGTCTCTCTAGAGTTCCGTCCTGGATGCCATTGATATAGAAGTCAACTTGTTCGGCTGATTCTGGGTTTAGCTCCTTGATCTTGCGCAAGATTGCGATAGCTTCACTATCGCGGTGGGCTGCATAATAACTTGCTGCAAGCGAGAAATTGTATTGGACACTACTGGGCTCGACCGCAACTTTATCTTCCCAAATTTCTACTATCCGTCCGATTTGACCGGCAGCAAGATAAGCCTGAATCAGCCTCTGATCTGATGCGATAGTCTGACCCTTCGGTGATGCGAGCAGACTATCGGCAAGTTCGAAATCCTTCGCATATACAGCCACAACAGCGTACTCAAGCAATCCCCGTGCATAACTTGTATCAAGTTCGTAAGCCGCTTTGGCATATTCGAGAGCCTTCGCATAGTCACCCTTATCTACATAAGCCCGCGAGAGGGAGAAGAGTATGAGCTGCTTCCTGGGGGAAAGTTCCAGAGCCTTATTAAAGAATGCGATCGCCTCATCTACTTTCCCGAACGTATGCAAGTAAGAACCCATGAAGAGTTGGTGCCTGGCATCATTACCAGTCCGCTTAAGTTGTTCTTGCATCTGGACAGCCCCCAACTCAAGGTACTGGAGCATCAGATTCTGGTCTTGCGCAGAATCGCGCATCTCAATGAGCATGAACATGAGTTGCTCGCGCGCCTCCATCGAACCGAAAGTATTCATGTCGTAAACACCCTTAATCTGTTCAAGTTTCTCCGCCAACAGAGCTCGTGGACGGAAGAGACTCTCAAGCATGCCGTTATTGGCTCTAATTGGTTTGACATTGCCGAAGTAGATCACAAAGAGCATCAGCACGGCGATGACCGGAGCCACAATACTCTTGTAATTTGCAAGTTGATTCTTGGTCCAGGTACCAGCCAAGGCAAGCTTGCTGGGAACACGTGCTTCGCTCTCGCGATCAGTAAGCGAGTGGATGAAGGCTACGATAGCGAAGAAAACGATGTAACTTGTCAGGTTGTCGAAGACAAAGATATTCTGGAAGAAGTAGCCCGCAAGCAGGCCAATCAAGACATTACGCTCTAGTACTGTGAGATTAGCACTGCGTCGTGCGAGCGTCCAAATAAGAGCAACGAAAATAGATAGATACGCGGCGAGACCCAAGATTCCCGTGGCCACCAGCCAGTCGAAGACGACATTGTGTGCCCGATCAAACCAAGTCTCCTGGCTATGCAGTCGCGGGTCATAATACTTGTTGAAGACGAGATTGAAGTTCTCCGGCCCCCAACCGAGCAGAGGATGTTCGGCCACACCCTTGATGGCCATACCCCAAACAATGAAGCGAGTACGGGTTGTCGAATCGTTCAGAGATATATTGGCAAAGCGCTGCAGTACGGGACTACCCGTTACAAATTCACTTTTGCGCATTGCATAGAAAATTCCTACAACGATAACTATAACGATAAGAGGTATAGCCGCGAGCTGCCTAGCCCGACCCTTGAGAGAAATCACGGATAGGATAAGAGTAAGGGCTGCGCCACCAATGAGGCCCAGTAGCACACCGCGCGTGCCGGTGTTGTAGAGGATTATAGAAAAGGCCACAATGAGTGCACTATAAGCTATGCGGAAGTACTTGTGTTGGTTCGGCCTGACTAGGAAGTATCCAGCGATGAAAATGTTGAACAGCATAAAGACGCCTAAATAGATAGAGTTGCCGAAACCAGCTTCGATGCCCGAGCCATTCTGGCTGATTGGGATCCTGCCAGCCATCTGCAAGAAGCCCATGACAGCGGCCACTAGAGCCGAGCCAAGAATTGTGTGCAAGAAGTAATACCAAACTCTGTCTCGCAGGAATGAAGCAAGCATCAAGAAATAAGCGAAAAGATGCAAGAGGTTGACGAGGCCATCCATGCGCTCGTAATTCGACCAGAAGCTTCTGTAAGGTGTCTCGCTAAATATTGTGGCAAGCGTGGCGACGGTGATGAAAGAGAGGACAGAGACAAGAATCCAGGTCCGCTTGGGTCCCTCAATTGCCTTACGTGAAAGCAGGATTATCCAGATGGCAAAGAGAACCTCGATGAGAATTCGGAAAATAAAGTTCTTGCCCGTAATGTAGGGGAAGAACAAACTATTAATGACAATGAAGGACAAGAATGGCACACAAAAGAGGCCCACGTATAGACAACCCTTCAAAATCTTATCGAGCATATTCATGCACTTATATTATTGCGCGATTATAGCATAAACCATGGTCTGCGCGTATAGGTATATTCGGTCTCTACTTTGGGATTAAAGAACATCTTAAATTGAGCCACGTTCGCCTTCTGCTCGGTACTAGTAGTCACTGCGCCCAAACCTACAAATTTATACTCGCGAGCCCGCGCCCATTTGCACACTTCGTAAACCAATCTCCTATTCGCATTACTGATTATCTTATTAAACTCGTGATCATGAGTGCTCAATCGCTTAGAAAACATAGCCCGCACTTGCAAGACCGGTTTGAGATCATAGCAAGGGATGCTCGATATCAACTCATCTTTGTAATAAGCATTGAAATGTATGATACCCGAGCGCAGAGTCTCTTCCCGCCAAGGCGCGCGCCCCTGACTAGTCTCGAACTCTTTGTACAACTCATATATCTCTTTCCTGTATTCTTCGTGAATCGTGAATCGTACTTGCCCCGCGAAGCCTTGGCGAAGTGGGGAATCTTGAATCGTTCTCAATATCTCATTTCGCGTGTTGCGCGAAAAGCGCCCCAATATTTCCTCGTCTGTGCCATCCAAATAAATATTAGCAATATTCTTTGTAGTCAAACTAAATCCCTCTTTCTCTAGTGGAAGCGGCGAATAAGAAATAACCGTAACATAATCCCACTTACTAAATTTAAGTGCCTCGCCCTGATATAAAACCCGAACCGACTTGAATATCCCCCATTTCTTATGTGTAAGAATCATAACTTTTTGCAAATATACATTGGGAAGCGTTCGCTTAGTGCTCCGCCTATTATGTTTACTAATTCAAAACCTTCTTTTTTGATCCAATTAGATTCGTTCCAGACATTACTATAGTACTGGGTTAGCTTGCCGAAGCCTTGATTGATATTGCGATAATGGGGGCCTATTCTGAATCTGTGAATGTTTTTAAATAAATCCAGCAAGCCATGCTTTGTATGCGGCAGGGCAAGTGAATTATGCGAACTATAAGCGAAAACTCCCCCAGATTTCAACACTCTCTTGATTTCTTGTACGGCCAGTTCGCGCTCACTTATTGGGAACAAATTATCTAGGCCATTGAATGAGAAAAACACTAGATCAAAGTAATTATCTGGGAAATCTAGCTTGCGGGCATCCCCTACTCTTAATTTGCCCGCAAGTTCCGGATGTAATTCTGTCCCCTTTTTGATCATGCCCTCTGCCGGATCTATTCCCACAACCTCTGCGCCATTTTTGTGAATATAAACAGTTGTGCGGCCAGTGCCGCAACCAAGATCGAGCACACGTTTATCGGGGAGTGCATACTTGTCTATCACGTAGCTTTCAGACTCGCGCAAGTAGTCACTTGAGTACGCAGTTACAGATTCTTGCGAGTCGAAACTTACTATATTCTCTTCACTTACTCCCATTAGTTGATCGCATCAATTATGAATGCCGCGTTTGTTGACAAGATCTACGAGGAAGCCAACAAAGAGAACCTGGACAAATGAAGTGAAGAGCACAACTGTTTTGTCTCCCAAGTTGCTAATCACGAAGATATCATAGTATAGAGAAACGAGGGTGAATAAAAAGAGAAGGCCCGATACGGGCAAGAAAATTTTAAGCGGATTGTAGAAAAGGATCATTCTGACAACTAACGTTAAGTAATTTATCGCATCTTTGATTGGGTGCACCTTAGACTTGCCTACCCTCTTTTCATAGTTGATAGGAATGTATTTGACTTCGTGGCCGTCAGAGATGAGAGCCAGGGTAATGTTTGTGGTGAAGGAGAAGCCATCTGGCAAAATGCCGAAATATCTTGTAGCCAGTGACTTCTTGAAAATACGCAAGCCCGAATTAAGATCCGGGATCTTGAAGTTCACCAGATAATCAGCGAGTTTATTTATCGGCCACTTGGAGATGCGCTTGATAAGCGGCTGCGACACCCGAGCGCCGATGCGCGCACCCACAACCATATCTAAATTGCCACTCACGTAGAGGTCATATAATTCGGCAATAGATTCGGGTGGATATGTACCGTCAGCATCAATGATCAGGATCGCTTCGTGAGTAGCATTCTGGATGCCTGTTTTAAGTGCGCGGCCATATCCTCTATTACGGGAATGATTGACTACCTTTATGCCTGGTCGCTCGGCAAGCTTCCCTGTGTTATCTCGCGAGCCATCGTTCACTACTATTATCTCCCTATTAGGTATGTGCGCGGTGAGCGCAGAAATTTTATCGAGGACAGAAACGATACCGCCTTCTTCGTTGTAGGCAGGAATGATTATTGATAGGCCACCAGCTTTCATATTAGTTTATTATTCACCCCTTTTCTTAATTACCCGAGCAGGCACACCTACAGCCACAGAGTACTCCGGAATATCGCTTGTAACAACAGAGCCAGCCCCAATTACTGCACCTCTCCCTATGCGCACTCCCTTCGTAATCGTCACGTGGGAACCTATCCATACGTCATCTTCAAGAATAATTTTGCCATAGCGCTTGGTCTGAAACTTGATAGGAGTGTTGGGATCTTTATACTCGTGA
>Ga0209542_10015728_pt1 | contig 12652 bp, 14 predicted proteins | sample RifCSPhighO2_01_FD_184028 | JGI IMG/M metagenome (GOLD analysis project Ga0209542, IMG submission 184028) | Soil microbial communities from Rifle, Colorado - Rifle CSP2_plank highO2_0.1 (SPAdes) (version 2) | ecosystem: Environmental > Terrestrial > Deep subsurface > Rock core/Sediment ...
CCAATATGCTTCAACCACCTTGAAAGCAAAGGGATCTTTTATCCTATTCTCAAAAGCAATCAAGCGTAAATTCAGATATAAAGTTTCAAATTGCGACAAAATACTTTCTACCTCACTATCGCCTATTTCTTCTCGTAAGTGATCTACTAAAGTAGAATTTTTAGGAGGACCGCAGTAACCGAAAAAATTTGGCGCCGAAGAGTATCGAGCACAAAGAAGCAAACCTTTTGAATCCACAAGTCAATTTTAAATTCACAATTTTCAATATTCAATGAATTTTCAAGTTTTTAATTTTCAAATTTAGATTTGAATGAAAATTTCAAATTTCAAATTGAAAATTTTCGGCCGAGATGTCTTTTTGCATATGGGATGAAAAGAGTATAAGAAAAAATTAGGAATACTGACGCTCCAATAAATATTGAACTATAAATTTCTTTCGGCATTAATTTTATTCCAGCAAAAGCTCCGTTTAAAATATTGCCAACAATTACCGAAAATGTGAGAATAAGTGTCACCAAACTTGCTGGTGCGTATTTTAAAGCTTTGTACCAAGTATAAACATAAAAAAATAAAATTGTTCCGCCTATCGCAACAACCGTCATTTTACTCAAGTCCCCAACCGGGAACATATCTGCCTTTCCTGTTGCCAAACTAGTCAAAAAAAGCAATATTGATCCAGTTCCCATCCTAAATAGTCCCACAGTTTCTGATGAAACAGTCTTAAGCACTTTTTTTGCCAATATATTCTCAATACTCCATAAAATTGTTGCTATAAAAACCATCAATTCGCCTTTGCCAAAAGTAAGTTTCAGATTTCCCAAGTAAAAATTGGCAAATCCTATCAGGAAAAAACTGATCAAATAGCTAAAATTGAATTTTTCTTTAAGAAATAGAAAGGCTAAAATTGTCACCCAGATAAAAAGAGTCTTATGAATGAGATTGGCCGCTATCGCTTGGGTAAATTGAAGTCCTGTGAAAAAGAGATAAAAAGGAAGCCAACCTCCAATTAGTCCAATCAAGATTAGTATAAATAGCTGTTTTCTTTTAAGTTTCTTTATCTCTCCCCATCTTCGATGAATAATAAATAACAAAATAAATAAAAACCCAACATATAGATTTCTCGACGTAGTAAGAATTAAGGGATTAATCTTAGTAAGCGAAATTTTAGAGTAGAAAATTGCAATACCTGAAATTATAGACGTAAGAAAAGCAAACAAAATGCCTTTTTTAAACTTTTTATTTTCCATAATTTTAGCGATATGCGAAGATGTGTGTTTTGAGCAATTGACCGAGGGGTCCCAGCGAAGCTGGGTGTCGGTCTGTGAAAAACATCATATCGAGCATTTCTCCAAAAAAATAGTTAACAGAATCTAACTAAATGAAATTTGTTTAGGTTTGATCTTTTGAACTATTAAATTGCCGTATACCATCACTAAATCATTTACCTTGACTTTTCCAACTTTTTTATCATAGACCGCTTTTATACCGTTTTCAAGCACCACTTTTCTACCGTCAATTTTTTTAACTTTTAGAGGCTTTAAATAACACATTTTGGAAAAACATAAATATCATAAATAGCCAAACAATAAATCCTACTCTCGTTATTACCGAATTCCACCCAGGCATGATATCTCGTAAATACTGATAAATATCCCAAGCAAAACCTACGGCTAAATAGATGCTTCCTAAAACAAGAAACATGCGCCACAATTTTGGTCTTATAATTATTATAAAGGGTACAAGCCAAGTAAACCACTGGATTCCAAATGTAGGAGTAAAAACGAAAAGAAAAAGCATGGTCAAAAGTATAGTCTTTAGAATATTTTCATCTTCTCTTAAGACTGAAAATACAAAAAAAGAAATTATAAAAATTCTTCTCATCAATTGCTCCACAACTGGATTCAAGTGATAATCTGTAAGATACAAAACTATCTTACTTAAACCCCAGGCTCCGAATATTCCTCTGTGGTTTTTGACTTTCTCAAAAATATCAAAAAGGGTTGTAGGAAAAAGTAGCGTATGTATGTACGTAAAAACTAAAGGAAAAAAAGCAAGCAAAATAAATAAAAGTTTTTTTTTAGACTTTTTTACTAAAGGTATAATAAAAAGAGCTGGCCAAGGTTTGGTATATATCGCCAAAGATAAGCTTAAAATCGACCTAATTATTTTGCTTTTTAAAAAAAAATAAATTCCGGTTAGGAAAAAAAACAGCGGAATTGACTCCATCTGACCGTGAATATTGCCAACGATAATTGAAATCGGATTTAAAGCATAAATCAGAGCTGTCTGTAGATTTTTTTTGGAAAGATAATAAAGAGGTATAAGAATTGCTACATCAAATATCGTAAAGATGGTTTTTAAAAAAATATAGGGATTGATATAACTTTTTAAGTAAAGTGCCGCCATCCCAAGATAACCAATGAAGGGAAAATAGCTAGCGTCGTATCTGGGATCTCGATCTATAAGATACTGCCCGTCTCTTAAGAACGTATTTATATCTTCGCTTTTGCTGGTTAAAAATAGTAAAGTGATAAAAATTCTAATAAAAAAAGCAACTACAACAATCATTTCAAAATGGGTCTTTACATTTCTTCTCGAAAGGTACAAAATAAAACTAAGGGAGATAAGAGTGTAGATAAACAAAAACATGTAAATATTATACAGTCTGTTTTAAAGAGTTTTGAAGCTACCACTCTATAAATATCCCATAACAATTTACACTTTTAAAATTAATTAAAAACTAGTACCTTAGAAATTAAAGCAGTCTTTAGACTGTCAATTTTGGTATGGAATTAATTAACAAAATAACACTAAGGTTGAAAAAATTTATCAATAATAAAGTTGATAGATCAGTTGCTGAACCTATAAAAATTGTTGAAGAAAACGGAAAATACTTTCTTATTTTAAAAAAGAGTCCACCCTCTGATTCTTACATATCAGCCAGAAGTCTAGACGGTTTTGACTTTGATCTAACAGATCAACCCTACAAACCAGAAAATTTTATTGATAAATACAGCCATTCTGCCGTCGTTGCGGACTTTGTTTTAAAAAATAAGAAGATTGTGTATTACGGCGACAGACAGCTGCAACTGGCTCGATCGTCAAAAACTAATTCTTGGTCAAGTGCTAAGAAATCTTTGCTTATCTCACCTCATCCTGTAGAAGTTGGCGGAGCGTTCCTTTTTCCCAAAGGAATCATAGTTTTATATTACGAAAAAATTAAAGAGAACGGGGTGACAAACTATAAAGCATTTATCGCCGAATTTGATAAAAAACATCCGGATAGGTTGATATGGAAAACTGATAAACCGATCTGGGAAACCATTAGTCATTGGCCAAGTAAAAAAATCACATCTCTAGGATCAGTTATGATTAAAAATAAAATTGTCATGTACTGGTATGTCGATCAAGAGGTTATCTACGGAGTATACCTATCCGGCTTCTTTTTTGATCCGCGCCAGATACACAAGGCTCCAGTTAGCTTGAATAAACACAGTCTTAATCCCATCATTACACCGCGACCGGAAAATGATTGGGAGGCTTTTACTACTCTTAATCCTGCAGCAACATATCTAGAAAATAAAGTGCATATTTTGTATCGAGCTCAAGGATATGATTATATTTCAACCGTCGGATATGCCGTAAGTTCAGACGGGGTAACTATAGATATGCGCCTGGATTACCCAATTTATGGTCCCTCGGAAAAATTTGAGATGAATAAAACTGGACGGGTTAATCCAGAGCTGATGTCAGCAGGAGGTTGGGGCGGCTGTGAGGATCCTCGTATCACCTTGCTCGAAGGACGGCTTCACATGGTCTATGTGGCCTTCGACGGTCGGTCCAATCTACGTCTCGCATTGACCTCAATCGATGTCAATGACTTTTTGAAAAAGCGCTGGAATTGGGAAAAACCGCTTCTTATATCACCCCCTCATGTCATTGACAAAAGCGGTTGCTTGCTACCTGAGAAAATTAATGGAAAATATGTCTTTTTCCACAGGGTATTCCCTGATATTCTCATAGATTTTGTCGAAGACCTTAACTTCAAAGACGAAAATAAATGGCTCAAAGGAGAATATAAAATAAAAATAAGGCCGGATAAGTGGGATAGCCGTAAAATTGGCGCCGGTGCTCCTCCCTTAAGAACAAAAGATGGCTGGCTTCTGATCTATTATGGAGTTAATGACAAGGATGCCAGTAAGTATCAAATAGGAGCTATGCTCCTCGATTTATATGATCCGACCAAAGTTTTATATCGGTCAAATGAGCCAATTTTAAGCCCGAATAAAGATTACGAAATTAATGGATTTAAACCAGGCATCGCCTATCCTTGTGGAGCGGTGATCATAAAAGATGATCTTTTTGTCTATTACGGTGCGGCAGATTCTGTAGTCTGTGTTGCTCAAGCTAAGCTCGAGAAATTTTTAAGTCAGCTAAAAACTGATAAACCCGCACATCTATCTCCTATAGAAATTAAAGAAGTTACTTACTGATGCTATTTCAGAGATATTCGAAAAACCCAATACTTCAGCCCAATCCCGATAACCGTTGGGAAAGTTTTGCTGCCTATAACAGTTCAATAATTAAAAAAAATGATAGCTACATCTTATTATATCGAGCAACCGGAGATGAAATAACAGTTGACAAGAAAAAATTGCGTCTCTCTGTAATTGGCAAAGCAGAAAGTATGGACGGATATAAATTCTCTGATAGAAAAATATTTATTGCGCCAGTTCATGAATGGGAAAAATATGGATGTGAAGATCCCAGGGTTACAAAGATAGACGATCAATATCTTATTTTTTATACAGCCCTAGCAAACTATCCACCCAACCATTATGGAATTCGTGTAGGACTAGCTTTATCTACTGATCTAAATAGTGTATCTAAAAAACATTTGGTTACTCCCTTTAATGCCAAAGCGATGGCTCTTTTTCCTGAAAAAATTAATGGTCAATATACAGCCATACTAACTGTAAATACCGACAATCCACCAAGCTATATAGCCTTTGCCCAATTTAACAAAATAGAAACTCTCTGGGATATGAATTTTTGGAATCAGTGGTATAAGGATTTAGATCATTACGTCATTCAACTTCGCAGAGTCAACAGTGATGGGGTTGAGGTTGGCGCTCCTCCTATTAAAACTTCTGTTGGCTGGATAATATTTTATTCTTACATTAAACATTATTTTAGCAGTAGGATAAAAAAAGAATTCCGGATCGAAGCTGTTTTATTAGATCTAAAGAGTCCCCAAAAGATAATCGGGAGAACAGACAAACCTTTACTTATTCCCCAAGAGGCTTATGAACGACTGGGTAATGTACCTGATATTGTCTTTCCAGAAGGCGCCTTGATTGAAAACGATAAAGTGAGGGTATATTATGGCGCCTCAGATACCAGTTGTGCGCTGGCAGAGGCAAATCTAGGCGACTTCATCAGGTCATTTGAAGTTAATTCGCCCGGAACTGTAAAGTGCCAGAAATTCCCACATAATCCACTGCTGTCACCAATTCCAGAACATAACTTCGAGGCTAGAGCTGTTTTCAACCCGGCTGCAATTGAGATTGAAGATAAAGTTTATTTAATTTATCGCGCTACTTCTGAAACAAATCTCTCATTTATTGGTATGGCGATCAGTAATGACGGGTTGTTGATAGATGAGAGATTAACCGACCCAGTATATCCCATAAGATCAGAGTTCGAAAAACCCGCTTCAGCCGGGAAATCAGGCGGATGTGAAGATCCAAGAATTACACGAATCGGTGATATTTTATATATGTTATATACCGCCTATGATGGTCTGCTGCCTCGCCTTGCCCTAACTTCAATTAAGATTGATGATTTTTTGGCTAGGAATTGGGATAGATGGAGCGCTCCCAAAATAATCTCTCCGCCACAGATGGCTGATAAAGACGGTATGCTTTTTCCTGAAAAAATTAAGGGAAAATATATAATATTTCATAGAATCGAACCGAATATCTGTATTGACTACTTGGATGATCTAAACTTTCCCAACAATTCGTTTTTGAAAATCGCCAGCATCATCACACCACACAATAGAACTTGGGACGAGGCTAAAATCGGCGTAAGTACTCCACCTTTAAAAACCAAAGAGGGTTGGATAATTTTTTATCATGGTATTAGTCGAATAGATGGTCATTATCGTGTTGGGGTTTTACTTCTGGATTTAAACGATGTTACCAAAGTTATTGGCTGGACGCCATATCCAATTCTGGAGCCAGAAACATATTTTGAAAAAAGGGGTCTAACTGATAATGTTGTTTTTCCTTGCGGTTATGTTTTAAAAGGCGATACAATTTATCTCTATTACGGTGGTGCAGATAAAGTAGTTTGTGGAGCAACTATTTCCTTAAACATACTCATCGACTATCTCTTAAGAAGCCGGTCTAAAAAATACCTAACCTATCCTTGAATTTAATACTCCGGCATTTGAGGAGTGGTTGGAGTTGCTTTATCCTTTTCAGGAAGGTCTGTGATTAAAGCCTCGGTGGTCAAAACCATCACAGCTACCGATGAGGCATTTTCTAAAGCCGATCGAACAACCTTGGCCGGATCGATGATACCTCGCTTAAACATCGAGCCAAACTCCAGTGTTAGAGCATCAAAGCCATAGTCACTGTCTTTTGTCTCCTCAACTTTTCTAAGTACCCAGCCGGCGTCAGCTCCCGCGTTGGCTGCGATCATCTTCAAAGGTTCGGCCAGTGATCTATAGACAATATCTACTCCAGTCTTCTCTTCATCAAAATCCATCTTTTTCTTAAGATCCGGTAAAACTCTTCGCGCTTGAAGAAGCGCTACTCCTCCACCCGCAACAATTCCCTCTTCAAGTGCGGCTTTGGTTGCGGCAACAGCGTCATTAACTCTTTCCTTCTTTTCTTTCATCTCAACCTCGGTTGCGGCACCGACGTTTATTACAGCAACCCCGCCTGAAAGCTTGGCTAGTCTTTCCTGAAGTTTTTCTTTGTCAAAATCAGATGTGGACTCATTAATTTCCCGTCTAATTTGGGCAACTCTAGCTTTTATCTTAGCTGTGTCGCCTTTTCCACCGATGATTCGGCAATTTTCTTTATCCGACCAGACTTTGTCTGCTCTTCCGCAATCATCAACTTCGATGTTCTCGATTTTTTTACCCAAATCTTCGGAGATGACTGATCCACCGGTTAGAATAGCTATGTCTTCAAGCATCTCTTTTCTTCTGTCGCCAAAACCAGGGGCTTTAACAACGAGTGCGTTAAATGTACCACGCAACTTGTTGACAACTAAAGTCGCCAAAGCTTCTCCTTCTACCTCGTCGGCAATGATAACCAGGTTCTTTGAAACTTTGACAAACTTTTCCAAAAAGGGAAGAAGATCAGATACTGCCGAAATTTTCTTATCGGTGATTAAAACATAGGGTTCCTCAATTTCGGCAACCATCTTTTCCGGGTCTGTGACAAAATAGGCTGAAGCATAGCCTCGATCAAACTCCATACCTTCCTTATACTGTATTTCCATCTGAAGACCTTTACCCTCTTCAACCGTAACAACTCCATCCTTTCCTACTTTTTTAATAGCTTCAGCAATAAGTATTCCGATCTGTTGATCAGCTGCCGAAATGGTCGCAATCTGTACGATCTCTTCCTCATTGCTGATAGAAACTTTTTTAGACATTTTCTTAACTTGGGTTACAACTTCCAAGACAGCCATCTCTATTCCTTTTTTCAATATCATTGGATTGGCGCCTGCTGTGATATTTTTTAATCCGTAATTGACCATTGTTTGGGTCAAAAGTGTTGAGGTTGTAGTTCCGTCGCCTGCGACGTCATTTGTTTTTGAAGCCGCTTCTTTGACAAGCTGGGCTCCCATATTTTCAAAGGGATCCTCAAGCTCTACCTCTTTTGCTACTGATACTCCGTCATGTACCACGTTTGGCGCTCCCCACTTGCGGTCTAGAGCAACATTTCGTCCTCGTGGACCTAAAGTTGTCACCACAGCTTTTGCTAAAATATTAACTCCTTTTGCCAAGTGCTGTCTGGCGTCTTCGGAAAATTTGAGTTGTTTTGCCATATTTTTTGATTTCTAATAACTATTAACTATTAGTTACTAATTTTATTGAACAACTGCCATTACATCTTTCTGCTCAATCAAAAGCCATTCCTCACTACCGACTTTAACTTCGTTACCTCCCCATTTTTTATAGAGAACTTTTTGACCAACCTTTATTTTCATGGGAAGTAGTTTACCGTCATCATTCGTTGCACCTGGTCCAACCGCCATCACCTGACCTACCTGTGGTTTTTCTTTTGCAGAATCTGGTAAAACTATTCCCGAAGGAGTGGTTTGAGTTTGCTCGAGAGGTTTAATTAAAACGTAATCAAATAGAGGATCAATGTTGTGCTTTTGTTTTGACATAGATTTTTTTTAAAAAAACTTATAAACTGAAAGTGTCATCCTGAATTTATTTCAGGATCTGATTTTAACGGGATCCTGAAACAAGTTCGAAACGAAATCTTTTATGACAATACTTTACAAAAAAAATTTTGATTTGTCAAGTGGATAATTTGTCTGCTAACACTATGGATACATCAAATGGATTATCAGAAGTTGATAAATTAAGAACTCGTTTGCAATCGTCAGAACTACCTGCTAACTTACGTGAAAAAGCAATTCACCAAATTGATCGAATCGCGCTCACCTTAAAATACGGAGGCAATCTCTCACAGATAGATATCACGGCAAAATATATTGACTGGATAACAAGTCTTCCCTGGAATAAAAAAACCGAAGATATCCTGGATATCCAAAAAGCTAAAGCCACTCTCGATAAGAACCACTACGGTTTGACAAAAATTAAACAACGCCTCCTTGAATATCTTTCCGTACTTATTGTCCAAAAGCAAAAGTTACCGCAAGGCACCACTCATGCTCCTCAGCTTTTTTTTGTGGGACTGGTGGGTACTGGAAAAACTACTCTGGCTCAATCAATTGCTGAGGCGCTGGGGCGAAAATTCATGAGAATTCCTTTTGGCGGTTTATCTTCAGCTCTGGATCTGCGTGGTCAATCAAAAACCACTCCAGAGTCTGAACCAGGCATGATCTTGAGAGCAATCCGTAGAGCCGAAGTTAAAAATCCCATCATCCTTCTTGATGAACTTGATCGTGTAATCCCTGAATCACGAGCCGCCATTATGGGAGTTTTGATTGAACTTTTGGACCCGGAACAAAATAGCAATTATGTCGACTACTTTATCGATTATCCTTTCGACCTTTCTCAAGCCTTGTTTATAGCTACCGCCAATAACACCAATAATATTTCTACGGCTGTTTTGGATAGACTTGAGGTAATCCAGATGCCTTCTTATACCGATGAAGAAAAAATGGTGATTGCCAAAAATTTTGTCTTGCCTCGCTATGTCAAATTCTCCGGATTGGCACCAGACGCTATCACCATCGACGACTCAACCTGGCATAAAATAATAAGGCCTTTGGGATTCGACGCTGGAATTCGCTCACTGGAGAGAAATATTGAGGAGATAGTCCGCAAAGTAGCATTCAAAATCGTTTCTGGTGAAGGAACAAGATTTTTTGTCAATGAAGGAAATCTTAGAGAATTTATGTCCTAAAATTACAAGAAACAACCAACAAGATACAAACAAATGAACAAATTCCAAGAAACAAGAAACAGTAAAAATTAAAAATGCTAAATTTTCTGTCATCCTGAATTTATTTCAGGATCCGATTTTATGTCTTACTTCGTCTATATCTTATCAAACGTAAAAAGAACTGTATTTTATATAGGTGTAACAAACAATTTAAAAAGAAGAATTTATGAACATGAAAATGGATTAGTTGAGGGGTTTAGTCAAAGATATAATTTAAAATATGTTGTTTTCTTTGAAGAATATAGAAAAATAGAAGATGCGATTATGAGGGAAAAACAACTCAAGAATTGGAGAAGAATATGGAAAATAAATTTAGTTAAAACAAAAAATTCTACTTTGAAAGATTTATCAAAAAATTGGTAACTAAAATCAGATGCTGAACCGAGCTATAATCCTGAGCGAAAGCGAACGGATTCAGCATGAAAATTTAGTAATTTGGTAATAAATATTCTTTCAGCAATAAGCAAAATTCAATCAAAAAAGCTAATTCTTTTCTAAAAATTATTTACTTAGTTTTTCCCTCTCTTTAAAGAAAGACTGCGGACGATTAAATTTCCAAGGCCTTTTTACATTACATTTATAAACTTCAATAGTTTTCCAAACCTTTCCAACCACATATGGTTCTAGCTTAAGATACTTTTTAAGTTCTTTTTCAGAAGGAAAATCTAATACTGCCATCGACCCGATCATTTTTCCATCATTATTTAACATTACACAACCATACCATCTTTCACCTGAAGCTTCCATCTCATCTCCTAATTTAAGATGCGCTTCTCTAACAGCCATTCTACGCTCCATCGCTTTTTCATCTTTGCCATCTTTCCCGATTACGAGGAATTGCATAATTTAGTAAAATTTGTAGTTTTAAATTTGCGAATTGTTTGGAAATCTTGTAGTTTGTAAAATGGAATTTAGAAATTATTTGTTTCTTGTGAATTGTATCTTGGAATTTAATTTAAGTATAGCGATCTGCCACCTTAGAAGCTCCATACGAGTCGGGTTTGATCTTTACATCATAACCGCTTCCTCGAACCATTCCTACAACTTCAGTAATCATATCTCTTGTTTCTCCGTTATGGCCAATATCAACATGGATTTGAATATTGTATCTAGAGATTCCGTTTACCTTAAAAAAATTTATGAAGTTCTCAGATGTCTCCAGTGACATCGAAGCCTCAAGATATATTCTCTCCTTAAGACTTATTTTTCGCTCAACAATCTGTCTTTTCCAAAAATAAATTCCTCCGAATCCTACTCGGTGAACAATGAGAGCCGAGACAAAATCATGCACATCTTTCTTAACTTTCTGAGAGTCAGTCCCAACTACGATTTCATATCTCGCCTTCTTGTTTTGAGACATAAAATCAGATATGATATTTTTTAACCTGTTAAGATCGACTTTTCCGTAAGTTGGACTGTGATAAAACATAGACTCTAATCCGTGAGTAATTGTATCATATTTTATCTAATTTTAGGTATATTTAAGATTAACAAGCAATGAATAGAAAAATAATATTAGCCTTACTTCTGATTATCGTTTCTGCCTCACTTATTTTTTTAACCATCTATCTTATTACCGTCAGGCAGAGCATCCGTTCACAGGCTGCAAACGCGCCAGCCTGTCCAAGCGGAACCCAGCTTTTATTTTCTGCCTCGACAAACCTTAAAGTTGGTGAAACTGTTGCACTAGGCGGCAAAATAGAAAGTATCTCTGGTAACCCGAAGATGGAAAATAGAGACGGGGTACCATTGGCCCAATATGTACCGACAATGAAAGTGACCTTTCCCTCTAATATTATTTTAGATTCTGCTCTCATCTTCGACAACGATCCCAAAAAGGGAGAAAAACCCTGGTCTATAAACGGAGTGTCTTTACCTGCGTCTGGTCAAGGCAAGTGGGGACCTTTATTTAATCTCAATCTGACTACAAATGTGATGAATTTTGAAAACGGAGGGGACAGCTCCCACATTAATATCTGTGTAAAAGAAAGTTCTCGACCCACTCCATCTCCAGAACCCAGCAATACTCCTACTGATACTCCAACCCCCAGCGAAACTCCCACACCCGAATTAACTCCGACTGAAACACCTATTCCGTCTGTTTCACCCAGTCCAAGCGTTTGCCCAAAACCTAAAGCCGTCACCGACATTAAAGTAACCTGTGAGGGATGTCGTAAGGAGTAACCTATATGAATAAAAAAACTATCATTATTTTAAGCTTGGTTTTTATCGGAGTTGTCTTGATTGGATTTATCACCGCATTATTCTTGTTGAGGAGAGAACCCTATCTACCAAGTAAAGCAACTGGACTTTCCTGTCCGGCCAACAGCGCATCTTGTAGTTGGTCAAGCGATGATGCTTCAACCTCATTTAACGTTCAGATAATAGACCAAACCACCGGTAAACAAATTTTGTCTACCACAACTTCTGAAAAAATAGTTTATTTTACTCCGGCCTTAGCTCATTCCTATAAATGTATCGTAACTCCGATCAATAGCTGTGGTGAAGGACCAGAAAAAATAGCCGAAACCATCTGCTCGTTCACCACTTCACCAACTCCAACATCTACTCTATCAGAAACTCCGACTCCAACTTTAGAATCTTCACCTAGTCCTACTTCCGAGATTACTCAAACTCCAACTCCAACCCTCACCCCCACTCCGGAAGACGAAACTACACTAACTCCTACCTTAACTGATTCACCAACACCAACCATTACACCACAAGCAGAATTCACACCAACTAAATCAACTACACCGACTAAAACACCTACCAACTTACCCACAGATACCCCACCACAACAAGTCACCAGTGTTGTAAGCGATACTGAAGCTCCACCCACTATCCCTGCGAGCGGCATACCTGCCTCTTGGATCTTTATTCTTGTGCCTATAACTCTATTTATTTTAGGATTGATTTTCTAACCCTTAATATTCCCAACCGGTCTAAAATATGCCACAGGTTTAGAAAGACCAGCCGAAGAAACT
>Ga0209542_10015729_pt1 | contig 12651 bp, 10 predicted proteins | sample RifCSPhighO2_01_FD_184028 | JGI IMG/M metagenome (GOLD analysis project Ga0209542, IMG submission 184028) | Soil microbial communities from Rifle, Colorado - Rifle CSP2_plank highO2_0.1 (SPAdes) (version 2) | ecosystem: Environmental > Terrestrial > Deep subsurface > Rock core/Sediment ...
ATAAGCGTCCACCGCCTCTCTGGCCGAAGCCATACTAGCAGCGCGCGCACATCACTCATCTGTACCGCTTCCATTTCTCTTCCCATTTCAGTCATTGAAATGATACGTCCGAAATCTGCCAGATCATCAGCTGCAGCATCTTGGACACCACGTCCCCTCGGATCAATCATAAGGTTATATGCGATCGCATGCCGTTTCGCTTGCATGAACAAATCCTCCCGATCAGTAATTGAAGCGACACATGCCTCGATAACCCCCTCAATGGCATCTAGGGCCTCAAGATTGAAAGCACCACAATTGATCGCAAACTCGTAGAAATGCCGGAAATTGCACCAGCCGGCTCCGATATCATATGTCCAGGCGCGGGATTGCCGTATTTCGTCATCAAGGACCTCGTTGAGCATCCGACTCAACACTCGAATAGCTGGATCAGCCTTCACGGGCATCACGGCGACGCTACGATAGGAACCGATTTTCACTGGTTCTGGCATTGTCGCGACCTTAGAGTATTCGAAGACATATCTGGTTTCCAGCGGAAGACTGATTTTACCAATCAGAACAGGTAGTGGCGTCCTACTTCCTTCTTTAATCATGATAAAAGGAGTTTCGGACAGCAGTGCTACCAACTCATCCAGCTTCATTCCACCGACACTTACGATACTGATGTTTGCGGGCGTGTAGTGGGCATCGTAGTGCTGTTGCAGATCAGCTTGAGTAATCCGCCCTACCGATTCGGGAGTACCGAGCGGCCGAACGAACCTTTCGAGCCAGTGTCCAGTGTACAGAGCTTTCCGTTCTCGCATTTCCAGATCAAAAGTGAAATTGACCGGATATCTACGGTGAAACTCCCCGATGATGACTTGCCGTTCCCGCTCAACAAACCGCTCCAGTCTGCCTTGCAAGAGCATCTGGCCGAACATATCGAAAGCTCGAGTAATAACTGCCCTATCAGCAGGAACAAAGAAGCGATACTTCGAGTCTCCATAACCGGTCATGCCGAAATTGGCACTGCCGCCACAGTCGTTGAAAAACATCTCCATATCCTTTAAGGAAGTAGGCGTGTTTTTCGAGACTAAGTGCTCAACGAAGTGGATCAAACCTTCTAATCCCACCGGATCTTGCTCTGCTCCACTATGAATCACGAAGCCAACTGCTTGCCAAGGACGTTTTTCCCAATGAGCTGCGTGCACTTGGAGTCCGTTCGGTAGTGTCGCCGATTCAAATTCCGAATAAGGATCCCACATACAAACCTCTCTTTCTAAAGTGTCAGTTTACAAAGAGCAACCGTTATTACCATATGCTATTGTACATATTATGTCAAATTTCTCTGTCCCGATACTGTACAACAAAAAATACTTCAGGCTACAGCCTGAAGTATTTTTTTACTTAATATTATTACAATTGCACCTTTGAAAACTGGTACACCCCCACCCCAAGCGCTAAAAGCGTGGCGCCCAAAAGCACCATAATGCTCAAGCCAGGAGAGAATACGCTAACTCCTCCTAGCGCATACCGAAGTCCGTCAACCCCATAAGAAAAAGGGTTGATTTTTGTTATGATATCCAAGGCAGGAGGAAGATTTTTTATGGGAAAAATAGCACCGGACAGAAAAAATAATGGTTGGACCAGAAAATTAAAAATAAGGGGAAAGCCTTGCATGTCATCAAGCCGAGCGGCAATGGCAGCTCCCAAGGCGCTAGAAAGCATGGCCACTAAGAATAAAAATAAAAATGCCAGGGGCAATCCGGCTGGGTCTGGCCTGAAACCGGCGATAAGGGTGATTATCAACACTAACATGCCCTGGATCATTGCCACGGTTGCCCCGCCCAGGGTTTTTCCCAAAAGGATTTCAATGCGGGAAACCGGCGCCACAAACGTTTCTTTTAAAAAACCGAATTGCTTGTCCCAGATGATTTCCAAGCCGGTAAAAATGGAAGTAAAGAGTACGGTCATTACGATAATTCCCGGAGCTAAAAACTGGATATAATCTCCCCCGCCCGCTTTAGCATATACCGGACTAAAACCAAACCCGATGGCCAGTAAAAAAATAATCGGCTGGCCCAAAGCCCCCACAATACTGGCTTTCTTGCGGATGAACCTTTTTAATTGGCGGAGCCACAAAATGTAAATGGCAATCATAACCCTTAATTTTCAATTTGAAATTTGAAATTTGAATTCAATATTTCAATGATTAAATTTTTTAAATTGAAAACGTGACGACGTGTTTGATTCATTTCAAATTTGATAATTTCAAATTGATTTCAAATTTCAAATTGTAAATTGTAAATTCACAAAACTTATTTCATAAGTTTTGCGTTAATCCTCATCTGGTTGAGGCCAACATTGCCCGCTTCATCCCGGATTTTGCTTCCCGTCAGTGATATAAAGGCCTCTTCCAGGTTTTTTGTCCCCGCTTTTTGGATGATTTCTTGAATGGTGCCAGTAATAAGAATTTTCCCGTGGTCAATGATAGCCACCCGTGTTGCAATCCGCTCGACTTCTTCCATGTGGTGAGTGGTAAATAAAATGGTCACATTTTCCTGTTTGTTCAAATTATCAATGTAAGTCCAAATGTGATTTCTAGTTTGCGGGTCAAGGCCGATGGTGGGCTCATCCAAAAACAAAACTTTAGGATGGTGCAAAAGCCCGCGGGCGATTTCCAGCCGGCGCTTCATCCCCCCGGAAAAGGTTTTCACAAACGAATCTTTGCGGTCGGAAAGTTCCACCAAGTTCAGCAAATCTTTAATCCTTTTCTGGTAGACGTCTTTTTGCAAACCATACAAAATGGCATGAAACTGCATGTTTTCATATGCTGTCAACTCATTGTCCAGGCTAGGGTCCTGAAAAACGATGCCAAAAGACCTGCGTGTTTCATGCGGGTTTTCAATGACATTATGGCCATTGAGGAATATGTCGCCTGACGTAGGCGACAACAGCGTCGTCAGCATTTTAATGGTCGTGGTCTTGCCTGCCCCGTTGGGCCCCAAAAAAGCAAAAACCTCCCCTTTTTCAACCTTAAGGGAAATGTTGTCCACGGCGGTAAAATCCTTAAATTTTTTCGTAACGTTTTTTACTTCTATCACAATTTATACTACTGTGAATTACGAAATGCATTTCATAATTCAAAGTATAAATCTTTAGCTCTGAAACTTCAACTCTCTCTTTGCGGGACACTCTCTCTTTGCGACTTTTTGACAATAAACCTTGAATTACGAAATGGACAATATAAAAAGAATCTTTCTTTGTCTTTTCCCTTATTTTTGGCTACAAATTTGCTATAATTTCTATGCGTAGCCTTTGGCTACGCCTATAAATTCTATCAAATTTCTATCTCAAAAATGAGAAAAAATCCAAAGAAACCATTTCGTAATTCAAGGTATAAAAAACTCTGCGGGTGCAGAGTTCTGTTAAGCTGTGAATTACGAAACCCCTCGGAGCTATTTTTTCCTAATTTGGAAGATGAAAATTTGATAGAATTTTTAAGTGTAGCCAAAGGCTACGCATAAAAATTCTAGTAGATTTTCAGCCCAAATTTGGCAAAAAGAGCCCGAAACTCTTTTTAATATGGGGTTTCGTTATTCACAGCTGTTAAGTCATTATTGTCCCCTTGCAACAATCTGGGGCCGGCCGAATTGCGCTTCAAAGTATGGCTGGATTGTCTTCCATGGCCCCCAAAACCATAATCCGGCAATAAGAAACCATGCCGCAGCAAGTGGAATGGAATACTTCATGTAAAACATCCATTCTCGCCATGTTTTAAACAATATAATGCCCACTAAAGAGCTTATGGGCGTTATCAGCACGGCCGTGCTAAGAATATGCGCATCAAACCACATATCGCCGCTGGCGGGGTAAATCGCTCCCATTAAGACACCGTTAATTGCGGACGGGAAAAAGGCCCACCAGCCAGACCACTGGGCAATATAGGGCTCAATTGGACCGGCCACAAATGCGGCGAATACCAGCAATAGCATAACGCCGACCTCTGTTTCCGTCTTCACCACATCAATCAGGTCTTCTCCTTGGCCGGTAATAAACGAGTAAGCTAACAGAACGCCCAAGCAAAACAGAGCATCGTGGGTAATCAGTAAAAGACCGATAGCAAACGCAAACTCAATGTAATCGCCCGCGTCAGCCATTACCTTCTTGTGATGACCGCTGCCTGTTTGCTCAACTTCTTTCATGCCTGAAATACTAAGATTGAGCCGTGAAGCCAGAAGCGCCAACAAGCAGAGGAATACTGCTACTGGCGGAACTATTGGAAGCATTGCATACCACTCCCGCTGTCCATACAAAAGAGCCAACGGAAGCATATACACCTCCCCAAAATACGTGATTAAGCCGCCAATAAGCGCGGCAATCATATTAAGGGCTCTGAACTTCAATTTTTCCGATTCAGTTCCTTCCAGCCTAGCCGCTCCTACCAAAAGCAATACCAGGAAGCTATCCATAAATCCGCTGATAAACCCGCTAATTAACGGATAGACATAGAGCGGAATTGGCTTTCCTGAAAACTTTGAAGGAAACGGTATTCTGGTAATTCCCATAATCCCCCCTAAAAAAATCACCAGCGCAATAGTTTCCTGGACTACCGTTAACCGAGGCAAGAGCTCTTGCATATAAAGGCAGACCAGCGCCAAACCCACTAATCCCGCAAACCAGCATTCAAAGCTCCATCCTTTCCGATGGCGATGGAGATGCAGAGGGTTTTTTAAATTGGTAAAACTTTTGATTTCCTCAACCGGTTCATTACGATTCCCTTCTGTTGCTTGCATCATGAAACTCCCCCTAAGTAAGGTGTTGGCAAAACAATTTGTCAATGAACATAAAAAGCATATCACCTCTTTGGTGAAAGCGCAACCTTCCCCTTTTCAAAATCACTACGCGCAACTGAACCGCCCTTATTGTTTTAGCGGTCCGACATTCTCTGTCGCATAATAAACTTCCTCAATTCTTCTACGAAAATAATAGAAAAAGCTACTCCAATAGCTAATAACCAGTCAAACAAACTAAGTGGAGCGGTGTGCAATATTTTTTGTAAAAAAGGATTGTAAACAGCCAATAGTTGAAGACCCACAACGATGGCTATGGCGCCAACTAAGAATTTATTGGAAAATGGGTTCATTTTAAAAATAGATTTATTTTCTGACCGGCAGTTCCAGGCGTTAAACCATTGGAATGCCGCCAACGTTGTAAGCGACATAGTTTGGGCCTTGACTAAATCCATTTCAAATAATCCCCTAAAAATAAATAATGTTCCTGCCATCATGGCAGTAGCCATCAAAAAAATTCTTTTCAACATCAGCAAATCAACCAGGAACTTATTGGGTTTTTTAAACTTTACTGAAAGCAAGTTTTTTTCTGGGGGCTCCGATGCTAAAGCAACATCAAGAAATCCATCTGTTACGAAATTCAGCCAGATTATTTGCGCGGGAAGAATCGGCAATGGATAGCCCAAGAAAATAGCGCCCGTAATCGTTAATACCTCGCCAAAGCTAGTGGAAAAAAGATAGAGAATTACTTTTTTAATGGTTTTATAAATACTCCGCCCTTCTTCTATGGCAGATACAATGCTGCTAAAGTTATCGTCCAGCAACACAATATCAGAAGCTTCCTTCGCCACTTCGGTGCCGATGCGGCCCATGGCAATTCCTAAATCTGCCGCCACCAGTGATGGCGCGTCGTTAACCCCATCTCCTGTCATGGCGATTATTTTTTTATTAGCTTTAAATGCGTTAATAATCCGTAATTTGTGTTCGGGAGAAACTCTCGCAAACACAGAAACATCCCCTACGTTCAAAGCCAACTGTGCATCACTAAGTTTTTCCAATTCATCCGGACCCATAACCCTGTCACCCGGTTCGTAAATTCCCGCTTCTTTGGCAATTGCCATGGCAGTAATTTTATGGTCGCCGGTTATCATGACAATCCGCATGCCGGCATGAGTTGCTTTTTTAACGGCATCGTAAATTTCTGGGCGAAGAGGGTCCCTCATAGCAAAAAATCCGACAAAGGTCAGATTTGATATCTCGCCCAAAGTCACATTTTTAGCAGGGTTATTATCTATCCCCAATGCAACCACGCGAAATCCTTGAGCGGAAATTTTCTCAAACACACTCCTTAATGCCCCTTTCTCTTTGGCAGACGCCATGTGCCCTTCCCCCGCGTACCATATTTTTTTTGAAATATCCAAAATACTTTCTGGAGCTCCCGAAACAATTAAAATATCCTTTTTGCCGGACCTTCTTAAAGATGCCCTGTATTTAAGCGTATAATCAAAAGGAAATTCCTTGACTGATGGAAATTCACGTTCCAATAAATCTTTATGAAGTCCTATTTTTAAAGCTACCGCCAATAACGCCGCTTCCGTGGGGTCTCCCATGGCAATCCACTTTCCTTCCTTTGACAATATGACTCTTGCATCGCTGCAAAGAACTGAATTTTGAATGGCAAAAATCAAGTCGGGATGGCTCAATGGTTCAATCATGCTCCCGTCCAACCTAACCTCTCCTTTCGGCTCATACCCGGTGCCGGTGATGTCATAGGCGATATTTCCAGAAAATATTTTTTGTACCACCATTTCATTCCTAGTAATAGTTCCCGTTTTATCTAGGGCAATAATTTCCGCCTGTCCCAAAGCCTCAACCGCCTGCAACCTTTTAACCAAGGCATTGCGCTTTGACATGCGCCACACCCCTGTCGCCAATATAAGTGTCATAACGATAGGCAGACCTTCTGGAATTACAGAGACAGAGAGCGACACCAGCGTAATAAACATTTCCTTAATCCCCTTGCCAGTCAATAGCCCCGCGGCAAGCAGTATAATATTAATGACTGCCACCACTAAGATAATGGCCCGAGACAAGTAGCGAATATTTGCCTTGAGCGGAATCTCGGCGTCTATGACTGAAATTTGCTTGGCAATTTTTCCTATTTGGGTATTGATTCCCGTAGCAATAACTACTGCCCGACCGTTGCCGGACAGTATGTTGGTCCCTTTAAAAATAATATTTTTTTGCTCTGCTACGGGCAAGAATTCTTTACTTAGCTCTTCTGAAATTTTGTGCACCGGCGTTGATTCTCCGGTAAATGCAGACTCGTCCAGCTTCAGGTTATTTGATATTATGATCCGGGAATCAGCTGGCACTTTAATGCCTTCCTGCAAAATAATGACATCTCCAAAAACCACATCTTCGTCTTTCACGATAATTTCTTTTCCTTCCCGCAACACAACTATTTCCCCAAGAGTGTATCTCCTTAGTGCCAATAAGGTATTTTGAGCTCTGCCCTCCTGGACAGTTCCCACTACTGCGTTAAACAAAAGCACCGCAAGAATAATGAAAGAATCTACGGTTTCCCCCATCAAAAAGACCACTGCTCCGGTAACGATAAGGATGTAAATCAATGGGCTTTTGAATTGACGAAGGAATATAACAAAAATCCCGTCAGTTTGAGCCTCCGGTAATACATTTTTTCCATATTCTTTTAACCGCAAAGCCGCAATCCGCCCGCTTAACCCCTGTTCACCAGATTGCAATTTGCTAAAAATATCTGCAATTTTTTTGGAATGCCAACTTTCTGTCCGCATATTCCTTTATGGTATCAAAAAACCACTGCTTTACCAATGGTTCACCAATGCTATTGCTCCGCCACTTTCACAGCGTAGCAAGGCGTAGAATTGTGACTTGCTGCGGGGCTTGGATTCGAACCAAGATAACGCCCTCCAGAGGGGCGGGTACTACCGTTATACGACCCCGCAAAATTTAATTCCCGGCGTATAAAATTTAATTGGCCAAATATTTCCTAACCACAATAAAGCTGGCAACGACCCCCAACCCGACGCCTAAAAAAATCTGTGCGGCAATCAACATGGGCAAGTTAGACATTAAATAACTCAACAGATTGAATCCCGGCATGACCATTAACACCCCCGGCGATGCAAAAACAATCAATATAAAAGTGGCTATAAAACTAAGAATAAACGCAATCAGGCCGAAAAGCCCTCCTTGCGCAATAAACGGCGCCTTAATGAACCAACTTGATGCGCCGACAATCCTCATGGTGTTGATTTCTTCTTTTGAATTTTCAATAATAAGCTTTATGGTGTTAAAAACCACCATGAGCGCCACTAAAAACAGGATGGCGCCAACAATGATGCCAAACTGGTTGATGGAACGGGTTATGGAGAACACTTTCTCAATGGTATCCTTTTTCTCGGAAAAATCAACCTTTTCTATTAAACCGCTGAATTGGTCGCGCTGCAGGATGTTAGCAATGGTTTCATATTCAGCAGGCTGGCCATTGGTGGTGATGTTAAGCGATGGCAAAAAAGGATTACCTCCCACTTCCACGAGCGCGTCAGCAATGACGGAATCATCCTGGTGTTTTTCGTTAAAATCGGCCAGGGCGTTTTCTTTGGAAACATACTGCACGTTTTTTATGCTGGGGATTTCTTTCAACAGCTCCTCTTTGACGTTTAAAATTTCCTGCTCTTGGGCGTCCTCTTTAAAATAAGCGGTGATGTCAATTTTATTCCGGACGGTTTCAATTAAATAATTGCTGGCTCCTCGAAGCATAAAAAGGCTAGTGACAAGCAAAATGGTTATCGTCAAAACAAAAATCGCCGCCACCGACATGCCTTTGTGCCGAAAAAAATCCGTTAAAGCGAAGTTTAAAATTCTTTTAAAATTTGCGAGCATGCGATAATTTAAAATTTAAAATGAAAAATTTAAAAACAATGGTAAACTCAAAATGCTAATTATCAAAACGTGTTTTTAAATTGGTGCTTTTAAATTGTTTTTAAATTTTGAATTTGGGTTTTTAAATTAAATAATAAATCTTCCTTTTGCTTCATCCCGGACGATAATCCCGTTTTCCAGGGTAAGCACCCGTTTGCCCAATTTATTAATGATTTCCCGGTCATGGGTGGCTAAAATTACGGTCCGGCCCGTCCTGTTTATTTTTTCCAAAATAGAAATGACTTCGTAGGAATTATAGGGGTCCAAGTTTCCTGTCGGCTCGTCAGCGATGATGACATCCGGGTGGTTGACAATGGCGCGGGCAATGGCCAGGCGCTGCTGTTCCCCGCCGGAAAGCTCTTCAGGGAAATTATTTATTTTTTCTTTAATTCCCACTGCCTCCAGCACCCGCGGCGCTTCCAACAGAATTTCATCGTTGCTTTTTCCATCCACCGCCATAATATAAGCCACATTTTCGTAAACAGTTTTAGCAGATAACAGGCGGTAGTCCTGGTAAATGGCGCCTATCCTGCGCCTTATTTTTTGCAAATCCGCATCACGCACCTTGCTGACATTTAAGCCGTCAAAAAAAACATCTCCGTAGGTGGGCTCTTCCAGGCCTAAAATCAAGCGGATCAATGTGGTCTTGCCGGCGCCAGACTTGCCCACAATGGAAACAAACTCCCCTTCTTTCACTTCAAAAGAAACATCCTGCAATACAGCAGTATCTGGCGGATAAATTTTTGAAACTTTTTGGAAAGAAATCATAAAACGAGAATCTAGAAAATAGAAAATAGAAAACAAACGTTACTTTAAATTTCTATTTTCTACTTTCTAGTTTCTATTTTCTAACTTCAACTCTGCTTGTATAAAATCTTCCAAACCGCCATCCAATACCTTTTCGGCTTGCGAAGTTTCATATTGTGTCCTCAAATCTTTTACCATTTTATACGGATGCAGCACATACGAGCGTATCTGGTTTCCCCAGGAAGCAGACACACTGTCTCCCTTGATGGCTTTCAACTCTTTTTTTTGGTCTTGTTCGCGCAGCGTATACAATTTCGCATACAGGATTTTCATGGCATTCTCGCGATTTTGGCCCTGGGAACGCTCGCTCTGGCTGGCCACGGCAATTCCTGTAGGGATGTGAGTGAGGCGAATGGCGGACTCGGTCTTGTTGACATATTGGCCGCCCGGCCCCGATGCCCGAAACGTGTCCAACCGCAAATCCTCCGGTTTTATTACAAATTCTCCGCTTTCTTCAATTTCCGGCATGACTTCTACCAAAGCAAAGGAGGTGTGGCGCAAATCCTGAGCAGAAAACGGTGACTGGCGCACCAGCCGATGCACCCCCGCTTCTTTTTTTAACATTCCGTAAGCATACTTGCCTTTTATTTGAAGCGTAACGTTTTTAGTGCCAATCCGCCCATCCGGCCCGCCGGCCTCCCCGAATGCCTGATGGATTACACTTACTTTAAAGCCTTTCGCCCCGCAATAACGCTGATACATCCTCAAAAGCATCGTCGCCCAATCCTGGCTGTCCTGTCCGCCCGCACCGGAAAAAATTTCCAAAATGGCATTATTCCTATCATACTTTCCCGACAAGAATATCCTGAATTCTTCCTTTTCTATCTTCTTTTTTAACGCGGTAATGGCAGCTTCGTCAATCTGGCCGAGTTCGCTTAATTCCTTTAAATCTTTGAATTCTTTTTTGATATTTTCAGCGATTTGCAGTTCTTCCTTCAACTCTGAAATTTTCTGGCTTACGCCTGAAGCATACTCGTTATCCTTCCAAAAATCCGCGGCCTGGGTTTTCAATTCTAATTCTTCCAAATCTTTCTCTTTGGCATCTACGTCAAAAACGGTCCACCAAATACTGGACCTGCTTCTCCAATTTTTCAATTTCCAAAGAAATGTCTGCCATATGTGATGGAGTTAATTTTTTATTTATAATAGCATTTTTAAAACAAAGAAAAAAGCCGCTTCCCATGAAAGCGGCCTAAAAATGTTTCACAAAATATCGGGATATATAGTCTCACGAATTTACAGGCTTGGCAGCAATCTTGCTTTCAATATATTTGCAGATCATGTCCACGGTGAACAAATCGCTGATGGCAGCCAAATCGGGATTCTTCTCCAATTTGCTCAAGTCAGCGAAGGGCATCTTTTGACGCAACTCTTGCAACCCCCGCTCGGTGACCTTGCCATCACGGCCAACGAATTCAGGATCGCCTTGAAAGATCGACTCCGGAAAAAGTTCGTTACGCGGAATTTTTATCCTAAACTCCCTTTCAAGACGAAAAATGACGTCGAGAAAATCGATTGATTCCAAACCCAAATCACCTTGCAACGTCGCTTGGGGAACAATATTTTCCCGGTCCGGATGCGGTGCAGCGTCCATTAATACACCTACCACCTTCTCGTAAATCTCAGCCTGACTTGGCATAACAACACCCTCCAAAAAAAGTTGTAGCAAATTCACGTTTGAATTAGGACACTTGGCGATGTAGAATTCGCCATATGAAAAACAAAAACTTCACGCACGTTAAAACCGCAGAAAGGTTGGAAATTGCCTTTCTGCAAGAAAAAGGATACAGTCTAAGAAGTATTGCAACCATGCTTGAGCGCAGCCCCAATACCATCGCCACCGAAGTGTCAGAAAATGCCACTCGAGGAATCTACGATCCAGCGAAAGCAGACCACAAGGCCTACGTCAAAAGAAAATACAGCAAGTATCAGGGCATGAAAGTGGTCGACGACAACGTCACGAGAATCTACGTTGAAGAAAAACTGAAGGAAGATTGGAGCCCAGAACAGATTGCCGGCAGGATGAAATATGTTGACACCCACATTCCTTACGTCAGCCATCAAGGCATCTACAAATTTGTTTACAGTGTCTATGGTCGGTGGGTTGAGCCGTTTCTGCGATACGGAAAAAAGAAAAAACTCCGCCATGATGTAACAAAAAAAGCCCCGCTAGAAAACAGGACATTCATTGATAAAAGACCAAATATCATAGGTAAAAGAGGCAGATTCGGGGACTGGGAAGGTGACTTCATTGTTTCGGGCAAGAATGGCAGTGGCGCCCTGCTGGTGCTCGTAGAACGCAAAAGCAGATACCCATTGATCTTTAAACTCAAGGATAGAAAAGTGGCAACCATCAATGCCGTATTGCGCAAAGTGTTTGGCTCCGGCCAGCTCATTGCCAGCAGTCTAACCATCGACAACGATATTTGTTTCAGACACCATGAACAAATGTCTTCCATTATCGGAGCACCGATCTTTTTCTGCCACCCATACCACTCATGGGAAAAGGGCGGTGTAGAAAATCTAAATGGTCTGATCAGATACTACGTCCCAAAGAAAACTGACATCTCGCTACTCACCGATGAATACATTAAAGAAGTTGAAAGAAAGCTACAGACGCGGCCAAGAAAATGTCTAAAATACAAGACTCCGCTGGAGGTGATGACTGAAAACAAACAGTTTAAATATCTTAAAGATTTTAGTACGATTAACAACAAAAAACACCTTGTCCAGGTGTCCTAATTGAGGGCTAAACGCGGGTTGGGGTTGTTATATTATGGATAGCATCTTATATGTCAAGTGTCAATAGTTGCTGGAATTTGTCAAGTCTGATACAATAATTCCATAAAATCTTAATTTATAATTCCTAACATATGCCAAAACAGGTTATCATTCTCTTTGGTCCGCCGGGGGCGGGGAAAGGTACGCAGTCAGAGCTTTTGACCGAAAAATTCGGGTTGTTTTCTCTTGAAAGCAGTAAGGTTATTGAAAGGGAATTCAAGAAATTTGAAAAGATAAAAAAGAATTCTCCGGAACGTTTTGTAGAATGCTTTGGCGAAAAACTTGACATGTTTGTTGAAATGGAAAACTGGAAAAAGGGAATTTT
>Ga0209542_10015730_pt1 | contig 12650 bp, 14 predicted proteins | sample RifCSPhighO2_01_FD_184028 | JGI IMG/M metagenome (GOLD analysis project Ga0209542, IMG submission 184028) | Soil microbial communities from Rifle, Colorado - Rifle CSP2_plank highO2_0.1 (SPAdes) (version 2) | ecosystem: Environmental > Terrestrial > Deep subsurface > Rock core/Sediment ...
TTTATAGTTAAGGTAAAATGGCATCGTTTTGTTTACCTTGAATTACGAAATTAATCTTTAAATCTTTATTTCTAAATTTTGGCTGTGGCTTTGCAAAAATTTCTTGAAATATACTCTGTATATTCCTTCAAAATTTTTACTTCGCCTCGCTCAAAATTTAGAAAAAATCTTTTGAAAGCTAATTTCGTAATTCAAGGTTCTCGCTTATCCACTTTCTCTTAAACTATTATGTATTATAGCGTCTGAAAAAAATTTGTCAAATAATTGCTAAAATTTTCCCCAAATCTTTGTTTTTATCAATATAAGCGCCGGTTAATTCATTTCGCAAATATAAAATCATTAAAACATTATTTTGCCATTTAGAATCATCCAAACAAAGGTCTATTAAATAAATTGCTCGCTCAAGAATAGCTTTTTGAGTAATTTCATCATTTGCCAATTTAGCGCGCATAATTTCCGAAGCAATATGCGCCAATTGGTCTCTTTTAGAAAAAGTTTTCCAACGTTCTAAGGTAATCACAGCTTTATTATAATAATAAAATAAAAATTTCTCAAATCACGCCCAACTTCACCGAAAACCTACTCCCCTTTCCTTCTCCCTCGCTTTCCGCCCAGACCTGCCCCGTAGTGTCCCACTTTGCGGGACTACTTCGGGGTTTCTCCTTAATGCGCTTTAACGATTTTTTTAATATAAAGAATTAAACCAAAACTTGTTTTTTTAAAAGCAAATCACTATAAGATCTATTATAGATTTTATATTTTGAGAGATTTAACATTTTTACGATTTTATTATATTCTTTAATTGCTTGTTTAAAATTTATTTTTTTCATAACAGTCTCTAATTCTAAAAATTTTCCTAATTTCACAACATTATCAAAATGTATTCTAGTATGCCTATATATCCATAAATTTCTTTCTTTTTTTACGATATTTTTTTCTCCATATACTTTGTCCAAAATTGATTTAATGGATTTAACTTGTTTTTTGGGAATATTAAATATCCGATAGTCAGATATTCTTGAATGATTAAAATTTGGTCTTTTGTAAAAGATTAATTCAAAATTTTGATTATTAATTTTTCTCAATTTCAATCTGCCGCCTTTACACCAATAATAAACATCTACTTGATGAATCTTCCCCTTATACTTTGCGCCAACCTTTTTAAGGATAGAATTTATATCTTTGAAATCGTCTAGAAATATTTTTAATTCAATATTTTTCATAGATTTTTTATATGTTTAATAGCGTCAGCAGCTCCTTCAAATAATGGTTTATTATGCTTTTCTAAAATATTTTTTAATACATCTAACTGTCCTTCTTTTTCTATTTTATAAAAAATATTGTCGCTTGGCATCCAATGCGGTTGCAATTTTTCAATTTTTAAATTCTGCTGGTTTAAATCTATTAATTTATGTTCTAAGTTTTTTAAATATAAAGGGCCAGAATAATATCCATAGCAATAATTTTTAGTTAAACTGACTATCATCTCTAATTCTTTATTTGATATCGTCGGCAAGAGCGGTCTTATAGCCACTAACGTTTTTATATTTTGTTGATGAACATCTTTTAAAGTTTCAATCCTTTTGTCCGAAGAAGGAACTTTTGGCTCCCACATCCACGCTGAATCAATACATGTAATAGATTCTGAAAAAGTAAGAAAATTTCCATGTTGATTTAGTTCATTATCTATATTATTTAATTGCTGAATAAAATCTTGTGGCAAAGATAATTTAGTTATTACAGAAATATCTTTATTAAGAACAACTAACTTTTCAAGAATTTCTAAAGAATTTTGTTTTGATTGAAAAAATTCTGTATCACAACCAAGCATTACTAAATTAATTTCTTTAGGAAGTTGTTTTATTAATTCAAATTGCTTCTGAGATAAATAAGCAACGCCTCGCTGTTGATTGGGATTAATATCTTCAATAAAACAATATTCACAATCAAACGGACAACTCAATTGGGAATAAGTTAATACTCTTTCCTTATCTAATTTTAAGCCCTCTTTTTCAAAGATTTCTTTCTCCATAATTATACTTTATCCATTATTCATTCATTTTCAACCTCACATAAAACCCGCTCCCCTTTCCTTCTCCATCGCTTTCCGCCCAGATTTCTCCTCCGTGCGCTTTGACAATTTCTCTGGCGATGTAGAGACCCAAGCCGGTTCCTTGGATAAGCCGCGCTTCTTTGGCGCGCTTGAATTGATCAAAAAGTTCCGGCAAAACTTCCGGCTTTATGCCAATACCGGAATCGCTGACGCTAAATAAAACAGATTTTTGACCTTTGACATCTGACATTTGACATTCAACTTTTACAAATCCCTTTTCCGTATATTTAATCGCGTTTTCAATAAGATTCATAATAACCTGCCTCAATCTCTGTTCGTCAGCTCTTACTTTAACGACATCGGATGTCGTTATATTAAAGATAAATTCAAGCTTTTTTTGATTGGCTAAAAGTTTTAATTCCTCAAAAACGCTTTTTACCAAATCAACAATATTAATTTCTTTAAATTCATAATCCATTCTGCCTTCTTCAATCCGGCGCAAATCCAAAAAGTCCTCAACCAATCTAATCAGCCGGTTAGCGGCTTTTTCAATATTTTCCACGGTTTCTTTGGCTTTTTTCGGCAATTTTCCATAGGCGTTTTGCGCTAAAAGCTCGGCAAATCCTTTGACAATTCCCATTGGCGCTTTAATCTGGTGAGAAACGAATGAATACATCCCGGCTTTCATTTTGTCGGTTTCCACCAGTTTTTCATTGATAACTTTCAATTCCTTGCTTAATTTTTCCATTTCTTCCCGCTGATGAACTTCTTTGAGAACGGATTTGATAAGCAAAATGCCGAAAACAATGACAAATAACAATAACCCACCTTCAAATAGCCTCTCCTTCCAAGTATCGGCAATTAATAACTCAAACAAAACCGCAATCCAAATGGTGAAAGTAAGCAATTCCGTGGCGATGACTTTGATGTTGAAGAGTTGATGTTTTAGAATGGCGATGGCGAGTGTTATTGAATAAACAGAAACTAAAATATTTCCATAAGGGAAAATAGGAATATTATACCAAAGGAAAAAATTAGTGCTTCCTCCGATTAAACTAATTAATGTTCCTAAAATAATATATTTAATATGAGTTTTTTTTGGCTCTAAATTTAATCTATATTGCTGCGCTAAAATAATTAAAGAATAAAAAAATAATCCTATATAAATAAAAATTAAATAAAAATGATAAAATATTCCGGGAATTGGCCAAAAAGGAAAAATATATTTCGGCTCTACGCCTATAATAAATAATCGAGAAAAAGAAAAAATAAAAAAAATAAAAACAGTCAAATAAATAAATTTAACAAAATTTATTTTTTCTTTATATAAATCAGTAAAAACTAACACCCAATGAAAATAAAAAACGGGAATAAAAAGCGACCCAATAGATAAAAGCCTAACCCAAAATAAGGCAGAAGAAGCATTATCCGCGGAAAGCCACTGCCAATAACTAATAGACCAAAAAACAGCAGAAATAATTATGCCAAGAAACAATCTATTAAGAGTTTCTTTGCTGTTTTTTAATGCAACAACAAACCCTAATAATCCGGCAATAAACGCGTTAATTATCGCGGAAAATATAAAATAATCCATAAAAATTATTTCTTTTTACAAACAATTACTCCGTGAATATTTAATGGCTCATAAATGATTTCAATATCGCTTAATTCGAATTTTGAGGCCGATAAAATATTTAACAAATCTGATTCGTGGCGAAAAATTAATCCCGGCCAACCAAGAACTTCTGTAATAAGTTTTTTTTCTTGATTGTCTTTTATGTTTCCAGTTATAAAAATTCCATTATTTGTTAAAGCTGAATAAATTTTATTAAATAAATCAACGGCTTTTTTATCTTCTAAATAATCCAAAAAACCAACCATTTCTATAATATCAAATTTGATATTATTATTTTTATTAAAAAAATCAGAAATTTTTTCGTTATGAAAATTAAATAGATGAGCCACATCAAATATTGAAGTTAATTTTTTGGCGTCTTCTATCGCAAATTCACTTTTATCAACGGCAAAAACTTTAAAATCAAATTTATCTTTATGAATTCCTACAATTTCAACAACCCCCCTGTTTGTGCCAGCTGCTAAATTTAATATTCTAATTTCTTTTTTATTTATTAAATGAATCGCTTTTTCTAATTCTTTTTTTGCCAATCTAAGCCTGTTTCTTAATGCTTTGGCATTGCTTGTTTTCTGCCAAAAATAATGAAAAAGGCCATCTAAAATTCCATTCTCAAAGCTTAATTGATGATTAAAAGAATAAATTACCTCTAAAGCTTTATGAGTGGTAACGTGTTTATGCACTTCTTCCGCTTTTTTTGATGATTTAACGAATAATCGCCTTGGCAATCTATTTAAAATCGGCAATAAAAATAAATTTATTGTCTTTTTTAGGAAATTGTTAACTTCGTAATTTTTTGTGTCGTTATCAATAGTGATTTTTATGTTTTTAACGATATTTTCCATATTAAATTATTTTTAATATAACGCTGCTATTTTTTTCATTGCGATTTGGGCTAAATTTTTCATTTCATCGTAAGAATTAACATCAATATTTTTATTTTTATCAATTAAATCTTTCAGAAAAAATGGTTTCCCGACGATGACTTCGCGCTTTAATAACGGCTTTATTTTTATCGCTATCGGCAAAATCGGCGATTGTGATTTTATTGCCAAAACAGCGACTCCTATTTTCGCTTCTCCGAAATTATCTCCTTTAGCTCGCTTTCCTTCCGGGAAAATACCGACTGCTCCACTGGATCCCAAAATTTCTAACGGCAATTCTAATGATTTTTCAATGCCCTGTTTGCGAAAAACCGGAAATCCTCCCATTAATTTTATAAATTGGCTTATAATGGGAATCCTAAAAGATCCGTCAGCGGTCATAAATCTGATTGGATATATTTTATTAAACATCGGGAATGCCAACCCTATCAAAAATGAATCTATATGATTTTTATGATTTGAAGCTATGATAATCGGCCCTTTGATATTTTTTAAATCAATTTTTTCTTTATTTATTACTTTAAGCCTTAAAACAATTTTGGCCAACGCAAAAAACGGCAACCAAAATATCATCTGAACCATTTTATATATCATATAAACGATAATAAATTATACCACAAACAATAAGAAAATTAAGCAAACAGTAAAATTAGCCAAAATAAAGGGAATTTGACAATAAAAAAACGGTTGAGTTTTAAGCTTAACCGTTTTCTATTTATAAACGTTTCCGCGCCAATCAATTCTTTCAATATAAACCCGACAATTTTCAAATTGGAATTCAAGAATGATTCTTAATTTACCGTCGCGAATCCTGTGAAACCCCTCCCAATCGCCTTTAAGTTTTTTTATATTAATATTGATATTCTCGCCTCCGAATTTGCGCAAAGCAAGTTTAATTTTATCAACAATAAAAGTTTCTTTAATATTATTATGAGATAAAAAATTCAGCGCGTCTTTTGAAAAATCAATGCGCCATTTCATAATTCGACTTCAATAGTTTTGGCTGTTTTTCGATGCGGCCTGCGATAAAGTTTTTCAATGCTTTTTTGCTCTTTTAAAGAAACATCAGGCAAGGCTAACGCCCGCAACTTCATTAATTCCTGCGCTAAAACTTCACGAACACTTTCTTTAACTACTGTTTTTAATTCTTTTTTTGGAATAGTTATTGTAGCCATATTACTATAATATAATAAGCTTTAAAACTTAAAAGTCAAACATACTCAAATTATACCCCATTAGAGATTTCATTACAAAACTCTAACGGGGCAGGCCACAAACAATAAGAAAATTAAGCAAAAATTATTTACCCAAGCCAATTTGCAATTTGTATAAATTTTGGTAAATGCCGTTTTTGATTTTAATTAATTCTTCGTGCCTGCCTTGTTCCGCAATCTTACCTTTATCCAAAACTAAAATCCTATCCGCTTTGCGAACCGTGCTTAAACGATGGGCAATAATGAAAGTGGTTCTGTCTTTCATCAGCTCTTCCAAGGATTCTGCGATGATATTTTCCGATTTGGCGTCCAAAGCCGAAGTGGGTTCGTCTAAAATTAAAATTCTTGGTTTGCGCAAAATCGCCCGGCTAATCGCCACTCTTTGTTTTTGTCCAACCGACAATTTTACTCCCCGCTCGCCGACAATTTGATTCCATTTCTTGGGAAATTTTTCAATGAATTCCAAACAATGCGACATTTCCGCGGCTTTTTTAACCGCTTTTATTGACGCGCCGAAATTTCCATATTTAATATTTTTTTCAATCGTGTCGTTAAAAAGCACCACTTCCTGCGGCACCACCGCTATTTTTGAACGCAAAAAATTTAAATCAAAATTTTTGACATTATGATTATCAATATAGACGTTGCCGCTTGTCGCAAAATAATAGCCGGAAATCAAATCAATCAGCGTGCTTTTGCCCACTCCGGATTCGCCCACTAAAGCGATTATTTCGCCAGGCTTAACTTTAAAATTAATATTTTCCAATACTTGCTTGCCGCGCTTATAAGAAAAATAAACGTTTTTAAATTCCACTTCGCCTTTGATGTCCGATAAAACAACGGCGTTTTCGGGAACATAAACTTCCGGCGGAGTTTTTAAAATTTTCTCCGCCCTTTCAATGGAAATCAAACCGTTTTGAACCACCTGCCAATTATGGCCGAGCATAATAAACGGCCCGAAAAGCATTGTCGCGTAACCGCTGAACATCACTAATTCGCCAAGCGTCATCGCGCCTTGATGGATGAAATAAATCGCCAAGCCGTAAATAATGAATTGAGTGGCGGTGACGATTAAACGCTGGTAAAAATTCATTCCCTGCCAAACAGCCATCATTTCTATCCAAATTTTAGCGGCTTTCAACCGAAAATTTACAAAAATTTTTCTGTGCTCGTGCTTTTCCCCAACCGCCTGTTTAATCGGCGAAACATTAAATATCGCGTCATAAGCGTCGGCGTAAGCCCGATTGTAAGCGCGATTTGATTTTCTCTGAAGACGGGCGAGTGGCGGAGCCATTTTCGCCAAAAGCGAAACATAAATAAAAATCGCCAGCAATAAAATTATCGCCATAAAATAATTGACGTAAAAAGAAAAAACTAAAGCCACAAAAATGCTCAAAAACTGCGGCGTTAAAGCGATAAGAACATCGCCGACAATCCGGCTAAGCCAGCCAGCGGCCCGGCCGATTCTGTCGGTTATCTGCCCCATTTTTTTATCTTTATGAAATCCAACCGGCAATTCCAAAAGCGTTTTGAAAGCGCTAATCATATAATCCGAATGAACCAATTCGTCCATTCGAGCGCTTTCCAATTTAATTTTCCAATCAATCATATCGCTAATCAAACGAATAACCAACCAAATAATTATGAAAAATAGCCACAACGGCATTTCTAATGAATTCCCAATAAAAATTTCTGCCGGCGCAAGTATCGCGTCAAAAAACCGGCCGGCCAAATAAGGAACCGCGCCGTTGGTCAGCGCAGAAGCGACTCCCAAAAAAGAAAGAGCGATTAAATCTTTTTTGTAATTCGCCAGATAACGAATAACGATTTTTAACCCTTGATAAGGAATTTGAATTTTCATAATATTATTATACCAATTTTAAATAATTTTACAAGGGCTAAAAATAGCCAAAATAAAGGGAAAATAAAAAAAGCGGGCTTTTGAATTCAAAAGCCCGCGCCGCTTAACATAAATCTAAAATATAATTATTCAGATTCACATTAAGCACAACATTTAAACTATTAAGTTTAATCATTTTAATCGGAATAAAACAATTCTTAAAATCTTGAGAGGTTTCTCCTGGCATATGCATAAACACTCCGATAAGAAATAATCTGCCTGTGGCATTTTCGCGCTTGACAATCACTTTTTCGTTCCGAGACAGGATGAATATTTTACTCTTATATTCTCCATCTCCTTTGACAATTATAGAAACCAGCAATTCCCCGAGCAATATGTCATAAATACCTGCCACGGAATTGGTTCTATGATAAATAAAAAATAAAAAAAATAAAAAACAAATGATAAGCGATGTCCGAAAATATTTCATCCTCATTTCATCACCTTCCTCCAAGGATTTCTCCCTGATTATTTGTTTTTCAAGGTACTTTTACTACTGATTTTAGCTTAACAAGTCAAATCAATTTGTCAAATTTTGAAAAAAATAATCAAAATAAAAAACGGCTAACGCGCTATAATATTAACCGTTTATTTCTTTAAATATTCGTACATTTTAATTAACCACTCATCAATATCTTTTAATAATTATATTTTAAGCAAAGAATCTATAATGAATCCAGCAATATCTCTCGGCTGACCATCAATGGGAAAATGATGCATATCAATATACGGCAAAGAATTTGCCTCAATAATCGCGCAAGATTGTTCGTAATATGGCTTTGAAATATCCTGACAAATAAAGTCTATCCCTACCAATGAAACATGAAGAAATCGTGATAAATTTAAAAACATAGATCTATTGTTTACATGAAGAGTGTTGGTTTTATCATAAATATCAGATCCGCAGGCAAGAACAACTTTATCGTGAAGATACACTCTTTCGCCTTTTAAAGGAACACTTTTAACATTTAACCCCCTATCAGCCATTAATGAAATAGCCCTCTCGGCCAAATTAATTTTATGCAAAGTAAAATTTTTTTGATGTAAATTGCCGCGCAAAGAATTATTATTTTTTATATTTACTAATTCCTCTATAGAGTGGGTTCCATCGCCAATAACACTGGGTGGTTTTCGCAAACAACAAGCAATAAAATCATTATTGACAATGGTGATTCGATATACATCGCCGGGAATGTGTTTTTCTAAAATAAATTCGCGATTTACTATTTGAGCTATGAGAATGGCTTCCTTCAACGTTGATTCATTTTGAATATTGCAAGTAGTATGCATACTTAACGATCCAGAACACGGTTTTACAACTAAGGGGAAACCGAGTTCTTTCGCGTATCGCAATGCTGTTTTTGAATTACTAAAAACTTTGCCCTCCGCATATGGCAAGGCATTATCGCGAAGAATTTTTTTAAATACAAATTTATTATCAAAATCTAATAATTGTGTGTGGCCAACAGGCGAGGTGGGTAATCCCTCAAAAATTAGTTTTTTGCCATTTACAACCATAGAAAAGAAATTGGTATTTTTAACGCCGAAAAGTTTTAGCGCTTTCATTATTATCCCTCTTTTGCGAGCTGCTTGCGCGATTACCAAACTTCTATTATGTATTTTTTCGTCATATTCGCAAATGTCTTTTTCTTTTAATATTTTGCTAATCATTAAAATTTTAAAAAAACCTTTCATTAGTAATTCATTAATAACAGAATAAGAATACGGAAATTTTTCTTTTAGAAAAAAAATGATTTTGCCGAAAAATCTTTCAAAGGGAATAAATATTTGTTCTACTCGCCACCCAATATGAGCTTGATTATCGTATGGATCGCAGTACGCGCATTTTTTTCTTTCTATGAATTTCATAAATTATTTTTATTTTATATAATTTTCTACTTTTTTTCAACTATTGATTTTTGCGGTTTAATAAAAAACCCCGAATTTTACTTCGGGGTTTAACAATAATCATATTTCTTTTTGTTAGTCGTTGAAACTATTATTCATATATAGCAGCCTCGATATCATCTTCCGTAAGCCCCAAGATATTAATCATGTCGTCATCATCCAATCCATCTCCGTACATTTTCATTACATCTTCAGAAGTAAATTTTCTTTTTTCAATTTCTTTTTTTTCAAGCCATCTTTCTATTGCTTTTCTTCTTTTTCTTTCTGATATTAAAACCATGACTTGCCTCCTTTTTATTTTTTAGCTACTAATCACCATTTATAAATCGTAACTCCCAGTTTTATCTCGTTCTTGCTCATTTCCAAATATGCGGGGATATTTGTTTTGTAATAAATCCTGTATAGCGCAAACAAAGAATGAGCAACCAAAAACGTCCCGACATAATCCCTATCAAGGCCCGCCTTGTCCATCATTTCTATATCGCCGTAATTATCATCGGGATTCATTATCCCGTCGCTTATCACATACGCCAGAGCATTTACAACATTAAACGCGAGTATGCCGATTACATATTCGTTTTCTTTCGGGATTTTGGTATTTAAAATTATTTCCGTTGACAATACCTGCGATCCCAAACCAACAGAGGCGAGTTCGCGTTTTTCGCGATTGTTTGCGCTATTTGTAATCCATCTGCTTCCAAAACCGTTCTTCCATCTGAAAGGCGTATCATTGATTTCCGCAACTGCCTGATGGGCTACTTCATGAATTACATATCCACTGCCTATTCCAAGCGCAAATTTTAGATAATCAAACGCTAATGCTTTTGACGGCGAAACGGTTAAAACGATAAAAACGGCCATAAACAATATTTTTTTCATTTCTTCTCCTCCTTATTTATTTTTAAATTTTTATCTTAAAATATTATAGAGTAAAATTATCAATTTGTCAAGTACTTACAAAATCAAATAAAAAACGGCGTTTCTTGAATTTAATTCAAGAAACGCCGCGCAACTATTATTAGAACGATATTATTAGAACGAATAAACTATTGACGCGCCTGCCGAGGCTTTGCTCTTTAACTGAACTTCTGCTTCCAAAGCGAGATTATCAGTAAGAGCAATCTTTGTTCCCGCGAATCCACCCATGGTGTTTTTCTCCCTATAAGTGGCGGAGGCGCTGGCAGAGTCGCTATAACTGTATGCCGGGACATCTATGCTTGCCGTCCCCTCAACATACGCCCTAGCCCAATACCAAACCGGACCTGCGTAAAGAGTTATTCTATCATGCGGTTGCCATCCCATACTAACACCTGCCTGGGCATCTTGAGCATTTTTAATGGAATATTTTTCATGATAATTGACAGCAATGTCTTCATAGGTTTCAGTTTCAGCCCTTTCGTCTTCATAATCGGAATATTTGCTAAACTGGGCAAACGCTCCAATCGCAAAACTCGGGTTTATTTCAATCTTTCTTTTAAGCCCGATTGTCCCGAACGGCCTTTCCGCTCCTTCTTTGAACTCCGGATTACCTACGTAAAATGCGTCTTTGGCTTTTATGTCAGCGCCGCCGATTCTGAAATAAATCTCTGAATCATCGGTCATGCCAACACTTAGCTGGACGTACGATTGGTTCTGACTTGCTTCTATTTCACTCCATCCTTCTTCGTCCGTGCTGTATTGAGCCGAAGAATGGAAATAACCCAAACCAACCGCCACTTGCCCTGCTTCCGGTCCAATAGGAGAACCAAACTGGCCTCCTGCGTACGCCTCTCCGGCAACAAACATTGCCAATGCTATCAGTGCTATTATCAACTTTTTCATTCTGTTTCCTCCTTTTTCTGATTTTTTTGACTGATTCTTCAACTTCTCTTGCCTATCTTGCCAATCACCTCCTTCCTTATAAATAGTTTATTTTATATGGTGCTTTTCTATATATATAATATAATATATTTTTTGTCAAGAGATTACGATATTAACGATTTTATTTTTCACATAAATAAATTTTTTGATTTCTTTTCCGTTAATCCATTTTTTGATTATTTCATTAGCCAGAGCCATTTCTTTAATTTTCTCATCTTTCCAATCGGTTTCAATTTCAATTTCCGCCCGCACCTTGCCGTTAATTTGGATTGGAATCCGATAAATTTCTTCTTTAATAATTTTTTTATCATACTTCGGCCAAGGTTCAAGATGAATAGATTTAAATTTTTGAGTTTTTGAGTTTTTGAGTTTTTGAGTTTGCTCAAAAAGCTCTTCCGTCAAATGCGGCGCGAAAGGGCTTAAAAGTTTTAAAAACAACTGACAATTGACAACTGACAGCTGACTTTGCTTTTCAAATTCATTGAGTAAAATCATCAACGCGCTGATAGCAGTGTTGAATCTGAAATTTTCTATGTCTTCAGAAACTTTTTTAATTGTTTGATGAAGTAAACGGTCTAATTTTATGACAACGACATCCGATGTCGTTATATTAGAAATTAATTTATATACTCTTTCCAAAAACCTTCTGACGCCGACCATGCTTGCGCTGTTCCAAGCAATCGTTTGGCTAAACGGCCCCATAAACATTTCGTAAAGGCGCAGAGTGTCGGCGCCGTAATTTTTAACAATCTCATCCGGAGAAATGACATTCCCCCACCGCTTGCTCATTTTCCGGCCGTCTTCCGCCAAAACCAATCCTTGATTGGCCAAGCGCCTGAACGGTTCGCTGGTGGAAACGACTTTTATGTCGTATAAAAATTTATGCCAGAAACGGGCGTAAATTAGATGCCTTGTGGCGTGTTCCGCGCCGCCGACATAATAATCAACCGGCAACCACTTCTTTAATAATTTTGAATTTTGAATTTTGAATTTTGAATTTTCTTTAACGATATATGCGAGGTAATACCAGGAAGAGCCGGCCCATTGAGGCATTGTATTGGTTTCTCTTTTTGCCGGACCGCGGCATTTCGGGCATTTAACATTCACCCATTTGGCGATATTCGCGAGCGGAGATTCTCCGGTGCCGGTCGGTTCGTAAGATTTAACTTGCGGTAATTTTACTGGCAAATCTTTTTCC
>Ga0209542_10015731_pt1 | contig 12650 bp, 17 predicted proteins | sample RifCSPhighO2_01_FD_184028 | JGI IMG/M metagenome (GOLD analysis project Ga0209542, IMG submission 184028) | Soil microbial communities from Rifle, Colorado - Rifle CSP2_plank highO2_0.1 (SPAdes) (version 2) | ecosystem: Environmental > Terrestrial > Deep subsurface > Rock core/Sediment ...
AGTGAGATAAGAAATATTAGCTTAATGGTTCCTGGAAAAATTAAAGTTAAAATAGTACGTGACCCGGATGATGATAAAATTATTTCGGCAGCGCTTGAGGGTCAGGCTGATTACATTGTTAGTAGAGCCTGAAGAATTTATGGCAATTCTTAGATCAAAAAAATAAACATTATCTACTGTTTATCACGGAGCTCTTGCTCCACTCTTCTATTGTGCTCTTTTTCCTTTATAATCTTATGTTTGTCGAATTGCTTCTTGCTCTTAGCTAACCCGACTTCTACCTTAAACTGGTTATTTTTATCATATAAAGAAACTGGGATGAGGGTAGCTCCGGTACCTGAAGTCTTACCAATTAAGGTATTAATTTGATTTCTATGAAGAAGAAGCTTTCTTGAGCGGGTTGGATCATATTCCTGGCTTGAAGCCTGCGCAAATTTAGGAATATGGGCATTTACTAAAAAAGCCTCACTGTTTAGTATCCGAACATAGCTTTCCCCTAAATCTAATCTACCAGCTCTAATTGATTTAACCTCTGCCCCTGTTAAAACCAGGCCAGCTTCCAGGTGATCTATAATATGGTAGTTATGTAAGGCTTTTTTGTTTACAATACGCATAAATTTTCAAGTACCAATTTTGCAGTTTTCATTGAATTTTCAATGATCATTGTAACATTGAATGAAAATTGAGAATTGAAAATTACTTCAATTCCATGACAAAAATCTTACTATTGTCCAGCAAATAAACCTTCTTCCCAACTTCATCTACTACCAAATCTGAAGCACTTACAAACTGATCATTAGAATACTGCGACTTATACTCGCCTGTTTTAGATAAAACTAACAGTCGTGAGTTTCCGGAATCCAGCAGGTACAAATTATCTGTTTCTGAAGAGACAAAAAAGCTTTTTGGGTCTTTGACTCCTTTATCCAAACCACCATAAGAAAAGTTGTCGGACTCACCTTTGGTAAACCGCTGCACCAGCCCACCTTGCCCTAATACATAAACTGACGATTCAATCTGCATTCTGATAGCTGAGCCAAAGTCCACTTTTGTTTCAGTGGTTAAGTAGGCTCTTTTATCTGAAAAACCACCTTCAGTTGGCAAGTATTTCCAAATTTGATTTTTAGCAGAATCTAAGGCATATAAATTACTGCCAAATCCATATACGTCCACCAATCTCCCCCACTCTTCATCAGTTTTTGAAACAATGACCACCTTTTTACTCGAAGAGAGGCTCTGCCTATTGCCCAAATCCACCTTTAGTAATCCTTTATCCTCTGAATAAACAAAGACACTACTGCCGTTAATTGAAGCTAAACGAGCATTTCCTAAAGTTTCTTTGCTGGCTAAAATCTGTTGACTTTTTTTACTTAAATCAATTGAGGCCAGGGTAGTGCTACTAGAATCCAAAACTAGTAACTTACCATCAGATAACGATAGCTGACTAGTTTTAAATCCTTCCTTAACTAAATTTAAGTCCAAAAAAAGGCTGAGCTGGCTATCAAATTTTTGGGCGACTACTTGACCTTGTGTCTCGAGCTGATTTTTTAATTCCAGAGCAGCTTGGTCCTTAGGTTTAATTTTCAAAGCTTTATCTAGATTATCTTTGGCTGAAGTTAGCTTGTTACTGGCTTCCCCAGGATTAAGACTAGCTAACCCAACTGAAGCATTAAAATCATCCTTAGCTTGAGCAAGTAGCTGGTTAAATGTGACTGTTTGCTCAGAATCTTTCATTACTTTCACCTTTAAACCCAAACCCCCTAGCAATACCAATATTAAAACTATCGCTATTAGCAATTTAGCTCGCCCACTCCTAGGGATAAGCTTTATTATTAAACCTGAAACTGAAGTTAGTTTGAAACTGGGAAGTTTTAGCTTTAATCTCATCTTTTGGGGAGCTTCCACATTTGGAATTGCCACCTCTGAAGGAACCGACTCACTAACATCAGGGTCAATAAAGATCACTAGTCCAGCCAAACCTTCACTAGTATCTAAGTTAAGCTTTTCAGTTATCTCCTCTTCTAGCTTTTCCTGGGACATGCCCAGTAATCCATCTAGCTCACCACCAAAAAAGTTGTACAAATTTTGTGTAGTCAAAAAAATCCGATCTCCTTCTTCAATAAACCCAGAAATCAGTTGACCGCTACCTTCTCTTGATAACTCTGTTAATTTACCACTCCTCCTTAGATAAACCGACACGCGACCCTTACCTAAAATATACAGAGCCTTACCAGAGATAACTGCCAACAGTAGATCATAATCTTCAAGATCTTTAAGCTCCTCAGTGGCTTTTTTAAAAGTTTGGTTAAGGTTATCTGAAACATTGCCTGAATCTTCTTGGTTGTAAAAATCATCTAGATCTGAAAGGAGTTGACGACCTCTAATAAAAGCATCATCGCAGGTTAGATCTATTAAGCCAAAAAAATTAGCCACCCCAATTGAGGAAACCGCTTGGGCAGCCTGCTGGTCAGTATTTAAACCTACTGCTTTATATGAATTAATTATCATCGCAAAAACCCATACATAAGCACAACTAAGCCAATTGCCACTCCTGCATGAAAAATTGAAAAAGCCCTAACAATCGGCGAGACCGGTGTAATTAGAATCCGACTCATCAGGTCAACCTGCCTGACAATAATTATAGTAAAAATAGCATAGAACCCCAAAAAACCTAGAATTATGACCCTTAAAATATCGGTAAAAAATAGACTATTTAATACATCAAAAGGGCTAACAGCTACCATTATGGAGTCTCCTTTGCTTTTTCGGCTTGTTCCAGTATCATGTCAGCAACCTCATAAGGCCTAGGAACCTTAATCATATCAATTCCTACTCTAGCTCCGGCTGTTTGAACAACGACATCACCCAAATCAAAAATTAGTCCTAAAAGTCCGGCTCGGCTGGGAGATACTTCCTGAATATCACTTAACATGGCAATATCTTGGTTATTTAAGAGGATATTACTAAAATCTACATCGATCAATCTTTCATTAGTTAAGATATTTACATTAAAGTACCAGTTTAAAAAACCCTCAAATGTTATTACCAACACTAATAAGAAGTTGATAATCAAAAGTGCCAAACTAAAATTAGGAGACAGCGGTGGGAAATCCAAATTAATGAATTGAATGAAATTAGGCACAAAAAACGGAATTAAGAAGATAAACACTGCTGGAATAATCCAGGCTAAATTAGTGATTGGATGAGCCCTAATGACCAAAACAATCTCCTCATCGGCGTCTTGTCCTTGAAATTTAAAATTTTGAGGATGCTTAACAAAAGCCGGAAACATGTGCTTAGTATATCATTTTTTTATTTCAGAAATTATGATACGCTTTTTCTATGGACCAAATTACTATTAGTCAGTTACTGGCAACTTTATCTGAACTATTTATTAATCTATCCGCCGGTTGGTTTGGTGCGGCTTTTATAGTTGTTCCAATTATATCTAGAAAGCTAAAGCTAGATCGAATTTTATTGACATATAATTTCGTCAATGGTATATTAGCTTTAATACTTTCTTTTGTATTTAAACTTTTATGACGACAAAAACTCAAGAATTGATAAAAAGTGCTAACTACCAAGCTGGTATAGCTTTCTCTCTTTTGTCGATAGCTTTATTGCTCAGTATGATTGTCTATCTCTTAATAGTAAGGGGGTAAACCTATTCGTCACTTCACCTCAAATCCTACCAGATTCACATGTTTCTGATATACTTTGAACATGTCCGAACAAGAAAATGACCATATTATTAAGTTAAAAGATGGGCGTAAACTAGCTTATGCAGAGTACGGTGACCCTGAGGGACAACCACTATTTTTTCTGCATGGTTGGCCGTCCTCTAGAATGCATGGGCGGAGAATGGGCGAAGCTGCCAGTAAGCTAAAGATTAGAATTATTACTCCAGACAGACCAGGCTACGGCTTATCCGATTATAAAGAGAACCGAACCTTACTTGATTATCCTGACGATATCTTGGAACTGGCAGACCAATTAAAGATTGAAAAATTTGCTGTAGTTGGGGTTTCAGGTGGTGGACCTTATGCCGCAGTTTGTGCCTATAAAATTCCAACTAGAATTACCAAAGTTGGGATCGTGGTTGGTCTTGGACCAACTCATATTAAGAATGCCTTTTACGGAACATCAATTATGGCCAAACTTGGCTGGTCTAACTATGGTCGAGTTCCTTTATTACCCGATTTAGCAGCTTTAATTCAATTTACTCAAACTAGATATTTACCTCGATTCCACAAATTAGGGTTCAGATCTAAAGCGGATCAAGCTATGATGGATAAGGATTTTAACAAATCTATCACCAAAACTACCAAAGAAGCTTTCAGACAAGGAATTAAGGGTCCAGCTTTGGACTTGAAGCTATACACCAAAGATTGGGGTTTTGATTTAGGTAAAATTAAATCTAAAGTTTATCTATTTTACGGAGCAGATGATAAAAATGTATCTTTAAATATGGGAAAATATTATGCTTCCAAAATCCCCAATAGTAAGTTGGTGGTTTATCCAGATGAAGGACATTTTATCCAAATCACTCATGCTGAAGAGATCTTAAAAACACTTACGAGTTAGGTCATTTCTTCTCAATATTAAAGAATGCAAAGCCGCTTTGGGGAATTGACAGCCGCCCCGGTGCCCGAACATTAAAGCCTTTTTTAAAATCAGCCCCACTTAGGGTTACCCCACTTATCGTGACTTGTTGAGTAGTTCCATTACCCTGGACTACTACCACACTACTAGCATTTGCTATGCCACCATATTTGCTGGCAATCTCCCGAAGCTCACTATGACTATACGGATTACCTCCCCAACAGGATGAAATTGGAGTCACCCGAGCTGTTTCTTCGCTATTTCCCTTAGATAAGACTAGAGCCGCATTTACTAGATCAGCCATCTCTTCGCCGTTTAGCCAAGGATTACTACGTCCACATTTATCACTACTAGTACTGTAACCTTGAGTATACCAAGCTTTATAGAGCCATGGTGAGCCACCTAATTTGTCATAGGACTTATCTACAAAATTCCCTCCCCCACTGCCATCTATGGTATCCCAACCAATTGGTGAGGCAAAACCGCCGTGCGTCGAAGCATAATAGGTTACTACATCTTCAACAACCATTCCCTTAGTAGCGTTAACTGCGGCTTTCCAAGCATCTGGTGGATTATCAGATTTTGATTTATTAAAAACCTGACAAGCTTCAGTGGTACAAATTGATTGACCGGCCGATTTAGCTCTAAAAGCGTAGGTCCTGGCAGCCACAGCTTGTGCTTTCAAGGCTTCCGGATTCCAACTTGAAGGCATCTCGGCAATACCATATAAATATTTTTCTTCAAAGTTCATTGAACCAAAGCCAGTTACATTAATATCCCCTCCAGTATCTTTGCTAACTGGTTCTTTACCGTAATAGGCTTTCAAAATGGCTTTATAATCTTGACCTGCCTGCGCCCTACCCCTAGCACCATACTGACTCATCCCTTTTCGATGGGTATGGGCTCCAAAGGAAAAAACAGCGAAGCTACCTGAAGGAGCATTTTCCCGAAAACCTTTAATTGAAGCATTAATATCATCAGCTAATTCACTATCCCCAATGCTGGCAGTAAATTGACCGGAACGAGCCGCTAAAATCTCCTGCTGTTTAGCGTTAAGCTCAGCGATTTTGCCAGTTAAATCAGCTTGATAATCTTTGGCTTTTTTAATTTCACCTCCCAGAAAACTGGCATTCTGATCTACCTGGGTTTGCAGTGAAGCCAACTTAATCTTATCTTTTTCTAATTTCTCTTTTTCAGTTAATAGATCGATAACCTCTCTGGTAACTGAACCTATAATCTGTTGATCACGGTCAGTGGCCGCTTGTCTATAGGAAAGTTCTCTGAAAATATTACTGGCATTACCGGAAGATAAAATGACAATTAGGGGGGTCGATAGGTAGGAACGAATGTAATATGCTTTGACCCGCTCTTCAAGGAGCGCTTGCTGTGAAGCCAGTTTATCTTCGCGCAAATCTAGTTCTTTTTGTTTGGTAGTAATATTATTTGACAGCGTATTTAAACTAGCTTGAATTTGAGCTAGTTGTCTTTTTAGAGAGCTCAGCTGTCCCTCTAAAGGCTTAGTGGCAGATTCAGAAAGCTGGCGGGCTTTAGCTAAATCATCAATCTGCTTTTGAATATCCTCTATCTCATCAGCATGGACAGGCACTAGGTTGTAGGTTACAGGCACTAGTAAAACCAGAATTAAAATAAATCCCAGAATTAACTTTCTAACTGTAATCTGTAACCTGCTACCTACCTTGGGCATACCCTGAATTTTACCACAGCCTTACCCTATCTCCAACTTATGGTAATATCAAAACTATATGGATACATTAACTTGGTATCTTGGAGCTATTGGTCTATTAGTGATTATTGGTGGTTTTGTGGTAGTAAAATTTAGTAAATAAATGCTTTTCAATAAATCTGGATTTAGTAAGGGCCAATTCAATAGAGTGTCTAATATCGCGGATGGCACTGGACAAGTAGTACTTGGAGTTGGAGCACTATCTCCTATTATTAGCAGTTCCCATGAAATCATCTGGCCTATTGTAATATCAGCAATACTTGTGGTAATATTTTGTTGGTTACTTAGTGTGTGGTTTGCCAAAAAAGGAGATTAAAATGAGCTTTGATATAGTTTTTCTTTTGTTTATGATTGTAATTCTTCTATTTGGGAATGCTGTTATTCTTATGGCTAGATCTGAACCCAAAAGAAGTCACTCTTAACCCCAGTTAGATGAAAAGGATAAAAAATGAGTCAATTTGCCGAAATCAATGCAAGTGCTTTAATTGCTTTTGCTCTTTTTATGATTGTTTTTTTACTGATGTACATTGCCTTTGGCCGTGAACCCAAAAAAAGCCATTCCTAACCCCAGAATCATGAATTATGGTTTTCCCTTGATTCTTAATTCATGCTTCTTGATTCTAAACTCATTCTCGTGCTAATCTAGGGTTAATGCCTAAAGTTTTAACTTGGTTATTAACCATAAGCCTAATCTTCGTAGTTTTACCTGCTGTAAATCCTGTGTATGCAGAAAACTCGTGTAATTTTGGCTCTGGTTCTAATGAAGGGCAAATAACCCTTGAAAACGATGACATTTTACAAGTACCTGCATCAACTGCAGCAAATTATACACTTTCTTTCAAATTAGACTCAAAGGCATTTAGTTTACTGCAAGGAACTCATATTAGGTTGGAAACTGGTGGGGGCTGGTTTGGCATCGGATCTGTGTACACTAATATAACACATATTACCTCTGATAGATTTACAATTACATTAAATCGAAGTCAATTTCCAAATACTTCCAGTGGTCTAGAAGCTTTTAACAAATTTGCCTCGTCGGGAGATCATAATATTGGTGTAACAGGCGTTACAGGAGGCGTCACCCCGTTATGTCATCTAACTTATAAAATTAGCCCTACTGGCGTTCCTAGTGGATCAACCGGAGGAAGTGGTACACCACCAATTCCCTCTTCACCAAGAGTTTGTGGCGGTTTACCTCAAATACCAGCTTCTATTACTCCGACCTCAGGAACCAGACGTGATGCTTTTACAGTTACTTTACAGTGGAGCCAGTTATCTGCCGCCGATTTTGCATTATATTCATTAACAGATGTTTATATCGATGTACTTAATGAGTCAGGAGTAAGTGTACTGTCTACCGGGGCGGCTGGGAGTGTTAAGGATATAAACCCAAGACTTCAAGTTGATAAAGGTTTAATCTTAAGCGATTTGAATATTGATGAAGATCCCCATAATTTATTAGTCCATTTACATAAACCTGCCGAAAATTGTTATCTTGAACTTTCCCCATTGCGATTAACACTACTCCTAGATGATAAGGATCCCGGTAAGCTACCCGGCGAAAGATGTGATCCAGCAAAATTTGCTGACCCAGTTTTTGCCTGTACCGGCGGCACAACATGTGCATTACAGTGTGATAATTCACATATCTGTGCGGATAAACCACAAGATTGCGGCCCTTCTGCATTAACAAAAGAATTAAGAAAAGTATTGGTCACAAAAACTTGCTACGATCCCGGTAGCACTATACCTATTGATAAAACAACCCAACAATATTGTAGTTCAGCTGCTGGAACTCTTTGCCCAATTAATGACGCTCAAAGAATGAATACTAGCAATAGTAGCGGACCAAATAAGTGGACAGGGATAACTTCTGCCCTTGGTTGTGTACCCACTGATCCAAAGGATTTGATACCTGCTATCTTACGGCTGGCGACCGGAGCTGGAGGGGGAATTGCCTTCTTACTCATGATAATGGGGGCTTTTCAGATGATTACTTCAGCTGGTAACCCTGATTCTCTAAAAACCGGCCAAGGAAGATTTACTTCAGCCATTATCGGACTGTTGTTTGTAATTTTTTCTGTCCTCTTACTACAAATTATCGGAGTTGATATTTTGAATATACCTGGATTTACTAGGTAAATTTTCAATTAACAATTTTGCAATTATCAATGAATTTTCAATGACACAAGATTCAAACAAGTACAACTTGGAAGAAAGAACTGCGAAATTTGCGGAAACCACGATCATTTTTTGTAAATCACTAACTACTACCCCACTGACTCTCCCACTGATAACCCAATTGATTAGAACCTCCACTAGTGTTGGTGCAAATTATATGGAAGCCAATGGAGCCAGTTCTAAAAAAGATTTTCAGAATAAAATCTATATTTGTAAAAAAGAATCGTCAGAAACAAAATACTGGCTCCGTATGTTGAAAACATGCTATCCTGAAGGAGTAGAGGAGATAGATAGGCATTGGCAAGAAGCTCAAGAATTAACCTTGATATTCCAAAAGATAAATTCTACTATTAGAAGTACAGTATAATAAATTTTCAATTAACAATTTTGCAATTATCAATGAATTTTCAATGATCATTGTAACATTGAATGGAAACTGAGAATTGAAAACTGAAAATTATATGAACAAAATAGCAGTTACATTACCAGGAGGTACCAGTGTTACCTCTCCAGCTACAGGTTTTAATAATCTGGGCGATCTATTTTCTGGTTTGGCTAATATTGCTTTTTCGATTGCTGGCTTCTTAATGTTGTCTTGGTTTGCCTGGGGGGTATTCCAGTATATCTTTGCTGGCGGAGATAAAGCCGCTTTGGAAAAGGCTAGAACTCGGATTACTTGGGCAGTAGTTGGCTTTTTTATTACCATGTTAGCCTTTGCTATCTCTCAATTTGCCGAAGGCATCTTTGAGCAAGTCAATCCGACAGTCACACCAGTTAGTGTACCAGCACCATGAGTTAGGGTTTAGGGGTTAGCTACAGGGGTTTAGTTTAAAAAAATATGAAAAAACATTTTTTTATTTTTGCATTTTTTCTTTCCGTCTTTCTATTCCCTATTCCCTATTCCCTATTCCCTAGCTTTGCTCAAGCTCCTGTTGATTTGGGCAAAGAGTTCGCTTTTGGGAAAATTGGCTCAGTTGGAGAGGCTTTTGGCTACCTAGTCACTCCAGCTTTCTCCATAGCCGGAGTGGCAGTAGTGTTCTACTTTGTAATTGGAGCCTTAAAATATCTGATGTCCGGAGGAGATAAACAGGCAGTTGACGGTGCCCGAAAGATGATCACTCATGCTATCATAGGGTTTATACTATTAATAGCAATGTTTTTAATCTTAGAATTTTTACCAACATTTTTCGGAATACCCGGAGTAGGCATTATAAAATAATGAATAAGTTATTGGTTGTTGGTTATTGGTTATTGGTTTCAATGTTTATCTACATATTCCCTATTCCCTATTCATTTCCTCCTACTTTCGCTGCCACTAAAGTAGTTGGCGAGACTTGTATTCTCGCAACTGATCAATGTGCACCAGGTTCATTTTGTCAACCTCATCCTGCTGGCGGATTTCCAAGGTGTGCTGCGCTACCAACTTCTACTGGTACTCCTACCACAGGTTCAACTGGTGCCACCACTACTTCAACCACAACTCCCTGCTCCACAACAACCACCCCTAATCCCTTAGATGCTGTTTTTGGTAAAGTGCCTGCTCCCAACATAGTCAGCAGTATCGGCTGCGGTGCAACCGGCATTAGTACCTTCTTGGGAAATGTTTTACAGTTACTCTATATTGCCGGAATCTTGATCTTTGTATTTATGATTGTTTTTAGTGCAGTTCAGTGGATCGCTTCAGGCGGAGATAAGGAAAAATATGGTAAAGCCAGAGAGCGGCTGACTCACGCAGTAATTGGTATTACATTGCTGGGTTTGGCCGGTGTAATCATAACTTTGGTTGGCAAGATTCTTAATTTCAAGTTCTTTGGCTAAATTGCCCTATTGACAACTATTTCTAGTTGTGACTATTATTAATTAATGAACAGATTATCTGCCGCATCATTAGTAGCTTTTACTTATCTATCTTCTGCTATCAGTGTTTTTGCGCAAGTAACTCCAGGAACAGCTGGAACCCAACAGAAAATTGTCTTACCTTCTCCTGTCTCAGGTATTGATCCAAATGCCGAAGTCGGCACTATTTTTGGAAACGCTATCACTATTATTTTTATTGTTGCAATTGTCTTAGTACTCTTTTTTGTAATCATTGGAGCTTTTCAATGGATTACTTCTGGTGGAGACAAAGAGAAATATGGTAAAGCTCGAGGCTCAATTACTCATGCTTTAATTGGTTTGGCAATTCTCGCTTTAGCTTTCTTAATTGTTAGAGTGGCTGGGAATATCGTTAATGTTGATTTCTTTGATCCAACAGGCCTCAAAATCCCTTCACTCGACTATAAACCTTAATTAAATGGGTCCCGCCGGATTAACTCAGCTCCAGGAAATGTTTGCTCGTTTTATTAATATCTCTGTCGGGCTATCTTTTATTGCCCTAACCGGAGTTTTAATTTACGGAGGCATTAGATTTTTAACTTCTGGTGGTGAGCCTAATAATATTAAGGCTGCTTCTTTGGCAGTCACCTGGGGACTGTTGGGAATACTGTTTCTAGTTCTAGCTTGGTTAATTCTTAAGCTGATTGAAATCTTCACCGGAGTCCCGGTAACTAAATTCTGTTTAGGATTTAATTGCCCATGAAGACAAAGGTATCAAGGGGTAAAAAGGTATCAAAAGTATCAAAGGGAATTTTGTCTTTCCTTTTGGTACCTTTGGTACTTTTCTCTCTTTTGGTACCCTCCTCCCATGCTGCTTCCCCATCTGATCCGGCAGTAATTGAAATCAGTCCTTTTAATTCTAGTGCAACTGCATATACCCCAGGTCAAAATATTGATACTACAATCTTGCTTAATGGCGAAGCTGAACATTTTGATGCCTATTTTGTTGATGCAGATGCTCATCCTGACCCTACCGCAGCTGATGCCGGCAGTTTTACTGCTATTGTTGGATTAACCGGCCAACCTGCCGGATCACATCCTTGGACTGTTCCAGCTACCTCTGGCCACTACTATTTTGTAGTCAACGCCCACACTAGGGTTGATCATAGTATCAACGACTGGAATCCGATCGCTGCCCCTCCTGATATTGGCTGTGCTTGGGACGGCAAGATCTATGAAACTCCAGTAGTGGCTGGTGATCCTTTATTAGATACTGGAAATACTTGTACCAACGTTGGTAAACAAGAATTTTGGGTAGGCACGTCAACTGCCATTTCACCAAGTCCAAAAGCTAGCAATACAGCTAATCCTGTTGATTGCGGTACTTCTCATGAAAGTGCCCTCTGTAAAATTAATAATGCATTATTACCTACTGGGATAGCTGAAGATATTGTAAAACCAGAGGACTCCAACTTGATTAAACTGCTACTCACTAAAATTAATGAGCTATTTGGCTTATTGGGCTTTGAAATCAAATCTCCGGCAACCTTCCAACCCAGATCGGCACTTAAATATCAGACAGAAATACCTACAGAGATCCAACCTTCTGGTCCACCGGAAGTACAGCTACCTCAATATCTTGGAGGAGAAACAGGCATTTATAGTAATAATATGCCGGAAATTAATAATCCCACAGATCAGACTAAAAAATTTGAGCAATCCTTCGAGCAAGTCAACTATCCAAGTGGCTGCAATCCAATCACTAATGGCAGTTGTTAATAGCAGCGTACATTCCCAACCAAGGGTTGCAAAACTCACTCCTTTTGTTCTACTCTAGAGATACTGCCTATGAAAAAGTTGTTTGTTCTTGGTTATTGGTCCATAGTTTTATTATTTGTGTTCCTAATTCACCCAAATATAGTAAGTCCTGTCTTAGCACAATCTACAACCCCCTCTTCAACCAATTTTGCTAAGGATTATCATGCGCCGGAACATGCCGCCTATACTCTTCTTAATCTTCAAACAGCTGCTCTACCTTGCGCTTTAATTGGGACACCGCTGGCTCCTAAACAAAAATGCCCAGAATACAAGGAGAACGGAGATTTGGCTTTATTTGATCAGATTCCAAACGGTGGGGCCATTGGAGGGCTAAATACTATCATGGTTGCAATGTATACCAACCCACCAGTGTCAACTGGACAATATTTAGCCTCAATTAAGGAAAATCTTGGTTTTGCCAGGCCAGCTTATGCCCAGAATATTAAAGGTAGTGGCAATGTGGTCATCCAACCAGTCATAAAACTCTGGG
>Ga0209542_10015732_pt1 | contig 12650 bp, 6 predicted proteins | sample RifCSPhighO2_01_FD_184028 | JGI IMG/M metagenome (GOLD analysis project Ga0209542, IMG submission 184028) | Soil microbial communities from Rifle, Colorado - Rifle CSP2_plank highO2_0.1 (SPAdes) (version 2) | ecosystem: Environmental > Terrestrial > Deep subsurface > Rock core/Sediment ...
GTCTTTGCTGCAGGTGATTGTGCACTGTTCATGCAGGATGGGAAACCAATTCCGATGCTTGCACAGGTTGCAACGCATCAAGGTGTTCATGTCGCTCGGAATATTTTGAATGCGATTCATGGGGATGCGTTGAAGCCGTTTATGTTTCATGTCCAAGGTATACTGATGTCGCTTGGCAAAGGAAAAGGTGTTGGCGTTATCTGGGGCGTGAAGATCAGTGGGTTCTTTGCATGGTGGATTATGCGTACTGTTTACTTGTTCAAGATTTTGGGTGTTGTGAATCGACTGAAGGCAGCGTACGAATGGTCACTTGACTTGTTTGTGAAAAGGGATACGAAGGAGGTTTGAATTAGGAGTACTTCTCTATAAACTCTTCTGGAGTCACGACTTCAAGCTCTGTATTTCTAAAATCTTTTTTGTTTCTGGTTACAAAGATATTTATTCCAGCAAAATGCATTGATGCTGCAATAATTGCGTCGGCGAAACGGATATGGATGTTTTCTATTAAGCGAGCTGCCTCTATGGCTGGGTCAGAGGTTATTGGGATTGGTTTTGCTTTGAGCACGTGAAAGAAAGAATCTAGCTCTTCTCTTTTTTCCGTCGATTGAAGCTTAAATACACCTCTGAAAAGTTCTGTTAATGTAATAACTGATACGACGATGTCAATTTTCTTTCCTTCTACTAATTCAAAGAATTCTACGGAGCCTTTCGTTAGTTTTCCTTCTTCCCTTAGCACGTTAAGAAAAATGTTTGTGTCTACACCTACTTTCATCGTTCGAATTCATCTCGCCATTTCCTTTGTATTTCGATGCTCGGTATACCTTTTCTAAAATCTTTGAGTATTCCAATAAAATCACTTACTTTGCCTCTTGGCATTTTATGAATCCTAAATCCAAAATCAGCGTGTTCGAAAACTATCTCATCTCCCTGTGCTATTTTCATCTGTAGACGTACTTCTTCTGGGATAGTTATCTGGTAATTCCTTGTGACTTTTGTTATATTAGCCATGGTATTACTAGGGTTAACTAGTATTTATGTTTTGTGTTTTGACGCATTTTTCTTTATTCATAATCTTTAAATACATTAAATGTTTCCTTCTCGATGTGAAAAAGAGGTTGAGTGAGTTTAGTACTTTTATTGGTATGGTTGGATTAGTATTTGTTCTAGCTGTAACTCTTTCAATTATTGGCGTTGTTCACGTCGATGATCGAGCTGCTCTTGCTGCGGGGTCTGCGGAGTTGTCATCCATTATTTCTGAATCATCATCTGATTATGATGGTTATATTGTTGTGTTGGAGACGCCATCTGTTGTTGAAGAGTTATCCGTTGAAATTCAAGAGGTTACTATTGCTGAACAGAAAGTAGAAGAAGTTGTTCAGGAAATACAAGAGGCTGCTCCTGCTGAAGTTGTTGTGTTGCGTGAGGAACTAGCAGAACTTCGAGAAGATAAAAAAGAAATTGTTGAAGAACTTACCTCACTGGTTGAAGAACATAAAGAGGACATTAAAGATGAACAGGAATCGTTCAAGCTGAAAGTTGCACAGACTTTAGGCGAAGAACGAGGTCGCGATATCATTGGACAACCGATCGCGTTTGAGTCGACTGAAGATATTCAATCATTTGACACAACTATTAATGCAGTTGTTGTAAAAGATATTACTCCTGAAGAAGCGCAGTTACTGGAAAAATTACCTGAAGTCAAAAAAATCTATCCCAATTATAAAGTTCAAGCGACGCTGATGGATTCGGTGCCGTTGATTGGTGCGGATCAGGTGTGGAAGTTGGATGCAGATGGTGGGATGTGTAATGATGATGTTAATGGCACGAACGGCACAAATGGGAGTGGCGGTACCTGCTTGACTGGAAAAGGCATCAAGATTGGTATCATTGATACGGGTGTGGATTATACTCATCCTGATTTGGGTGGTTGTTTTGGTGGCGATACTGTTTTTGCATGTGATGTTGATGACGTTCTTTTTGAAGGCGATGGTGCTACTTATTCTGTTGACAATTTAAACTATGAGATTCGTGTTGTTGACATGGATCCTGGAGAAGTAGTATTATCGGTAAATGGGGAAGTAACTCCTGAACTCATTAATGGTGTAACATATACTTTTACAACTGGTGCAACGATTTCTCCTACTGAAATAATTTACCAAGACTACCCGGGTGGTGAGCGTTCTGTTCATTTCTGCTTTAATGGACCACAATCTGCAGGCGCTCGCGGGGATTTGTTTGGCAGGCCGGTAAATGAGTATATTGCTTCTGATGGCGACTGTGTGTCGATGGCGGATTTAACATCTGCGACGGGTGTTTCTGATTTGAGTGCGAAACTTGCAGTTGATTATATCTGTGGCGATGACAAACAACAGTTTTATGATAATGTTGTGTCGATTGCTACTCGCAGAAAAGACTTACTTGTTGATTTGATTAAGACGAATCCGGAAGAAGCGTTGCGTGTTGCGGCACTGCCACAATCACTTGCTGATTCGCTTCCTGTGGAGCTTGTTGAGAAGCGTGGACGATTCGAAGGAATATTGAATGTTTTGCATCAGGATGATTTTGATCATGCTCAATCAAAATTTTTGCATTATTTGCAGCTAAATTCTTTCAGCGGTGATCTTGCTGGGCGTCCGGTGAATGTTTTGCTGGATACGAAGCCTATCGAATTGTTTTCTGGCACTGAGTTGCCAGTACAGCGATCGGGTGCGACAGTGTCGTTTTCTGGATTGTATGTGGGCAATGTTGCAGCGGTTGGCGGAAATGTCAATATCTTAAGTCCACCGCCGGGAAGTCCAGCGAGCGAGAATTTTGGGAATCAACGAACGCTTGCACTTGTTGTTGGGATTGGGAGGAATCCGCCGCCAGCTACGGTGGATGAGGTACGGAATACGTTGTTTAATCCGAATGGGGATACTACGCAGAAATTTTATATTGATAATTCTTATGGACAAACACAACTAGTCGGGGTGCAAAACCCTCAAGGAGATGTGCTTGGGCCGTATCAATTTGATGAGAGTGTATGTTACTTTGATGATGTGATGGTTAAGGCACTTGATGAAGCCCAAAATACTGTTGATGTTACTCAATATGATCGTATTATTCTTGCACAGCCATGCACGCCTTGCACGTGCTATGGTGGATTAGGTTCAATTGGGAAATGGAGGCAGTTCACTATTTCTGATGGAACTTCACTTGATGCTAGTTTTTCCTGGGATTTCTTTTGGAACAATTATGTAGTTGATCATGAACTGGGACATAATTTTGGTGTGCATCATGCGAATAAATTTGCTTGCGTTGATCCTCAAGGTAATCCATCTCACTATTCTCTTTCCTGTGCATCGTGGGAATATGGCGATCAATTCAGCGTCATGGGCAGTGGAACTTTAGATTCTGGCGAGCCTGAACATCATAATGCCCCTCATAGAAGCGAAATGGGATGGCTTTCTGATGATAATGTAATTACTGCACAGAATGGCGAGCATATACTTACGGCTCTTGAGCTTCCACCCCAATCTCGAACTGACGTTAAAATGATTCGAATACCTCTGGCTTATGAAACTAATCATTATATTGGTGTTGATGATGTCTATTTAACGTTGGAATTACGTCAGGGACGAGGTGTTCTTGTTCATTATGCAGCACTTCGAGATGATGGGGATTTTACCTATGCACAATCAAATATTGCACGTGTTGGCCTCTCTGGCGACATTTATGAAAAATCTAATTATCTTCTTGTTCCCGGACAACGTTTTGTTGATGAATTTAATGGATATGAAATTACTGTGCTTGAATTAACAGGGGATACTGCTCGTGTAAACATTCAACAAATTACTCAGCGTGTTGTGGACTTTTCAAGTATGCTTGTTCATTATACATTTGATGATGGTACAGCAATTGATTCTGGCAGTCATGGTCTTCATGGTGAGATATTTGGTGATATTAAACCTGTTGCAGATGCATTGTTATTTGATGGGGGACAGTCCATTCTAGTTCCGTCATTCAGTGCTGCTGCAATAGATACTCAAGATCAACTAACTGTCTCTTTTTGGCTCTATCCTCATGATTTGCAGCAATTTAGACATATTGTTGGTGGCAGCGTTTTTCAGATATATCAAGCAGATAATCAAATAACTTTCCGTGCATATTTTAAAGATTCAGATAGTAATTCAGATAACGATTATTTTGAGTGGACTGGTCCAATTGATCCTTTTACATGGTCTCATGTAGTGCTTACGTATGATAATAACGAATTTGCTGTTTATATTAACGGTATTGAATCAGTATCGGCATTCCCCTTTGAGAAAGATTTCCGTACAAACTGGCTGCGTCAGTATATCGCTGGATTTGGTGGTGATGATGGATTTTCAGGTATTATGGATGATTTCAAACTTTATTCTCGTGGCCTCAGCGAATATGAAGTACAGCAATTATACACAGAATTTACTCCTCAACATGTTCCTCAGTGTGCTGACGGCATCGACAATGACGGCGACAACCGCATAGATTATCCTGGCGATCGTGGCTGCGAAGATCAAAATGATAACGATGAAGTTAATCCTTCAACAATCCAAGATGGCACGTGCAAAGTCATCGGCGGTTACGATTTTGTAAATAATGATGATGATCCTATGGATGATCATGGCCATGGCACGCATGTTGCGGCGACGGCGGCGGGGAAATCGCAAGATTTTGCAGCCGAGCAGCAGAGTACGTTCAGTTTTTCAATACAAAATCCTCTGGCAGGCACAGGTTATGATGCGGTATATATCACCGCCGAACTTGAAAAAGGAGTTGCAACTATTCCCTATCTCATGAGCACAGATGGTTCAGACTTTACTCATTTTGGAGATAGAATACTGCCTTCGGGTAAAAGCAATCTTGCGCTTAATCCAGGCGAAGCAGGAAACGTTATTACTGTTGCAGCTGGACAGATATTTATTGCGTCTGATGGAAATACGCGTAAATCATATCCTCTTGTTGTCAATGCTGTCAGTGATACTACAGTTACTATCGAGGATGAATTTGCTGGAGTTACATATACACTTGGTATTACTGACACGTTTGGAATTGATGATGTGGAGATCAAGCTTTTAGGTATTACAAATGGCGACGCACAGCTCACAATTAGTGATTATGGAACGTTTAACAGACTCTATGATGAACATGGCTTTGAAATAGATTTGACCTACGGCGGACTTCCAGATGACTCAATACCTGTTCGAATTTTGGATGCCAATGGCGTTGATAAAGAGCGCCATGAATTTGAGTGGGACAATGGTGCGATAGAATATATCCAGAAATACTACTATATTTCAACAGGTACTGGTCTCAACGGCGTTGCCCCTGATGCGCAGATTGTTGCGTATAAAGTGTTGGATGCGGGTGGCTTTGGTTTCTGGGATGATATTATCGCATCTATCGAGCAATCGGTTGTTGATGATGTGGATGTTATCAGCTTGAGTTTAACGGGTCCCGGTAATCCTGACGATCCAGTGTCGCAGGCGATTGACAATGCAGTTGATAGTGGTGTTATTGCTGTTGTTGCTGCGGGAAATGATGGTCCGTCTGAGCGAACAGTTGGAAGTCCTGGAACGGCACGAAAAGCTATAACTGTTGGTGCGGTTGATAAAGGCAAGAATATTGCTCAATTCTCCTCGCGTGGACCGGTTGTGTGGGATGGCGGCATTATCAATAAGCCAGATGTTGTTGCGCCGGGTGTAGCTATTTGTGCAGCACAATTTGAAAATTGGTTAGATAATAGACGCTGTCTCGATGAACAACATATTTCCATCCAAGGCACAAGTATGGCAACGCCGCATGTTTCGGGTATTGCTGCACTTCTCAAACAGAAGCATCCTGGCTGGAATCCTGCTGACATAAAATCAGTTATCAAAAATTCTGCTGAAAATCTATTCCTTCAATCTCACGTTCAAGGAAATGGTTTTGTTGATGCTGTTGATGCGGTGAATAGCGTGCCATTGATTGCTGAGATGGAAGCAGGCAAAATTAACTCTGACGGCACGATTGATTTGAAAGGAACTGCTGCTGGCGCTGGATTTACAGGATATGTTATTAGTTATCAGACCAAAGATGGTGTTGTTGAACTCGTACGTTCTTCAACATTTGTTACGAATGGGTTTTTAGCGTCTCTGGACACCTATCAACTTCCTGAAGGAAATGTTGAAGTTACTTTACATGTATTTGGTTCTTCGACTGCGATTTCTACACTTGTTATTCCTATTGATAATATTCAACTCACGTTGGGTGAAACACTCGGATATCTGAGCGGAGCGGCAACACTTACTGGCAAAGTTGCGTTCTCCTATGATTCCTTTGAAGTCTATTACCAATCTGAGGGTACAGCCCAGACATTGTTGTGTTCGGGTTCTCCTCAAACTGAATTGTGTACCATCGATGTTTCGAATCTCGCAAATGGTGTCTATTATTTTCAGTTTATTGTTTCCCGCGATGGCAAGCAGATTGCTGATACGGAGACTAAAGGCGTTGTCTTGAATGAGTTATTGCCAAATTGGCCGCAAGAAATATTTGGTTTTACACGTGGCGTGCCTCTTCTTGTTGACAAGCAACTTGTTGTTCCCCATTATTTCTCGTGCACTGCATCAACTTCAAGCGAAGGATTGGTGCAAGCAGAATCGAGTTCTTTTACAACCTTCCAAAGTACATCTGTAAAAACAATGCAGGGCGACTATTTTGAACATTCTATTGGTTTGGATGCAGCAATGATGCAATCTGCTGGCATACAAATGTCTTGTCAGGATAGTTCGTATCATGTGTACGATGCGTCAGGCAACAACTATAAAGTTTCATATTTGACTGGTAATGACGGCAGTTCGCTTGTTCCGCATGATGCTTTCCCTACTAAGTACGAATCAGATGCAGGCAATCTTCTTGCTTTGTCTAGTGATTATTTCAGTAAAAACTTTGCACCAAGCATTGTTAATCTTCAAGGTGTTTATGGTAATCGTTGGAATACGATCTCTGGCAGAACTTTTGCAATCATGGATTTGAATAATGACAATCAAGATGAGCTTTTGAGTGTTCTTGTTGACTTTAATGCAGAAACGAATCGGCAGTTTATAAGCATCAATGCATTTAATCGCGATGGAACTGTTTTTAGCCAATTCCCCGCAGTTGTTAATGCCCCAAAAGAACATTTTGCAGTTCTAAACTTCCCCGTTTTAATGAACAATCAAGGTGCTCCTGTTGTGTCTACGCTTTCAGCGGCTTTCGATGCAGGAAGCTATCGAGATTCTTTTGCGCCTACTGATTTTGCTCTTCAACTCAACATGTTTGATCACAATGGAGCTCATATTGCAGATATTCCTTTGTTGGATACTGGTGATCTATTTGTTGAACCTGTGCTTAGCTTGCCTGTTATCTCGGATTTTGATGGAGATGGTTCTGATGAAGCTATTATCGGTTTTAGTTACGCTGACTTAGACCGTTTCTATGCTAACAATGTTGATCCTGGAGCTTTTATAACGTATGTTTTTAAGGTTGACTCATTGGGTCAGTCACGCATTATTTACTCTACTACTGGACACACGCTGAGAAAACTTGCTGTCAACATACACGATGGCAATCCAGTCGTTACCATGGGCTTTTGGGATACATTTGCAACATATGAAACAGGAAACAAACTTGTCTCAATTACTGCTAATGGAGATCTTGTCTTTGATATTCCTTTGAATGATCGTGATATACTCCTGAGTGGAATTGTTTCTGGTGACGTTGATGGTGATGGAAGTGATGAAATTGTCATCAACTACAGGCCGCGATGGTTTAATGAAGAAAATTCAGGTGTTCAGATATTCAGTAGTTCCGGCGAACTTGAACGCGATATTGCTTTACCCACGCTTGGAGCAGTTGATGACTTTTTTGGGATGCCTCCTATTTTAGAGGATTTCAATTCAGATGGTATCTTAGATATTATTCTGCAAACAGATCATTTGCTCAAAGATTATTCAGCACTTAACACTAGACTTTATGCATTGTCACTCGGTTCGCCTGTTTCTGCTGAACTCACCTGGCCACAATTCATGCAAAATCCGCAACACACTGGACGTTTCGAACAATCATGCACGAAACAACCCTTCTACGGCGATAGAGATGGCGACGGATTTGGTTTTCTCTCAGACAAAGTTGAATCATGCACTCAACCAGCAGGTTATGTTTCAGATAGCAGAGATTGCAATGATGCTTTAGCTTCAATCAATCCGAATGCAGGAGAAGTCTGTGATAATGCAGACAATAATTGCAATGCGCAAATCGATGAAGGTATTGTCAAGCCGATATTCTATGTGGATTCTGACCGAGACAGTTATGGTATTGCGAGCAGCAGCGTTCAGGCATGCACTTTACCCGCTGGTTATGCTACTAGAGCCGGAGATTGCAATGATGGCTATTCAACAGTAAATCCAGGCGCTCCTGAAATCTGCGATTATGTCAGCAGGGATGATAACTGTGACGGACGAACGAACGAAAATAATGTTTGTGCGCCGTATACATTCCAGTCGCCAACTCATCGTATCGGAACGACGACTACATCTTACCGCATTTATCCTGATACTACCACCTATCGACAATGGTGCGGGGAGAAAGGTTTTAGGTATCAGACGATTAGTGGAGGGACATCGTTTGTTTCAAATACTGCGAAATATAATCCGACGACATGGGTAAGACAACGGGGTAGTGTACGACCGCCCAATATCATCTATTGTGTGCCGTAAATTGCTTTTTTTTACTGTCAGTAAAAACTCTTTGCAAATGAGTCGTTCAAATCGTACTTGTTTAGGAGATATAGTGTCCAGTAATCGAATATTGTTTTTTATCGACTAATAATCAGCTAATTTGGTAACAGCACGACGAACGCAAGTTCGTTGAGTAGTATTGCAATTCCCATTAGCTAATCGTCAAAAACACGTTGTTTTTGAGCGTGCTCAGAAATGCGCTCATTTCCGACATATAGACGTCAAAGTAAAACGTATATTCTCCATTATGCCGATAGGCTAAACAAGTAACCCAAATCTCAACATTTATAAATTCCGTTTGCTTCGTTCCGCTTATGAAAAAGAAGGTGGTACATGCAGTTACTAGCTCTAGGTCTAAAGCTAAAGTCCCTTCTGTTTCAAAAAAGACTGTTTCTAAGCTAAAAACGGTTAAACTTGTAAAAGTTAAGCCTGTTAGGCAAGTAAAATTGATTAAACCTGTAAAGTCTGCTAAAATCAAATCTCTACCTCCTGTTTCTATTCCAAAACCACACATTGAATCAACAGTGCACAAATCACAACACGTTCATACACGTGCAAAGCGTGCGCGTGCTTCTCCAGTTGTTCATAAACATGCACATCATTCATCACACGATAAACCTCATCATTCTCCTGCACATGTTTCTCATTCTTCTCATCCAGTACATACATCTGCTTCGCACGCATCTGCTTCGCACGCATCTGCTTCGCACGCATCTGCTTCGCACTCGTCTCACTCGGCACATTCGTCTCGATCTGCAACTCACTCGACTCATTCGAAACACCATTCGTCTCACTCATCTCGTCCTGTTACTCCACATCCACACCGGTCGTTTGGTGCGCTTTGGGTAGAATTCTTAGAGAAACATGTTGTTGACATTCCTGTTGCAAGGGCCGAATCAAAACCTGTGGAAAAATCAAATAAATCTGAGCATCCTGCTCAAGTATCATTCATTTCTCGACTCACATCACTCTTTTCCAAAACTAAGAAAAAAGAAACTGCACATTTTACTGTCACTGTAGCATCATCTGAAACTGCGGTGGATGCTCTATTGCGCGAAGTGCAGAATCGTGGTGAAGTATCACTTGAACAAATTGAATCCTCATTTCATGTTTCTAAAGAATTAGCAGAAGAATGGGCGAAAATACTTGAATCGAAAGGGTTAGTTGAACTTGGATATCCGGCGTTTGGTTCAATGACGCTCAAAAAGCCCACTGAAGGTGACAAGCATGAGTGAACGTACTGTTATTGACAAATATACTATTACTGAAAGTGGGTTTCATGTAGATGTACAGATTACGCGTGCATCGGGTTCTTACACGCGATATGAACTTATTCAACGAACGATTGCGCCGGCGACGGCAGCTTTACTTGAGCAAATCAAACATGAACTTATTGGTATCATGAGCGTAACGGCAGAAGAAATGCTTGATCCGAAGACGATTGATGCGCTTAAAGTGCGTTTCAGGACAAAAGCATCCACACTTGTGGATCAGAAGTTGCCGGGAACGGCTACAGTTCTCAAAGATTATTTTATCATGCAGTTAATGAAAGAGATGCTTGGTTTAGGCGATCTTGAAATTCTTCTCAGCGATCCGGAACTTGAAGAAATTGTTGTGACGTCTGCAGCTGAATCTGTTCGCGTATTTCACAAAAAATATGGTTGGTTATCAACAAACGTGTTTTTGCGTGATGAGGCACAAGTTCGTGATCACCTGAATACAATCGCACGACGTGTTGGACGACAGATTACAACATTAAATCCGCTTCTTGATGCTCATCTGATCACAGGCGATCGTTCGAACGCAGTTCTTTTTCCAATCTCAAGCAAGGGTAATACACTTACCATCAGAAAGTTTGCGCGTGATCCGTGGACAGTTACAGACTTTATTACGAACAAAACAGGCAACTCTGAAATTTTTGCACTTATGTGGTTTGCGACGCAGTATGAATCAAACATTCTTGTATCTGGCGGAACAGGTTCGGGTAAGACGTCATTACTTAACATTTGCATGCCGTTCATGCCGCCAAATCATCGCATTATTAGCATTGAAGATACACGCGAATTGATGCTGCCCGAATATTTGTATTGGACGCCGTTAACAACACGACAACCGAATCCTGAGGGTAAAGGAGAAGTTACGATGTTGGATCTTTTGATTAATTCGCTGCGTATGAGACCAGATCGCATTGTTCTCGGAGAAATGAGAAAGAAGGACCAAGCTGAAGTTTTATTCGAGGCGATGCATACAGGCCACAGCGTTTATGCGACGGTTCATGCAGATTCAGTATCTTCAACAATCGAACGTTTGATCAATCCACCCATTGAAGTTCCAGCGAACTTACTTCAGGCAGTTAACTTGAATATTGTCATGTTCCGTAATCGCCGTCAAAACATTCGTCGTATTTATCAAATTGGAGAATATTTAGCAAGTGAAGAAGAAGGAAAGAAAACAATAAAGTCTAATCTTATTTATCGATGGAATCCAAGCAGTGACACTATTATTCAGCACAATAAACCAATACGACTTTTTGAAGAATTGAGCAGACATACTGGAATGAGCCAGCATGAAATTAATGAGGATATTAATTCGAAAGCACGCATTCTCGATTGGATGGTGAAAAACAAGATTCGTGATATCGCATCAGTCGGTTGTGTCATGCACGCTTATTATATTGATCCGAACAATGTTCTTCAGTTAATGAAAAAGACTGTGACGCCCGATAAAGTTTGTTCGATGCTTGGAGGACAATAATGGTGTTGATCCCTTTTTCGCTTGTTCCGATTTCAACCCTCAAGAGAATTTCAAATCCATTTATGAAATGGGGTAATGCTTATCAAAAAGTTTTTCCTTTGTTTCAACTTGAATTAGATCGTGTTGATTTTAAGATTGATACGCCTCGGTATGTCGCCATGTGTGTTACAGCCGCGTTATTTTTGTTTGTGTTTCTGTTGATAGTCTGCGTTTTTTTCTTTTCGTGGCTTGGCATTGCGTTTGCTGCTTTTATTACGCTGTTTGTTTTCATGCTCCAACTTCGGTATCCATCTGTTTCAGCGTACAAACGTGTACGAAAATTAGACACAGAATTACTTGCAGCGCTTCATGCACTCTCCATTCAAATTGATGCGGGTGTGCCTTTATTCGAAGCGATGGTTGCTGTTTCCTCTCAAGATTTAGGTGAAGTGAGTGTTGAACTGAAGAAAGTCGTCAAAAAGATTAGTGGTGGCGTTCCTCAAATTGAAGCGCTTGAAGAGTTAGCACTGAAGAATCCTTCCCCTTACTTCCGACGAGCGATTTGGCAAATTATTAACGGTATGAAACAAGGATCACAAATTAATCCGGTTATTCGGTCAGTCATTGACTCGTTATCACAAGAACAGATTATTCAAATTGAAAAATATGGTTCGCAGCTTGGCCCATTAGCAATGTTTTACATGATGGGCGCAGTTATCATGCCGGGTTTAGGCATCACATTTATTGTTATATTAAGCGCGTTTATTGGTTTTGAAGAGTCGCTCATCAAGGGTGTGTTGTGGGGTTTTATTGTGTTTATTGCGTTTTTCCAGATGATGTTTTCGGGCGCAATCAATTCGAAACGGCCAACACTTTTAGGTGAATGATGGAATCATGATGGATAGTGATGTGAAGGTTTATGAGTAACATGAATAACATTTATCGGACGGCTGCACGATTTATTCCGCATGGTACTCGTGAAAAGCTCGCTGGCTTCTTAAAATATTCATCAGTCAAAGATCATGACGTGTTTATTGGGTTTGTGACCGTTATATCGATTGTTGCGGGAATTGTTCTTGCAGTCTTATCGCTGATTTTTTTTGGCCGATTCTTTATTTTGATTCTTGTTGGAGTTCCTGTCCT
>Ga0209542_10015735_pt1 | contig 12649 bp, 13 predicted proteins | sample RifCSPhighO2_01_FD_184028 | JGI IMG/M metagenome (GOLD analysis project Ga0209542, IMG submission 184028) | Soil microbial communities from Rifle, Colorado - Rifle CSP2_plank highO2_0.1 (SPAdes) (version 2) | ecosystem: Environmental > Terrestrial > Deep subsurface > Rock core/Sediment ...
CAAACAGATATGGAATGGCAAAAGGCATACAACCTGCCAATAAAAGAGGCAATCTTAAAAGACGGTAGAATGGCAGAGATTGCAGAAAAATACAAAGGCATGAGGATAAAAGGGGCAAGGGCAGGCATAACTGAGGATTTGAAAAAACAGGGTGTTCTTGTCAATGAAGAGGATATAGAGCATGCTGTTAATGTTCATGAAAGATGCGGAACAGAGATAGAATTTGTCAAAAGCAAGCAGTGGTTTGTCAGGTATCTTGATTTAAAAGAAAAGATGCTTGAGTGGGGCAATGAATTAAAATGGCACCCTTCACATATGAAGCATAGGTATGATAACTGGATTAAAGGACTGCAGTGGGACTGGTTGATTTCAAGGCAGAGGTATTTTGGAGTTCCGTTTCCTGTTTGGTACTGCAAGAAATGCAAAGAGGCTGTTTTGGCAGATGAAAGCCAGCTTCCTGTTGACCCCTTAAAAGACAAGCCAAAGAAAAAATGCAAATGCGGCTCCACAGAATTTGAGCCTGAAAATGATGTTCTTGATACCTGGTTCACAAGCTCAATGACGCCTCAGCTTTCAGTTCAGTTGATGCCAAAGAACATGCAGGAGTCATTGTTTCCAATGTCTTTAAGGCCGCAGGCGCATGAGATAATAACATTCTGGCTTTTTAATACAGTTGTTAAAAGCAATTTGCATTTTGGAAAAAATCCATTCAGGGATGTTATTATATCAGGATTTGTCACACTGCACGGCGAGAAGATGGCAAAGAGCAAGGGTAATGTCATTGAGCCGCAAGCTGTTTTGGAAAAATATGGCGCAGATGCCATGAGATTCTGGGCTGCCTCAAGCAAGATGGGCGAAGACATGGAATACAGGGAAAATGAGATTGTCGCCGGAAAGAAATTTGTGACAAAGCTTTTCAACGCAGCAAGGTTTGCATTCATGAGCATTGAAAAAGACAAAAATGGAAAGATTAAGCAACCAAAGAAATTAGATGAGATTGACAGATTGTTTCTCTCAAGGCTGAATGAAGCAATAGAAAACTCCACAAATGCATTTGAGTGCTATGAATATAGCAAGGCAAAAAGCGAGGCAGATTATTTCTTCTGGCATGTTTTTTGCGATAACTATCTTGAGATTGTTAAGAGAAGAACATATTCAGGAACAAAGGAAGAGAAGGAAAGCGCGTTTTACACCCTTAACAGCGCATTGCTTGCAATCCTGAAGATGATGGCACCCTTTACTCCCTTCATAACAGAGGAGATTTACCAGCAGCATTACAAAAGCCAGGAAAAAGAAAAAAGCATTCATCTCGCAGGCTGGCCTGAAAAATTCAGCATAGCAGAAAAAAAGGATGATGCAGACAAGTTCAGCCTGCTGATTGAGATTATAAGCAAGGTAAGGCAGGCAAAGTCAGAGGCAAATAAGTCAATCAAGGCAGAAATTATCCTCACATTAGAAAAGTCAGCAAAAGATAAATTAAAAGATGTCCTGCAGGATTTAACTTCTGTCATAAATGCAAAGGATATAAAAGAGGGGGCTTTTAAAGTGGAGTTTGTATAATATTTTAATAAGTAAATAAATGGAAAGTTAGCAAAGAAAACCGTAGGTGTTCATGCAATGGAAGAATCAGAAAAAATAAAGCTTGAATCATTTATTGAGGAGGTTGGAAGCCACAAGGGCAGGCATACAGAGCTTGTGACAGTTTACATTCCTGCCGGCTACAGCCTCAGCAATGTCGTGAGGCAGATAGAGCAGGAAAAATCAACAGCAAGCAACATCAAAAGCAAGAATACAAGAAAGGCAGTTCTTGATTCTCTCGAAAAGATAGAAAGGCAGCTCAAGCTTATTGGCAGGACGCCTGAAAACGGCATGGCAATATTTGCAGGCAACATCTCGCCGACAGAGGGTGTTGAGCAGATTGAGATGTGGACAATAGAGCCGCCAGTTCCGCTCAAGACAAGATTATACAGATGCGACCAGGATTTTGTTCTTGAGCCCCTGAAGGAAATGCTGGAAATAGGCGATTTATATGGCTTGCTTGTGATAGACAGGAAGGATGCTGCTATAGGCTTGCTTGAGGGAAAACAGATTAAGGTGCTTAAAAAACTGACAAGCGGCGTGCCAAGCAAGGTAAGGGCGGGCGGCCAATCAAGTCAGCGCTTTCATCGTGTGACAGAAGGGCTGGCAAAGGAATTCTTCAGAAGGGTTGCAGAAGACATGAAAGAGATATTTTTTAACATGCCAAAGCTCAAAGGCATACTTGTAGGAGGGCCTATGCCGACAAAGGACGAATTTCTTGAGCAGGGCAATCTTGTGACAGCATTAAAGGAAAAGGTTGCTGCAGTCAAGGATATTGGCTATGCTGATGAGCATGGGCTAAAGCTCTTAGTTGAAGCAAGCTCTGAGGATTTGGCTGAGCAGGAAATCATAAAAGAGAAAAAATTGCTGGAGAAATTCTTTAACACACTAGCAAAAAACCCGAGCAGGACAGCATACGGCCTGGCAGAGGTAAAGAATGCACTGAAGCAGGGAGCTGTTGATACTCTCATCCTATCAAAACAACTTGCAAAAGAGCATATTATAGAGATGACAAAGATGGCAGTGGATATTGGAGCCAAGGTGGAAATAGCATCTATGGAAACGCAGGAAGGTGAGCAGTTTTATAACATTACAAAGGGCTTTGGGGCGATTTTGAGGTTTGTTTTGTAGAAGTTCAACGCAATTCAGAACGAGCTCACCTCTTATTTTAAGGCAAGATTGCCTTGATATTTTCTGGCTTCTTTAACAATAGCCATAAATTCTCTGACTCTTTGCATGTCAATTAGATTATTAGTATTGCAGCCTGCCTTAAAAGAAGTTCCAACAATTGCGCCATTTGCAATGCATAATTGTTCATAAGCATTATCAGGGGTTAGCCCTGCTCCAACAACCAGAGGATATTCTCCGATAATTTCCCGGAATCTTCTTATTTTGTCAATAGGTGTTTCCTTTCCTGTTCCTGCCCCGGTTACAACTATTGCTTCTGCTCTTTGTATGCCTATTTTCAAATCTTCTTCTAAATCTGAACCTTCAACCGGATGATAATACTTTGGCCACACCCCGCCAAGAACAATAATATCAGGATATCTGTCTTTAACAGTTTCATATGCTCTAAAATCCAATTTTCCGGATGTATAAGTTCCAGCAATTTGGTCTAACTGAACAAAATCTGCACCATATTGTTGTGCCAGTGGCAAAGACTTACAAAATTCATTTGGAAGAATATTCACGCCAATAACAATATTTGGTTTTCTTCTGTATGTTTCATGAAGAGTTTCAATAACATTCTGAAAAGAGCCATGATAATTCTCAATAATTGCGCTATCAACCCCCTCTTCCTCAAAAACAGAGAGTTCTTCTAAAGCTCTATGAACAGGATTTTGTCCTGCTAAATGAATCATCCCAAAAATCGGGATTTTTCCGAATAACTGGCAATATCTGCTGTTTAGTTGCATGTTATATATAATCATCCTGGATTTAATAAACTTAACGAAAATCCCACCTTTATTGACAATGATTCTCTCTGCAGCCATCTCCCTTTTTAGATAAATTTATTAACTTTTCATTCTTACATTGTTAAACTAAGGAAGGAGTTTGACAGTTAAACTAAGGAAATAGCAATATGGCTGAGAAGTTTGAAGAGCTTATTGAGAATGCTCGAAGGCACATCAGGACAGCAGACCACCTGACTTACATAACTTACCCTCTTGTAAAGGAGAAAAGGCTTTTGCTGAAAGTGATTGATGACATTTATCTTGTCATGGTAAACATTGTGAATGCCATACTTCAATATGACTATGTCTATAAAAGAATAAGCCTGTACAAAAATCCCCAGGAAAATTTTGAGACATTCAGAAGGAAAAGCGCGCCGAGGTTAAATATAACAGATGATGAGATAAAAAGCATAGTTGATGTTTTCAGGCTTGTAAGCGAGCACAAAAACAGCCCTATGGAGTTTATAAGAAAGGAGAAGCTTGTCATAATGTCAAGCAACCTCCATACAGCAGTAGTGAGCGTAGAGATGATTAAAAAATTCCTAAGTGACGCAAAAAGCATGCTCTCAAAGGCAGAATTTATCATTAAGGGTAGGATGTAAAATCAGCTCTTCACAAGCTTTTTCAGGATGCTAATTGCCTCGCTGCCGGAAATCTTTCCCTTAAACCTTTCCATGACAAGCCCCATATATGCATTTATGCTCAAGCCGGGCTTTTCCTTTATGATATTCAGTATTTCCTCTTCAGTATTTGATGGCTTTTCCTCTTTCAAAGCCTCTTCAATGCTCTTGCCTTTGGCAATGCCCATCATTATTCTTTTTGCATCGCTTTCGCCTATCTTTTTGCTTTTTACAAGCTGAAGAATGCTTTCAATAATGTCAGGATTAAGCTTTTCTTTTACCTCGCTTTCTTTCAGCTTTTCATGGCTTGCAATCTCTTTCTGCCAGAGAACAAGCATCTTTGCAACAAGGTTTGGGGCATTGTAAACAGCAACAAGCGACTTGAAGTCCTCAAGCCTGTTTTCCTCAAGAATCAGCTTTATCATCTCATCACTCAAGCCACCTGCCCTCAGTTCATCCTTTATTTCATGCTTCAGCCTTGGCAGCTCCTTCTTTACATGGTTTATAAATTCGCGCGAAATTCTCAGCAATGGCAGGTCTGTTTCAGGATACATCCTTGCTGCGCCTGGCAAGGGCCTTAAGAACTCTGTGTTTCCATCCGGCAGGGCTTTTCTTACCTCTGGCTTGCTTTTTCCATCTTTGACAAGAATTTTCTGCCTTTCAGCTTCATTGATGATTGTTTTTTCTATGAGGGCTGGCTCCTGAACGCCCTTGATTTCAATCCTCTCGCCCCATTCCTTGCCTAATTTAATAGACATATTAACATCCTGCCTTATTGTGCCTATGCCTCTTTTTACCTTGCACGCGCGCAGGATTTCTCCCAGATGCAGTGCAGCCTCTCTTGCCTGCTGCGGTGTTTTTATATCTGGAAAGGTTGCAATCTCAATCAGGGGAATGCCAAGCCTGTCCAGCCTGTAAACAACAGAATTTCCTTCCTGCCTGATAATTCGGGCTGCATCCTCTTCCAGCGCTATGCTCTGGATTCCAACCCTTCCTTGGGGTGTTTCAATATAGCCGTTTCTTGCAATTAACAATGTGCGTTGAAAGCCCGATGTGTTTGAGCCATCTATCACTGTTTTTCTCATTATCTGTGTTACAGGAATAATCTCGCAGTTAAGCAAAAGAGAGATTTGCAGTGCAACCTTTAGTGCCTCTTGGTTTATAGAATGACATGGCTCTTCATCCAGCTCAACAAGGCATGTTGTATCATTATATGCTTCATAGACAAACTCTTTTTCCTTTGCTGCCTCAAAGGCAGCTGCTTTGTCTATCTCCCCTGTCTCGCCGGCAACAGCATGAAGCTTTCTCTTTACAACAAAATCCGGAGCATCCTGCCTTAAAATGTCCGGGCAGCTGCAAAAAAGCTTGCCCACGTCTAATTGTTGGTGAATTTCCAAGCCAGACTTCAGCTCTGTCTTTTCATTCCTTTCAGTTTTTTCTGTAATCTTCATTTTATAAATTCCTTTCCAAGCCTTGGATTTAATTCATGGCTGATATTTTCAAGCATTTTTTCTTTTATTTTTTCCTTGTTCTTTGCCCATTCCTTATGAGCAAGCACCCATCCAAGCTTTACAAGAGCTGTTTCTGGCAGCATATCCTCAAGAAAGATAATCCCAAGTTTCTGGAGTTCTCTGCCAGGAGAGTAAACAAGTGGATTTAGCCTGCCGTATAATGTCTGGGGAGCAGCGCAGACAATAAGCCCCTTTTTGATTGCCTGTTTTAATTTTGGAATAAGATTATACCTGGCTTCTTTTGTTGCCAGATGCCCAAGCCCGGTTGCTTCAATCACAAGCCCCCTGCAGTTTTTTGCATAGCAATCTATAATATCTGGAGACATGCCGGGGTAGAACTTGACAAGTGCAACCTTGTCCTCATAAGCAGCATCTAACTTAACCTTGTTATTGTTTCTATTTTTATGCTGGCTTAATATCTCTATTTTGCCGGGAAAGATTTTTGCAATAGGCATTGAGTTTATAACTTTAAATGCGTCTCTTCTGCTCGTGTGCATTTTTCTGACTTTTGTTGCAGGCATTGCATAGCAGAAATCATCATTTGTTGAGGCATGACCAACAATCATTACCTCAGCAATGTCTGATATTGCAGCCCGCGCAGCGCATTGCAGGTTCAGGGAGGCATCACTGGAAGCCCTGTCTGTTGAACGCTGGCTGTATGTCAGGACAACCGGCTTGTTTAGGTTTTTCAGAAAGAATGAGAAAGCAGAGGCAGTGTAGTGCAGGGTGTCTGTTCCATGCGTTATTATTATACCTTTTATTTCAGCATCATTAAGCAGTTCAGCAGCAAGCTTGGCTATTTTTTTCCATTCTTTTGAGGACATGTTTTCGCTTGCCATCATAAATGGAATTTCCAGCCTCTTGATATTAGCAATGTCAAATAACTCCGGATAAAACTTAAACAAATCAGCAGGAGAGGTGAGCCATTTAACACCTCCTGTTGAAGGATCCAGGCGCGAGGAGATTGTGCCACCCGTCATTATCATTGCAATGCCTGGAAGCTCTTTCTTTGATTTTAGTTCAATAGAATTTTCCTTTTCTGTTTTTTCTTCTGGCTTGGCTTTTCTAATTACGCGGACATCATAGATATCCTCCTTTTTTATTCCAATGTTATATCCTGATTTGAGCTTTATAAGAAAGATATCTGGCTCATGCGACTCAAGCAGAGTGCCTTCTGTGCTTTCTTTGGTTGTCATTATGCTGATGTAATCGCCAGGGCTGGCTTTAACCTGCTTTTTCATAGAGGAAGGATGCAAGAGAGATATAAAAAGGTTTTTATACCTCAAATCTTTAAAATAATATGGCTAATAATGTGGAAATAACAAGGTTTGGCGTCTGGCAAGCTGCAAAGGTTTCTGCTATTTTAATGGCTGTTATGGGATTTATACTTGGGATTATCTATGCGCCTATTATAGCAATAGCAGTTGGGATAACAGTAGGTTCTAGCGGATTTGCATGGTTTTTAGGCATTTTTGTATTTATTTTTATGGTTGTCCTTTTTTTGATTTATGGGCTCGCCCTTGGGGCTTTTTGCGCATGGCTTTATAACTTTGTTGCCAAGAGATGGGGCGGAATAAGCATGGAGTTTAAGGCTTCAAAGAAGTAAGAGCATAATATTATCCAGTTTAAACTTTTGAAAGGAGGTTAAAAAATAAAAATGGCAAAAGAAATTCCAGTTGGCGTCAAGATAATTGCAGTGTTGTACTATATTATCGGAATAGTTGCATTAGTATTTGCCATAATTTATTTTGTTGGAGGAATGATGGAGATTCCGTCTATGGCTGGTGATTTATCTGCTGGGGGAATTAGTTGGCTTCTTCTTTTTATAGCGATATTCATAACAATTGTCCTGATAGCATTAGCGATATTTGGGATTTTTGTTGGAAGAGGCTTATGGAAAAAAAGAGGATGGGCAAGAATTACTGCAATAACTTTTCATTGTTTCGTAGTTTTTATTGTAATATACTTAATAGTAAATATTTTTGCTATATTAGAAAGAGCAGGGGGTACAGTCGAAAATAAATTAATATGGGTAATAATCGGCTTGATAGTATCAATAATAAATTTAACAATTGCTGGTTATTTGGCATTCAGTAAGGCTGTAAAAGATGCTTTTAGTTTATGAGGAGAAAAATATTATTGTATAAATTAAATAAAATGAAAGGAGGTGTTGAAGAATGGCAAAAGAAATTCCAGTTGGTGTCAAGATAATTGCAGTGTTGTACTATATCGCAGCAGTGCTTAGTGCGATTTTTGGGATATTTTTTCTTATAGGCGCAGGGTTTATAGGAGCTCTGATTCCTGGTTTTGGGGCGCTTGGAGCCGGCATATTGATTGTGGTTGGCATATTCTTAATTGGCGCGGCAGTGCTTGGGTTCTTTATAGGAAGAGGGCTATGGAGAGCGCAGAAATGGGCAAGAATTATTGTAATAATATTCTCCATAATAGGAGCAGTTATGGCAATAATCCAGATGATAACCATAGGAGCACTAGTGATAGCAAGCAGCATAATCAGCTTGATAATTCAAGCAGTTATAGGCGGATACCTGCTTTTTAACGGCGCTGTCAAAAAAGCCTTCACATAAAGCCTAGTTTTCTGTTTTTAATTTTTTTTTCTTTTTTGTCTTTTCTTTTTATGAGTTAGCTGGCAGTATGTAGAAACAATTAAACTTCTCAAACGAAAGCTTTAAATAATATAAAAATTTATATATCTTTATAATAAAATGTATGATTATATATAAAAATGTATGATTTGAATGAGCAAAGAATACTGGAAATTATCTTTAAGAACCCGACAACAAAATTCCATCTTCTTGAGATAGCAAGGCTTTCAAAACTTCACCCAAATACAGCACTCAAAACTCTCAACAAGCTGGCTAAACAAAAGATGGTCAATCAGGAAAAGAAAAAGCATATAAAAGAAATATGCGCAAATAAAGAGAACCCCCTTTTCAGCATAAAGAAGAGAATATTTAATTTAAAGCAGGTTTATAATTCAGAAATAATTGACATGCTCATAAAAAAGTTCAGCCCCGAGGCTATAAGCATAATGGGCAGTTACTCTCGTGGCGAGGACATAGAAGGCAGCGATATAGACATAGCAGTAATCTCAAAAAAAGATTATGAGGCCATTAATTTGGAGAAGTTTGAAAAGGCTATTGGCAGAAAGGTTCATCTTATAATTACAGATTACAAAAAAATGTCCAATGAATTTTACATCAATTTAATAAATGGCATAATTATGTACGGAGCTTTAAACATAAACAAAAGCTAAAATGGATGATTTTGAAAGCTTTGTCAAAAGAGGGGCAGCAAGAAAGGCATTTCCAGACATTCAAAGAGCCAGAAAATTAGTAAAAGATGGGAAGAGCAGGATGGCAGATGTTGAATTATTAGACATTGAAAAAATGCCCAAACTTATTTTTGAAAATATTTATGATGCTATACGGGATTTCCTGTTGGCAGTATTATTAAGCGATGGCTATAAGACAATTTCTCATGAAGCGCCCATTTCATATTTGTTAAAGAAAAATTGGGATGTATATTCTGCTCAAAAAATAGACATGTTTAGATACTTGAGAAATGGCTCCAAATACTACGGGGAAGAAATATCAATAGAACAGGCAAAAGATATAAAGGCATTCTATATTCAGATTAAAGAGAAAATAAATAAATTAATAAAAGAAAATAAACTTGAGTAAAATGCTACGAGAACGAAAAAAAGATGTGAGGATTGGACTTGAGATACACGGCTATCTTGCCACAAAGGAAAAGCTTTTCTGCAGGTGCAGGGCAGTGCGGCATGCTGCAAAGCAAGAGATTAAGCCTAATAGTTTTGTATGCCCAATATGCACGGGGCAACCAGGAAGCAAGCCAATGCTGCCGAATGCGCAGGCAATCCGGAAGATTATAGAGATTGCATTGATGCTGAACTGCAAGATTAATACTGCAGAGCAGAAAAAAAATCTAGCATGGCAGAGAAAGCATTATAACTGGCCGGATTTGCCAAAGGGCTACCAGAACACAATTTCGGGGGCATACTCTGTGCCTGTTGCAGAGAACGGAACTTTTGAAAACATTGGAATAAGAGAGATTCATTTGGAGGAAGACCCTGCTTCATGGAATCCTGAGACAGGATGCATAGATTACAACAGAAGCGGACTGCCTCTTGCAGAGATTGTTACAGAGCCGGATTTCAACTCAGCAGAAGAGGTTATAGAATGGCTCAACAAGCTTGTTCTTACGCTTTCATACATAAAGGCAGTTGACAGGAATGCAGGCATAAAGGCAGATGTGAATGTTTCTATAGGAGAGAAGGCAGGAGGAAAAAGAGCAGAAATAAAAAATATTAATAGCATTGAGAATATAAAAAAGGCGATAGAGTTTGAGATTGAGAGGCAGAAGAAAGAAGGAACTTTTCTGGAAACAAGAAGGTTTGACGAGCAGAGCGGAAAGACAATGAAGATGAGAGAAAAGGAAGAGGCAGAGGACTATCGCTTTATTCCTGACCCTGACTTGCCTGTAATTAAGATAAGCGAAAAGGCAGTCAAAGAAATAAGTGAAGGGCTGCCAGAATCGCCGCAGGAAAAACTGCAGAAGCTTGTGAAAAAGCACAGGATTGACAAGAAGTCTGCAGAGGTTCTCTCGCAGAATTTAGAGATAGTTGAGTTTTTTGAGGCTGTCAGCGAGAAGATTCCTGCAGAGTTCGCGCTGCCATGGGTTGTTATTGAGTTGCTTCGCGTCCTGAATTGGAACAAGAAAACACTTGAAGAGGTTGATATCAAGCCAGAGCATTTTGCTGAATTGCTTGAGGCGGTTAAGCAGGGAAAGATAACAGAGCTGAAGGCAAAGCAGATTTTGAATGATTTTGTTCCAAGCTCATTTTCTATAAAGGAAAAATTAAAATCAAGCGGAAGGATAACAGACAAGAATGAGATTGAGAAGATAATAAAAAAGGTTATTGACAGGAACAAGCAGGCTGTTTCTGATTTCAGGGAAGGAAAGAAAGAGGCGCTAAACTTCCTTCTTGGCGAGATAATGAAGGAAAGCGAGAGGCGGGCAGATTACAAAACTGCGAGAGAGATGCTGGCAAGAATACTTGGATGAGATAGTACCATTACATATTTATCAAAATAGATAAATTTAAATAGTTTGTAATGGTAATATAACTATGAGGGTAATAAAAAGGAAGAAAGGAAATGGGGAATATTTCTATTTGCAGCATTCATTCAGAAAAGGAAAAAAGGTTGTAACAAAAGAGGCATATCTTGGGAAAGAAATTCCAGAGAATATAGAAGAAATTAAAGAAAAACTGAGGCATGAATCAAAAAAAGAGCTCTATGAAAAATTAGAGAGAATAAAAAAAAGTTTTCAGGAAGAATGGGGTAAAATTCCTGAATCAGTAAGAGAAAAAGAGAAGGAAGAGATAGCGATTGCTTTTACTTATAACAGCAATGCTATTGAGGGCTCAACAATAACCTTGGAAGAAGCGAGAGAGATTATTCATGAAAAAATAGCTGTAAACAAGCCTATAAAAGACATTAAAGAAACAGAAGCACATTCTAAATTATTTCTAAAAATTCTTGATACCTCAAAATCGAAAGATTTTGATGGCATTCAGAAATCTAAGATTTCTGATGAAAAAGAAAAACTATCTAAGAATCTTTTATTGGGGTGGCATAAAGAAATTTTTGAGCAAACAAAACAGGATATAGCTGGAAGATTTAGAGACTATCTTGTCAGGGTTGGTGAATATCTTGCGCCGGACTGGCAGGATGTTGAAGGATTAATGAACCAGTTCATTAAATTTACAAATAAAGAAAAACTAAATCCTGCTGAGCTGGCTGCCAGGGCTCATTATAAATTTGAAAAAATACACCCTTTTGGAGACGGCAACGGAAGAATTGGAAGATTAATAATGAATTATATCTTATGGCATAACAAATACCCTATGTTGATAATTGAATATAAAAAAAGAAGGTCATATTATAAAGCATTGCAGAAAGATGAGGAAAAATTTGTTGATTACTTTTTAAGGAGATACCTCTTTGTTCATAAAAAGAGAGCTGCCAGCTGATAAATAAAAGAAACAAAAAACAAAAAAAATAAAATTTACCTTATCTAAAGGACGCAAATAATCTACCAAAAAGCGCCTTTAGTAGACAGGAAATGACCTAAAAATTTGTAGAAAATTAATGTCATTTACTTTAGCTTGAAAACAACGCTTACTCTTGCAGTTATGTCTTTTTCTCCGGGCTGGATGTCTGTTGCGGCTTGTTTTGCTTCTGCAACTCCTGCTTCTGAAGAAGCAGTTGCCTCGTAGATTCTCCAAGGATAGTAATCAAAATCTGAGCTTGAGATAGAATATATGCTCCCAATGCTTTTTCCAAGCCCCTCAGCAATTGATTCTGCTTTTATCTTTGCGTCCTCTGCTGCCTGTTTCAGCGCCTGCGCCTTGTATTCATTCTGCTTTTCTTGGCTTAGTTCAAAGTTTATGTAGCCAATTGAAGCGCCTGCATCAACACCTGCATCTATCACACTGCCTATTTTTTCTGTTTTGTCTGTTGAAAACTGCACCTTTAAGCTATGGCTAACCTTATATCCCTCTAAATTCTGTTTTCCATCGTCGTAGTTATATTCTGGATACAGGTTAAAGTTTTCTGTGACAATGTCACTTCTTTCAAATCCCTGTTTGATAAGGGCTGTGATGATGTTATCACTAATCTCTGCATTTTCATCTTTGGCTTCCTGTGCTGTTGTTGCATTTGTCTCAACATTAAAATACACGCTGACCAAGTCTGGAACTGCCTTTATTGTTGCAATGCCATTTGCATTGACTGTCTGTGTTGGCAGCAGCTGGAAAAAAGAGTAAATCCCTATTAAAGCCAGGGCTATAACTGCGCCTACAATGATTAAGGTTATTTTGACTGAGCTTTCCATTTTTTGCATTTTTTAGTTTCCTCCTGTCAAGAACCACCAATCACAG
>Ga0209542_10015736_pt1 | contig 12649 bp, 12 predicted proteins | sample RifCSPhighO2_01_FD_184028 | JGI IMG/M metagenome (GOLD analysis project Ga0209542, IMG submission 184028) | Soil microbial communities from Rifle, Colorado - Rifle CSP2_plank highO2_0.1 (SPAdes) (version 2) | ecosystem: Environmental > Terrestrial > Deep subsurface > Rock core/Sediment ...
CCATCATGCTTTCAAAAACCAATGCTCTCCGCTTCATGCTATGCTACAATCAAAACATTACAAGATTAATCTGCCTATCGACTGCAAGAATGGGTGGACTTATACAAAGGGTTGCATTTCTACAAACACCTGCTATAATCTTCTTTCATATGGATTTCTTGGCAACTATACTGCCGTGGATACAGATTGTGCTCTCCGTTCTCATGGTTATCACAATTATATTACAGCAAACAAGCGCGGGTGCGGGCGGTGCCTTTGGTGGTAGCGATACCAGCATCAACTATACACGACGCGGATTTGAAAAAATCCTCTTTAGGGCGACAATTATTCTTGCTATTCTTTTTGCGTTATCAACATTTGCGACCCTTGTACTCTAATCCCAAGAGTGTACTATATGGGAACAAGCTTTCACTCGCGGTTAATCTGAACCATCCATACCACATAAGTACGGTAATTGACCTTCTATGTGTTCCTGAGCAACAGTAATCTCTATCAACCTAATATCTTTTATTCGTGAAAGAAAAATTATTTTCACTGTTCAGTATATTTGTAAAACGTTTTGAAATGCCGTGGATAAAGACCGCGGATATTGCCATGCGCTCATTCTCACGCAATGAGCGCATGGTATTCGCATTTTTGGGAACTACCATGGTACTTTCCGCACTTTTGATTGTTTGGAACATGAATCGGTCTTTTTTGGTGGAAGTACCGGCCCACGGAGGAATGTTCACTGAGGGGGCAATACGCTCGCCGGGGTTCATTAATCCTCTTTTCTCAACCTCCGAACGCGCTTTGGAGGTTGATCGCGATCTTACTGCGCTTATTTATTCCGGACTTCTTCGCGCAACACCTAATGGAAAACTTATTCTTGATCTCGCCGATTACTACGAGATATCCCCCGACGGTCTCACATACACATTTACCTTAAAGGACAATGTGTATTGGCACGATGGAGAACCCATAACTGCGGATGATATTGTATTTACTATTATTAAAGCGCAAACGAGCGCACTCAAAAGCCCTAAACGGGCAAATTGGGATGGGGTTGCCGTAGAGGCATTAAGTGACAGGACAGTTCGATTCATACTTGAGAACCCCTATCCGCCATTTCTTGAAAATATGACCATGGGAATACTCCCGAAACACATCTGGGAGTCAATTGATCCGGCACAATTTGAATACAATAGGTACAATCGCGAACCAATAGGTTCCGGACCGTATAAATGGATATCAATAAAGCGTGATAGCAACGACATTCCGCTTTACTACGACCTTGAGGCATTCGATAAATTCGCCCTTGGTAAACCTTACATTGACAATATTCGCATCAAATTTTACGGAAATGAGGAAAATCTTCTTGAGGCGCTTCGCGCTGGAGAAATCGACAGCACAGCATATGTTTCCCCGGAAGCCGCATCTAAACTTGAAAGCGAGGGATTCCGTATTGAAACAACACCAATGCGTCATGTGTTTGGCGTGTTTCTTAATCAAAACCAAAAAGAAATTTTTACCAATAAAATAGTTCGTCGCGCACTAGAAAAAAGTGTTGATGTAAAACGCATCATAAACGAGGTCTTCTACGGATACGCAACGGCAATTGACGGCCCCCTCCCTCCAGGTTCACTTGGATTTACCGAAAAAGAAAGTACTGAACCAACTCCCGCAGAACGATTAGAAGAAGCGCGCTCACTTCTTGAAAAAGACGGTTGGAAATATGACGAGGAAGAACACGTGATGATCAAAAAAACAAAAACTGAAACACAAAAACTCGCATTCTCGATCTCTACCATATCTCCATCGGTGATTCCCGCACTTAAGGGAGCGGTTACTATCTTGAAGGAGAACTGGGATGCACTAGGGGGAAATATTGACGTAAAAATATTTGAGACACCCGGCGACTTGAGACAAAACGCAATCCGCCCGAGAAAATACGACGCGCTTCTCTTTGGCGAGGTCATTGGAAGAGACAATGACCCATATGCATTTTGGCACTCATCACAACGACTGGATCCGGGACTCAATATCGCACTCTACACAAGCATCACAGGAGATAAACTTCTTGAAGAAGCTCGAGCAATGGGCGATAACGAGAAACGAACGGAGACATATGCGGAGTGGAGTGAAGAATTAAAAAACGACATACCGGCAGTATTTCTGTATTCACCACACCTTATCTATGTTGCTTCCCCGCGAATATCGGGAATGAATATGGGAAACGTGGTCACTCCATCGGAACGATTGCTTTCAATCCATGAGTGGTATGTTGAAAAAACAAATGTGTGGAAAATCTTTACCCAATAAAGTGTAATCTAATTTTTTTTAATCCCTAATAATCAATTATTAATTCATTATTTACTATGAACGAACGAGACAACAGAGGAACGAACAGAGGACGACGATCGCATTTCGGAAGAGGACCCGCACGAGTAAGTAGTGGTCAGCACGGAAAAGGAAGCACTGAAGGAGCCCCCGCATCACGCCCACATGGAGGCGGACGCAGTAGAGGAGGTCCTTCCCAAGGACACCGAAGGCCGCCGAGCGGATCACACCACCGCAGGATTTCCAGTGCTTCTTCTGTGCGCAATGACGGAGTAAAAATCCCACCACTTGCACCTGGCAATGTACGCATTATTCCCCTTGGTGGCGTTGAAGAAATTGGGAAAAATATGACGGTCATCGAATACAAAGACACGATCATTGTGGTTGACGCGGGGATACAATTTAAAGAGGAAGATACACCGGGAATTGATTTTATCCTTCCCAACACCAAATACCTTGAAGAGCGCGTCTCAAAGGTAAAAGCAATTGTTATCACGCACGGGCACTTGGACCACATAGGTGGAATCCCCTATATTATGGAGCGCATCGGCAACCCGCCGCTCTATTCACGAAACCTGACCACACTCATGATCAAAAAAAGGCAGGATGAGTTCCCTCACCTTCCGCCGCTTGATATTCGTGTTGTTGAAAAAAATGACCGCGTAACGGTGGGAGATCTTGCACTCAAATTTTTTGCGGTCACGCACACGATACCAGACTCAATGGGTGTCATGATTGAAACTCCGTATGGAAATATCGTTCACACGGGCGACCTTAAACTTGACCACAACGATGGTATCCCCACTGAAAACGAAGATGATCAATTTGGAAAATTGAGCGAAGAAAAAAATCTTCTTCTTCTTGCCGACTCAACCAACGTTGAACGCCCAGGATTCTCTATTCCTGAAAAAGTGGTATTCAAAAATATCGAAAAGATCATACGCGAGATACAAGGCCGCCTTATTGTCGCCACATTCTCCTCACTCCTTGAACGTCTTATTAAAGTGATCGAGGTGGGCGAGAAGCTCGGCAAAAAGATCGTCGTCGACGGACGAAGCATGAAAAACAATATTGAGATCGCCAAGATGGCGGGAATGCTCAATGTGGGAAAGGGTATCATGATCCCTATCGAAGAGATGGACAATTACCCACCCGACCGCATCATCGTGCTCGCGACCGGCGCACAGGGAGATGAATTTGCTTCCCTTATGCGCGCCGCGAATCGAAAACATAAATATCTTAAGATCAATAAACGCGACACCGTTCTTCTTTCATCATCAATCGTTCCCGGCAATGAACGAAACGTGCAGAAACTCAAGGACAATCTTTCGCGCCAAGGCGCAAAAATCATTCACTATATGACATCCGATGTTCACTCAAGCGGACATGCAAATCATGACGAAGCACTCTGGATACACAAGAAGATCGGGGCGAAGTTTTTCATCCCCGTTCACGGATATCACTACATGCTTCGCGTGCACACGGACATAGCGCGAGAAGCGGGTGTTCCCGACGAAAACATCGTCATCCCAGACAACGGAGCCGTCATCGAGATACAGGATAATGGATCTAAAATAGTGGTGTTGAAAGAATCGGCACCGAAAAATCTTATTTTAGTTGATGGATTCTCCGTGGGCGACATACAAGACGTCGTCATACGCGACCGTCAAATGCTTGCACAAGACGGCATCTTCGTCATCATTGCGACCATTGACGTAGGTTCCGGGCGTATACGAAAATCTCCGGATATCATCTCCCGCGGATTCGTATATTTACGGGAATCACAGGACCTTCTCCATCAAGCCCGCCTCATCACTAAAAAAACAATCGAGGATCTGAGTGTGGGAATGAATCCTATCAACTTTGACTACATCAAAGATAAAGTTACGGACAATGTGAGCAAGTTTCTTTTTCAAGAGACTGCCAAGCGGCCTATGGTACTTCCAGTACTTTTGGGGGTATAAGAATAACGAGAACCCATCTCAAAATAAATGGCGCACCGAGAGTGTTTTTTCTCAGGCGAAACGCAGGTGCGGAGAGCAAGCCATATTGAAATATGGCGAGTTTGAGCGCCTAGTTGCAGCCGAGAAAAAACACTCGCCGTAGCCACATGATGTTACTTCTTTATTGGTCATGGTTTATTTTAAGATGGGTTCTAAACAACCGACAACATACAACCCATTACATAAGAGATGGGTTCAAAGTGAACCATTGGTACACATAATTCCTTATTTTACGATATCGTATAATAAGGAATTATACACAAGCAGTTTTCTTTCCGGAAAATTTTACCTTTACTTGCCCCGCCATTGCGGTGGTCGTGCGGTTCTTTGTGTTGAATCGAAAATGCGACCGCCTGAGACAAAATAGGAGCCGCAGTATCCCACGGCATTTCCTAAAATCCCATACACTTATAATGCGCTATAGCGTATTATAAGTGTATGGGATACCATAAATAAATTGGGGGTTGTTAATCTCTATGAACAATTTAACGCCTTGCGCCAGCCGGCGGACTGCGCTTCCGCCTCCGAGCAAAACCAACGCTCGCCGCGGCTTTCGTCAATTACTGTTTTTGTATATGAACCACAACCTGACACGTGATAGATCTTTTCTCCCGAAGAACTGATATTGCCCTTTATGGTGCAAGATGACCCGGATGCGGGAGTTTCTGTTGTCGGTGGAATAATTATCGGCGTTGAAATCATTTCAGAAGCACACGCGTTCCATAGTCCTAAGCTATTTTCTCTCGCGTTCTTTTCTGCCGCCGCGAATTTGTCCTGATACTTAACGTCGGGCGGATAAGAATATGAATGCGCGAACCCTTGCGCAACCAATTCCTCGTTAATAAGTGAGTCTCCAAGCCATATGTACCGCAACAACCTCCCATACTTGTCTCGGTCTGTTATATCATTTTCCAAACGCACCATTTTGCCCTCAACAATTTCTTTGTTTTTCTTTGATGCTTCCACGCCAAAACATTGCACCGGCTTGCGTGGGTCCACGGTTTCGGGCGTATCAATGCCGATGTAGCGCACCCGCTCTGTTTTGCCGTCTATCTCTACATCAATCGTATCACCATCCACCACGCGTGTTACTTTCACCAAATCGCTCAACGGTAATTCTATATCTGTGCCGGCAATATCCTGCCCTGCGGGCATTGCTCTATTTACGCTACTGACCGCCGCGGTCTGTTCCGATGTTACTTTATTTTTTTCACCCCCAAGCGATAAACCGATAAAAATACCTACCAAGAGTATTGCCACACCGCTTACTATATACAATTTTTTCGTTGAACGAATGTTCATAAATGAATGTGCCTGCCCCCTTTAATTTATGGTGCTGGGGGGACACTGTGTCCCCCATTCGAGGTATTTGATTTCAATGCGTGGTGAATAGAACTCTGTCGCCATCAAGCATCGGGCTGTATGTTTTTGGCGAATATCCGTTTATCGCAATACCAAGAGTGCCGGGCGGGTATGTTTCCATCATTTCAGGATGCGCCATAAAAATATTTTTCAAAAGATAGCCGAATGTAGCCCCTTCGTTCATCGTCACGGGTTCAGACGCCACACCGGTGATTTCTTGCAGTTTCGCATCATAGAAAACCTCAACCCGAATCGCCTTCGGCATATGTGCCATACCGCCCATTTTTTCCAAAAACTCATTCATCTCATTAGAAATTGTTATGTTTTGTTAATTATATATGCCATCGCCGCCCGCCTGCGCCGTGCCATGCACCTGCCCGCGCTCATTATGGCAGGCGGGCAGCAGGCAGGCAAGCCGCGGGGTAATACATAGGATTCGCTTCGCTAATAAAATATAGCGCCGTGGAACACTGCACCTCCACCATACATTTATAGCGTACTATAGTACGCTATAAATGTATGGTAAAAAATGCATAGAAAAACATGAACATATTTTTGAATTTTGGAAACTGAAAATAATTCTTATGGTACAACATATCGCACTATAAGGGAAATACCTGTGAAAGATTGGGGCGGTCGATACAAAACTTCACAATATATTGTGCGGTTTTGTGTTTTCCTTCCGTAGAGCCGTTTTACACTCAAGCATATGATATACTTTTACACATGATTGAGCTGTTTCGCGGTAGAATTTCGTTTCTGGTGATCTATATCGCCTCGTTTCTCTATGCGCTCCACTACGCGCTTCCTTTGTATATCTTTTCGAATTTCCTTGAGGGAATCACTGAGGAAAAGATGGTGGGCATTATTTATGCAACAGGATCATTGTTTACCGTTCTCTTCATCCTTTATATTCCCCGTATCCTTCGAAGGTTTGGAATTTGGAGTGTCCTCCTTGCCGCCATCATCCTTCAAATAACGGCTCTTCTTGGGCTTACGTATTTAAAAGGGACAGTCGGACTCATTCTGCTTTTCATATGGGGGCAAGTTACGTTGAATACGTTATATGTTCTCATTAATATTCTCCTTGAATCATTTTCAAAGGACAACACCACCGGTTCTATACGCGGAGTATTTTTAACGATCATCAATATTGCCATTCTCATTGCTCCGTTTCTCGCAGGAATGATACTCACCGACCACAACTTTGGAAGTATTTTCCTTACCGCCGCGATTATTCTCGCCGCAATGTTTCCTCTTATTTTTTTCACGTTCCGGGGATACAACGACCCGCCCTATAAGGATTTTTCGTTCAAAACATCTCTTGCGCAAGTCAAAGGAAACAAAAACCTGTACGGTATATTTGTTTCGTCCTTTTTACTCAACTTTTTTTACGCGTGGATGATTATCTACACTCCCCTCTATCTTCACCAAACACTTGGCATACCCCTAAGTTCCGTCGTTGGAATCATCATCCCTGTTGCACTTATTCCATTCGTGCTTTCTCAGATCTTCTTAGGACGACTTGCGGATACGCGCTTGGGAGAAAAAGAGATGCTCATCGGCGGTTTTCTCCTTATGGGAATATCAACAGGAGCACTTGCATTAGTAACCTCTCCCAGCGTAATCCTTTGGGCAGGGCTTCTCTTTATAACCCGTATAGGAGCAAGCGCCGTTGAAGAGATGAGCGAAAGTTACTTCTATAAACAGATAGACGGAACAGACACCCACTTGATAACACTGTTCCGAAATCTGGCGCCACTCTCATTCCTTGTCGCGCCTGTTGCGGCAACGATCGTATTTTTAGGGTTTGGATTCGATTACCGGTTTCTCTTTGTCATACTCGGTATGCTGATGTTGCTTGGGATACGATACGCACTCATGATTAAAGACACGAGATAAGCAAGTAAAACAAAACCGCCCAGAGAGGCGGTTTTGTTTTTTAGTTTCCTTGTGATATTAAGCTCTCAACCATTCCATCCATCCGATAAGTCCAAATTGTGATGTGAGGGCAAAATATACATAGAGTCCTCCAATAATAGTAAACATGTTTATTTATTTAAGTGCGATTTCTGTTACTTTACTGCGCCAACATTTTGACGATGAATTCCAGGGTGTAAGCCCTTCGCGTTCATAGAGAGAACGCGCATATGCCATATTCCCCTCTATTGAGTAGAGATCGAGACCGAGCTTTTTCGCAGTCTCTTCGTGGTAGTAGATATTAACCTGCATCACTCCTATGTCGCTCTGATTAATATCACCTCGAAGCACTCGTCCATTAGCATCAAAGTGCCTGAACCGTGATTCGCATCGCGCTACCTCAATAAGCTCTGGAGCGTCGGCAAAATACTCGTACACCGTGTCACGGGCCGTCTTCTGAACTGCGGCCACCGTCTTCACCTCTGAAGTGACTAAGAATGTATTCTTTAACGCGACTTCCTCCATCTTGGAACCTGCCTGCGCCGAGTGAAACGCGGCAGGCAGGGAGGTTGCGTAGGGAGTGGTTCGCGCTATTTCGTGCTGATCCATTCCCCCTCCGAGCAATACCGATAATGCTACTCCTAAAATTGTGTTAAATCCTAAAATAAGCCTTTGAATTAATGGTAATTAATCCCGTTAGAAGTAGGACGCGGTCACGAATGATTACTAGAATTAAGGGGTTGCTAGAAATAATTACAAGATTTTCGCCTCATAAATCTCCCTATACGCGCTCCGCGACTTCTAACGGGATAAATGTCGGGGTGGGTTGTTTTCCCCATGATTTCATTACGTTTTACCCCAACAAAAAACTCAGGCGTTATACCTGAGATGCAATAAGTCTAGCATTTTTACCCCCAAAAGTCAATGGTTATACAATGATTATTTTATCTTGTCAAATATGGGTTTTATACACAAAATAGCCAAAAAGGCTTGAAAATAAAGGATATTTTAACAAAAAATACCTCCCTCTTAATTGAGAGGGAGGTATAAAAAAGCTATATTTTACAAGCTTTTTTTAATTTTTCTCCTTACGGAAGGGTCGTAAATGAACTTTCCGTAGACGTTGCTATATTCCCTGCGCTGTCCTTAGACTCAACCACATAATAGTGGGTTGTGCTTGCCGTAAGGCCAGTAAGCGACTTGGTGTGACTTGTTACCAATAATGAGTCTGCAATAAAGGATGCTCCGGAAAGTACGAGCGGAGTGGTAGTCCCATAGTAGACCTTGCTGTCAGCAAGTTCGTTGGTTGCCCAGGTCACATCTGCGGTCGTTCCCGCAATGTTTCCCACAGTAATTCCCGAGATAACGGGCGCTGTGGTGTCAGCGGGTGGCGGAACTGCAGCCGTAGTGAATGTCTGATCGGCTGAAGTGGTCACATTACCCGCGAGATCCTTCACACGAATGCGGAAGTAATAGATCGTGCTTGCGGTAAGATTAGTTAAGAGGTGCGTGTGAGCAGTATTGGCCCCTGCGCTCCATCCCGTCTCTGTTGTGTAAGAAGTGGTCGTACCATATGCGATTTGCGTATATGTTGACTCGTTCGTTGCCCAATTGACTCGAGCGGTCGTTGTTCCAATGTCAGAAACTGACGTACTTACGATGATTGGCGCGGTGGTGTCTGCCGGTCCTTCTGCCGCCGTAGTAAAGGTCTGACCAGCTGAGGTAGTCACATTACCTGCGAGGTCCTTCACACGAATGCGGAAGTGATACGTCGTATTTGCGGTAAGTCCCGTAATAAGGTGACTGTGGGTTGTATTTGATCCCGTGCTCCACCCGATTTCTGTCGTGTAAGAAGTGCTCGTTCCATACGCGATTTGAGCACGTGTTGCCTCATTGGTCGTCCAATTGACTCGAGCAGTAGTCGTGCCAATATCGGAAACTGAAGTGCTTAGAATAACAGGTGCTGTGGTATCAACAACCGGAGGGGTCGTTGTTCCCCAATTGATCTTCTTCGCGATTCCCGGAGGAAGTTGTCCACAGGGAATACTAAATGGAATTGTTCCACGTTTTAATCCCTTTCCTTTATTCTTTTTATTATCATCATCATCATCGTCGTCGTCATCATCGCTATCTTCATCCTCATCTTCGTCATCGTCGTCATCATTCATCTTTTTATTCCACCCAGGGGCAATATAGTGTCCAGGAGGAAGAATTGTGCACGTTGTGGATGCGGTAATTGCTTGTCCGTCACCAACAACTATAATTGAGCTTTCTTTGAGCTTTTCATTGAGCTTCTTGAGCGTCTTAGGACCGACAAACCCAACCTGCTCAATACCATTTTTTTCCTGGAATTTCTTGACTGCTTTCGCGGTAAGCGGTCCAAAATACCCGCTAAAGATCCCTTCAGGATAGATCGACGGGTCGCCAGCAAGAAGAAGCTGAAGTGTTTTCACATCTTCGCCGTGAGTTCCAAAGGTCATAGTGCGAACAAGCTCTTGGAGAGTTTCTTGTTTTTGCTTTTGCAATGCCACCAACTGCGTTTGCAGATCAAGAATTTGCTGCTGCAATGTGGCGATGGTTGCCAAAAGAGCATCTGCGGTAGAACCTTGCGCAAAACTCATGGTAGGCACGGAAAATGCTACGCCGATGAGAAGTGCATAAAAACCTAATTTATTATTCATACGATTTAATTACTTACTAATACGCACATTATATTGGTAAATAGGAGAATTCACAAAGAATATCTCCCATTTACATATAAGACGAGGAGTGCCTCAATTTCTTACAGGAAAGGGCTAAGTTGTAAAAAAAGAGCCCCATTCCATAATGGGGCTCTTTGCATAGACTTTATTGATTGTTTGATGTTGCTTGGTTGGGGAACCAGGTCTTGTTGGTCATTTTCAGCATACATTCTTGATAGATTGCCGTATCGACTTGCTCTGGGGTTTCCTTCTTGAATTCATCGGTATCAAGGATGCGAAAGAGAAGTTCTTGAATTTTTTCGTAGTTTCTCTTTCCTACGGGCGTAAACCGCTCAATATCTTTCATGTCTTCCTCGAAATCCGCACGAGAGCTCTTCGGATCATGAAAAACAATAAATGTTTTACCGTCCCGAATTTCAGGATGTGACCGTGAATTGGCAACTTTTTTCGAAAAACGTCCCGCAGTTGCACAATGGTCTTCAGTGCTGCTTGAGGGGGGAAGTTGATAGAATATCTCCCCGTTCGGCCCAGTGACTATCCGCCCGCCGCCTCCGCAACCAGAAAGTAGTAGAGCGCATACCGCAAAAAATGTGGTAAAAAGAGTAGTCTTCATCCGAACCTCCTCATATATGATTGATTGAAAGGTACTACATTCAAAAGAAAGATTACTCTTCTTTAATTATCCGGTCAACCTTTCCCTTTTCGTCGTTTCCTTTCCCGCGCCCGCACCTCCCCTTCGTTCATACCAAAATGGTGCGCGATCTCGTGCCACACGGTATCTTTGACCAGTTCTTTTATTTCTTCCGGACTTCGTGCCTGCCCACGCGTTGCGCGCAGGCGGGCGGCTTCCTCGATCGGTCGCTTGAATATACTTATTTTGTCCGGAAGGACCCACCCATATGAAGAACCGCGCTCCGAAAGCGGCACCCCCTCATAAAGCCCGAAGAGGGTCCATCCGGGACTCACATGATTTTTCTTGAGCTGTTCCGGTGTAGGTTCATCTTCAATCACCACATCCACATTTGAGAGTTTTTCTAAAAATTTTTGTGGAATGGCTTTCACTCCCTCATTCACGAGTTGTTCAAATTCTTCCCGTTTCATATATTCAATCTTCTTTACCATCTTTTTCGCGCGCAGGCAGACGGAATTGATGCAATAGCAACTCCTTTTCCCCGTTAAAAGGAGCCTTGATTCCTTTTTCTCGGAGTACTTTGTATTGTTCGAGGGTAAGATTTTCCTTTAATTCTTCTTTGTTGAGTGCATGTGTGTTACCCATGGACAAATAATATCATAAAGAAAAAGCCCTATATCATATGGGGGCTTTTTAGAAAAACAGATTGAAGTAACTTATTCCACAAACGTAAGCGCAAAACCTTTTTTGTTTGCTCTTCCCGTGCGGCCGATGCGATGTACGTAATCCTCGTAAGTACTTGGCATGTCGTAATTAATGACATGACTTACATCAGCAATATCAAGTCCCCGAGCCGCAACATCCGTTGCCACCAAGATTTGCACTTGATTATCCTTGAATTGCTTCAGTGCTTTCTGTCGATTCCCGTGAGTTTTGTTGCCATGGATTGAGACTGCCTTGAACCCGCGCTCGGCAAGCGCGTGAGAAAGTTTTTCCACGCCATGTTTCGTCCTGCCGAAGATAAGAACCTTTTGAAAATCTTTTTTAATAAGAAGGTCATGGAGAAGTTCGATTTTTTTCTCCCCGGGTTTCACGCGAATGATATCTTGTTCCACATTTGCAGATGTATCACCGGTCTTAACCGATATTTTAATAGGATTTTTTTGGAAATTTTTTATAATATTTTCGATCTCATGAGATATGGTTGCGGAGAAGAGAAGCGTCTGGCGTTCTGCCGCCGCCTTTGAAAGAATAAATTTCATGTCCACAATAAATCCCATATCAAGCATCCGATCAGCCTCATCTAAAACAATGTTCCCGGTATTGCCAAGCGTAAGCACTCGTTGCTCGATCAAGTCCTTGAGTCTCCCTGGTGTTCCGATAACCACATTATGTTTGCGGCGCAAATTTTGTACCTGATGATACATACTCGCTCCGCCGATACACACCACAGAGAAGATGGAAAGTCCTCGCGCAAAACCGATGAATTCCTCATTGATCTGTGTTGCAAGTTCACGCGTAGGCACCACAATCAACACTTCTTCGGTGTGCTTATGAAGTATTTTATTGATGAGCGGGATAAGAAACGCAGCGGTTTTCCCCGTTCCGGTATTCGCGATACCAACCATATCTTTTCCCTGAAGAATGTGCGGGATCGCCTTGTCTTGAATCGGAGTTGGCAACACATAACCCTTGTTAAGAATGTTTTGCTT